>Ga0074045_10000896_pt1 | contig 29213 bp, 30 predicted proteins | sample BogForMeECP23OM2_FD_94442 | JGI IMG/M metagenome (GOLD analysis project Ga0074045, IMG submission 94442) | Bog forest soil microbial communities from Calvert Island, British Columbia, Canada - Bog Forest MetaG ECP23OM2 | ecosystem: Environmental > Terrestrial > Soil > Wetlands ...
AACTCGTAAAGCTGCGACGGGTGACGCGGCGCAGGTCCCCCGGATGGGAAGACCATGGCCCACACCACGTCGGTCACCCTGCCGTACAACTCTCCGTTTATGAAATTGCCCAGCCTTCCGAGACCGAGCCCGATTGGAGCGGTAACAATAATGAGGTCCGCGGTATGCCAGAAATTGAGCCTCATTTTTTTGCAGAACAGGTACCCCGCAACAACGCTCCCGATAAGTCCGCCATGAAAAGACATTCCTCCGTGCCAGACAGCAAACAGTTCCAGGGGATGACCTAGGTAAAAAGGAAGGTTGTAAAACACTACATAACCCAGTCTGGCGCCTGCCAAAAGACCGAGTATGACATATGAATAAAGGGAATCTATATCCACCCTGTCCCGACTTCCAGATTTTTTAAGCTGATGCTTCACGAGAAGATACGATGATGCAAATCCGATCAGGTACATCATCCCGTACCACCTGACCGCAAAAGGCCCTACCCTCACAATTTCAGGATTGATATTTGGATACCTCAGCACCTTCTGCCTCCTAAGGGCTCGCCCTAAGTTGAATGTATAACGGTATTATACTATGAATGCGGCTCTTAATTGAGCTATAGCTGGCAAGATTATCCGGCTTTCAGATTTTTTTTACTTTCTCTTTTTTGCCAATTTATAAATAAGGTAAACAATGCCGGTAAAAACAACGCCTGGAATTAAAAGAAAAGCGATGGGCAGCAAAGGAAATAACACCACAAAAAAGATGCCAAAAACTATTAAAAGCACTGCAATAAGTATAAGGGTTGATGGTATTACAAGAACTAACACCGCGGCAAGGAGGACCAGCGCTAAATACGCCGCTATGTGACCACCTATGCCTGTCACCTTGTTACCGTTTATGATAATAGTTGTTCCTGTGTAATAGTTGATTGCTGTTGTCATCAGCAATATTACAAATATAATAATCATTATTTTTTTAATATTCATATTCATTCAGTATACTTCTATAATACTACAACTTCCCAAGCCCTAAGGAAGGGATCGGCAGGGGCAGGCTGTCTATCCTATAATTTGATAGTATAAAATAAACAACAGGAGAAGGGGAGCACTTGTTTTTCGACGCGATGCACGGGTCTACTGTAAAGGGCGAGTAACGCCGAGCCCGCATTGAGAATGGATTCGGATATTGCTACTATAAGAAAATTGGGATTTGCCCACGAAACTAGTTTCGGCACGTCGAAAAACAAGTTCTCCCCTTCTCCTGTCCTCCTTATTATTTCGCCTTCAAATTTACATATTTTGCATTATAAATACCGTCTATTTTCCGTAATTGTTTAAGTATGCCGTCAGTTACAGGCTCATCAATGTTTAAAATCATCATAGATTCGCCGCCTGCCTGCGCACGAACTTTCCTTCCTACCTGCATCATGGATATATTTATGTTCTCTTTACTTAATAACGTCGCCACCTGAGCAACCATGCCTGGTTTGTCTTTATGTGGCAGAAGCAGCATATGTCCAGCAGGCTCAATACTTGTGTGATAACCATTAATTCCAAGAATTCTCGGAATATCATTGCCTATAATGGCGCCTGTCGTCTTATTTGTTTCCTGGTCAGTAGTCAGGACCACTTTTAAAAGACCCAGATAGCTTTCTGAATCTGTTGACGTCGATCTCTTGAAGTGTATTCCGCTTTTTTGAGCTAACCGGGGGGCGTTAACATAATTAACCCCCTCACCGCTGCACTCTAAAACCCCCTTGGTAACTGCTACTACTAAAGGAGAGATTTCTAATCCGGCCAGTTCTCCGCAGGCAATTATTTCTATTTCCCGTGTTGCGCCAATTGTGACTTGTCTCACAAGAGATCCAAGGTTTTCAGCAAGCGCCATATAGTGTTTTACAGGTTCAAGAGTTTCAGGCTTCAGGAAAGGAATATTAACAGCGCTTCTTGCAGGCAGACCCTGAGACATATCACGTATTTGCTCGGCAACATCAACAGCAACATTTATTTGTGCTTCTTCTGTGCTGGCCCCCAGGTGCGGGGTAAGAACAACCTTGTCCCCCATCTTCAAAAGTGGTGATCCTTCAACCGGTTCTTTATCAAAAACATCGATAGCGGCCATTTCGACATGGCCGTTTTGTATTGCCTCCGCAAGATCAGTCTCATTAATTATTCCGCCGCGGGCGCAGTTGATTATTTTTACGCCTTTTCTCATTTTGGCTATTGTGTCTTTGTTAATTAAATTAAAGGTATCTTTGTTTTTAGGAATATGCAATGTTATAAAATCGGATGACTTCCAAATATCATCAAGGGATGCAACGTAATAAGCGCCTGTCTTTTCTACGATCTCTTTGCCGACAAACGGATCATATACCAATACCTTCATGCCCATTGCCATGGCAACAGAAGTTACTCTGCTTCCTACTTTGCCGAAACCAATTACGCCTAATATTTTATTAAAGATCTCTTTGCCTGTCAGCTTGGACCTGTCCCATCTGCCTTCCTTAATCGAAACGTCAGCCGCCGGGATATGCCTCGTCATGGCCAGCATCATGGCTATAGTATGTTCAGCAGCTGATACTGTATTACCTTCAGGCGAGTTAATGACAATGATTCCTTTGTCTGTAGCCGCGTCAATATCGACATTATCTACACCAACACCCGCTCTGCCGATTACTTTAAGCCTGTCAGCGGCTGCAATTATGTCCCTCGTGATTTTTGAAGAGCTTCTGATCATTAAAGCATCGTAATCTTTAATGATTGTTTTAAGCTCTTCAGCGCTGACAACCGGCTTATAATCCGCCTCACAGGTGCTTTGCAGGATTTTCACCGCAATTTCATTGATCTTGTCGGTTACCAATACGTTATAACTCAAAATTCCCCCCCCTGAAAAATTATTTGCAATAGTTCAGCAATTCTTTCAGATCCCAAGCCAATAAATACTATATTAAAGAGTGCGGATTACAGACGTGTTAACAGCAAATTAATATTTGGTTAAATTAGACAGTTCAGCACCATTCCACCAACCGCCACCCAGGGCGACAAAGAGTGCAACAGTATCCTGAAACCGCTGGGCCGATGCTTCGAGATAGCCTATCCTGGCTTGATGGTACTGATTATCCGCAAGAAGCACTTGCAAATAGTTGGCTGTGCCGGCCTGGTAATTTGCCTGCACTAACCGCAGCGCTTCCTCCGACGTACTCAGTGCTTGCGACTGCGCCTGCAAAGTCTCTGCGTCATGTTCCAAGGCCAGGAGGGTGTCTGCAACCTGGGCAAAGGCGTTAAGGACGGCCTGACGATAATCGGCCAGGGACTGATTATAGCCTTCAATAGCAGCCTGCCGCCCGAACCACAAAGTACCGCCGTGGAAAATAGGAGCAGCAACGTTTGCTCCCACGCTCCATATGCTGCTGCTCTCTTTAAAAAGATCGCTTAGGGAATTGTTGCTTTGCCCGAAAGCACCGTTCAGGGTAAAACTCGGGAATAGGGCTGCTGTTGCTACCCCAATTTCAGCACTAGAACTATGCAATTGCGCCTCAGCCGCAAGAATATCGGGACGCTGACGCACCAACCCTGAGGGTAGGGTCATCGGCAGTTTGTCCGGAAGCTTAAGGTCTGCCCAATCGATTTGAGGCAGGGCATATTCCGCCGGTGTGTGACCTGTCAGGGTGGCAAGCAAGTGCTCTGTCTGGCTAAGTTTCTGCCGCAGCGGCGGGAGCGTCGCCTCATCAGCGGCGAGTTGACTGTGGAGGCTAAGCACATTTGAGTACGGGACAGTGCCGGCTTCCCACTGCGCTTCGGAAATGCCGGCTTGTTCCCTATCCATACTGATGATTTGTTCAACAGCCTTAATCTGTTCTCTATAGGCCGCCTGAGCAATAATGGTGTTAACAATGTTACCGGACAAAGCCAGGTAAGTCCCCTGGACTTCATACCGATTAAAATCAACCTGGGCCTGCAGACTCTCCACTGCGCGTCGGTCTCCGCCAAAAAAATCGAGGGCGTAACTGACAGACGCCTGAAGTGTAAAAAGATTGAAGATGCTGCCGGGAGAACTGAGGCCTAAACCGGCCGGTGAGGATTTCTGACGCGTGGCATCAAAACCCGCATTAAACTGTGGATAGAAGATTCCGTAACCGGCCCGCAGGTTATCCTGACTCCGGCGCAAACTGGCCTGCGCAGCCTGAAGTGTCAGGTTCCCTGTGATTGCGTCCTTTATCACAACGTCCAGCTTGGAGGAGTTAAAAAGGCGCCACCAGTCCGCGGCTATACTGCCACCCTGTTCAAAAAGCTGGGATTGGCCGTCAGCAGGTATTGTCGCGGAAGGATCTGCTCCATGTGTGTAGCTTTTGACCTGGGGCGGATTGGGACGAACGAAATCCGGCCCAACGGTGCAACCGGCAAGAAACAGGTTAAGGCTAAGGTTAAGGGTTAGAAGGTAAAATAAAAACTTTGTTTTTTTATCATTCATCTTTTTTTCTCAACCTTAACCTCAAGCTTAACCTGTTTCTTTATTTCTCTCCAATATAAACATCCACCAATTGCCCCGGATAAATGCTGACGTTCTTTGGCCTCTCGAACCTGAATATCACCGGTAATACCCTCACATCCACCCTTTCGGTCCTTTCATTCGACAATTCAATCTTGGGCGATACATAAGGCTGCATCCTCACATATTGCAGGGGAATGTTTATATTGGTGCCCCGTATGAACATTTGCGCGTTTATCTGTGACACCGGAGGAAGCCTGTGCACGAGTATTTCATCGATGTAACACCTGACGCCTATAAAATCCTGCGGCCATCCCATGACAATTGCCGGAGCAGAGCCCTGCGTATATGTATCGTATGTGCCCTGAGGAGAAATATAGCTGCCTGCAGCGGCATTTATGGAAAGGACCACTCCATCTGCCGGAGCTTTTATAACGTACTTGTCCAATAGAGCCACCGAAGCCGTGCAGGCTTTTATCAGCGCCTTGTACTGGTTTTCCTGGTTCCTTATATCATAAATCCAGGCCCCCGCCTTTGTGAGTTCGTACTGCTTCCGGGCGACTTCGAGATTCGCTCTTGCTGTTTTGACGGCATTTTCCGCATTATCCAAATCGTTTTTGCTCACCGATTTGGGATTCAACTCGTAAGATTTCCTGAGCTTGTCCAATTGGTCTCCGGATGCCTTGAGGCTTGCGGCGGCAAAATCGACCTGGGCTACAGCAATTTCGAGGTTTTCTTTTCTCGGCTCGGCCTTCAGCTCTTCGAGAAGGGCGAGCGCTGCTTCGGCCTGTGATTTCTGCTGCTCGGCAGTCGCCCTTTGGACGGAATCATCCATAACAAGCAGCGGATCTCCTTTATGCACTTTTTGCCCTTCAGCTACCGGGATTTTTACCACAACTCCAGGTACCTCGGGGTATATATTTATATTCTCGCCATTGCTTTGGTAGCTTTCGGTAATGCCATTGGCATAGATGCCTTTTGCAAATGGATTTGATACCGGATTAAACACCGGGGGCAACGGCTTTTGTTCATTGCCGTATATATAGGCGCTTAACAAGCCGACCAGAATGCCTATGATTGAGAGAGAGAACACTATTCTATTCCTCACGAAGCCCTCCTTTTGCCACACCTATGATTTTGCCGTCGGCCATCTTTATTATTCTGTCTGCGTATTCAAATATCCTGCTGTCGTGAGTGACAATTATAATGCACCGGTTCTCGTTCATGATATTTTTCTTTACAAAATCCACAATTCTTCTTCCGGTTTCCCCATCAAGCGATGCGGTGGGCTCGTCAAATATCATAATGTCAGGACCACTGGCAATCGCTCTTGCAATTGCCACCCGCTGCTGTTCCCCCCCGCTTAATTTTACCGGGGCGAGTTGCGCCCGGTCCTTGAGCCCCACTATTTCCAAATACTTCGTGGCCATGTTTATCGCTTCATCCCATTCGACCTTTTTCAAAATCAGGGGGATTGCTGCATTTTCTGCCGTGGTCAGTTTCGGGAAAAGGTGATAATCCTGAAACACGAAGCCAACCTTGTTCAATCTGAAATCAGCGATCTGGTCACCGGTCAAACTCCAGATATCTTTATCCTCCACCATTACAGTGCCTGAATTCGGCCGGAGAATTCCGGATATAATGCTCAGCAATGTTGTCTTGCCGCTTCCGGACGGGCCTTCAATATACAGCATTTCACCAAAGTACGCCTCGAAGCTGACGTCCCTTACAGCATAAGTTTTGGCTTCGCCCTCGCCAAACCACTTGACAAGCTTGTCCGCCTTCACTGCAAGCCTGGCCATCTTAACCCCTGAAAATGTCGAACGGCTCTATTCTTAGCACTTTTCTTACTCCTATATAACTCGATATCGCAGCTATTATCAATACCATAACAAAAGCAAATCCGAGATTCGTATATGTTATCATGGCTGCGTAGTTCGGCAGCCTGAGTTTGGCGAAGGCTATAATCAGGGAGGCCAGTCCGACACCCATGCCGTATCCGGTGAGAGCAGTGAAAGTAGCCTGGAACAGTATCATATATACCAGTTCAGACCCTTTGGCCCCTATGGCTTTCAATGCACCGAACTTTTCAAGGTTCTCCAGTATAAAGGTATAAAAGGTCTGCCCGGAGATTGACAACCCGACAATAAAACTTATTACAGTCATTATCATCACGTTTATACCGAGCCCTGTCTGGTATTTGTAGTATTCGGAAACCTTATGGATAAATTCATCCTTTGTCAGGGCTTCATAGCCTAGCGATTTTATCTGCTGTTTGATGTGGAGTATATCTGCAACGCTCTTTGGTTCTATAAGAACATAAGAAATGGTGAACCTCATCGACGGAATATACTGAACAGCCCTGTAGTATGTGGTATACAGTGTAGGAGTTCCGAACAGGGAGCCGACATTGACCCGTGCTATGCCGACAATAACTCCCCTGTTGTCGTTTATCTCGAATTCGGCGCCGAGCCCGGGGCTTCCGAGTTTGGGATATTCCGAATCCTGGACGATAATAAATGAATTTTCGGCATATATGTCTTCGATATGTCCCTGAATGAGGTCCGGTCTGCCAAAGAGACTTGCATCATCCAGCCCGATGACGGTCACAGACTGATAAACGCCTTTCCGGAGTTTCACAAGACCGGCGCCCGAATACAAAGGCACTGCATATTTGACTCCGTTGATGCTCCGTGCCGCGTCTAATATATAATCCGGCATCGGAATGCTGTTGGCAGGCGTATTAACCGCAGGGTCCATTACCCATATCTTGGCCCCTATATTTATGATCGTGGAAGATGCCCTGTGCAAAATACCCGCGAACATCGATGTCATCATAACCATCAAAAAGACGGCAAAAGTTATACCGACAAGAAGTGCTGCAAATTTGCCTTTGTCGTTCACCAGAAGCTTAAATGCTATTTTCAGAATTCCCTTCACAACTCATCTCCTTGGTTTATCCTTGTAAACTTATACCACAAATCATGTAAAAAAACAAAAAAAGGGTCACAGGCTAATGGTGAAAACAGGTACAGAATCTTCGCTCTGTTTTTTCAAATAAAAAGTTACTAACATTTGTCAATAAAGTGTCAGCAACTTCTTAAAATATCAAGGGCTTTCTCTTTTTCGGATCTGTAATTTGACTTTTATTTAGTATCTGCTAGTATTTGAATAAACTTTTTTATACTTCGGACTTTAAAGGAGGACCGTATGTCTTACACAGCAAACGATTACGGAAAGCTTATCGGCATGGATGGCTTCAGCGAGACCTTGCTTAAGAACCATTTTACTCTTTACCAGGGTTATGTCACGAACACCAACAAGGTCCTTGATTCACTCGCATCCATGATGAAAGAGGACAAAGGAGGCACGCCTGAGTTTGCCGAAATGGAGAGGAGGCTCGGATGGGAATTCAACGGCATGAGGCTGCATGAGTATTATTTCGAAAATCTCGGCGGCAAGGGAGTCATACAGAAAGACGGCAAACTCGCAGCAAAGGTTTCAGAGGATTTCGGGAGCTATGAAGCGTGGGAGAAACACTTCAGGGCTACTGGCGCCATGAGAGGCATCGGATGGGCAGTCCTTTACCAGGATAGCAATAACGGGAAGCTCATCAATTTCTGGATAAATGAGCATGATGCCGGACATCCTGCAGGCGGCAACCCGATATTGATAATGGACGTCTTCGAACACGCCTTTATGGTCGATTACGGACTCAAAAGGGCTGATTATATTCAGGCCTTCTTCAAAAATATCGACTGGAAGACAGTAGAAGCGCGCTTAAAATAAAGGTAGAAGACATTTATGCCGCATGCCGGGTTGATGAACGCTGATGAACTGGGGCCGGAAGCAGCGGCCCTGCAACAAGCAAGGCTTCACATACGGGGGGGCCAACGCAGGCTGAGGCAGGGGAAGATCGCCGCAGGCATAGTAACACTCTATGATGCTTTAACCAGCGCGACAGAGTGGTTTTTACTTTCCCCCGGGCGGCTGGAAGCGCTGCTCATTAAGGCTGATGACGACCTTAACGACGAAAAAACAGTTTTTAATGTACTGGTTCGCTCCGGAGTTATTGGAAGGGAGTTTGATTACGAGGCCTTTGACCGTACAGTTGAACAGGCTCTGCATGAAAATCTCTCTGATTACAATTATTCGGCGCTGCTTGAAGGAATAAAATCAGTGATGATGCAGCTCGGGGTCATGCCTTTTGATGAGAGTACGCTTCCTCCCGAGGACCCATCGACATATTGAAGTGGAAGGGACCGGCAGGTCAGACTGTTTATAGGAGCGCTGAAACTGCTTTCTATGATAAAGTTATCCTGTCGGTGAAATGGGTATAATCTAATTGTGAAGGAAGTATCGGATAATGGCAAACGGGAAAGAGGATTTAGTGCAGGCACTTGTTGACGCATACCTGATGGAGAAAGGCACCTGGGAATTCTATGCGCTGGCTGCTAAGAAGTCGATCGCACCGGCTGCACGAAGCGCATTCGGGGAGCTTTCTGCCTGGGAAGAAAAGCATATGGAATTCATTCAGTACCTTTATCAGGCCCTCATGGAAGACCGTGATGTAAAGGGTTTTGAAGATTTCAAAAAAAGAAACATAGCTCCGTTTGCGGAAGGCGGCATTCCGGTTAAAGACCTTAAGGGTAAATTGGAAATAGTTTCGATAGCCGACGATTTGGAAGCGATAACTATGGCTCTGGGAATAGAGGGGAAGGCATATTCTTTATACTGGCGCCTTTCCAAAACCGCTTCCGACAGCAACGCGAGGGTAGTTTTCAAAAGCATGATGGAACAGGAGATTACTCATATAAGTTACCTCAAAGACATGATGACCCGTTTATCCGAAACGGCATAAAGGCAACAGGGGGGAGAGGATGATTTTTCTTGATGACTTCGAGGACCGGTTGAGAAGTCTTTGCAGAGAATTCTTCATTTTTGATATTAAGTATGTGCCCGACATAACATCGTGGGCAAGTCAGAAAAAAATATCGCTGCACGAACCTGCTCAACCCATGAAGCTGATGACCGACGAGGATAACCGGCTCGTGATGGTTGTGCAATCCGAGATCAGTGACGAGGTGCTTGACGGCGTTATCAATGGTTTGAGCGTAAGGTGGACAGTCAGGGATGTTGTCACGGACGTAGCAAAACGGCTTAACAGTATAGAGAAACGACTTGCCTATTACTTTCTCAAGGAATATGCGCGGTCAAAAAAAGACCTGGCCGGTGACGACCTGCTTGAAGATGAATGGGCGGTCAACGAGATGGAGAAATTGGGGTTATTTCGCACTTAAAATCAATGAGCAGACCGGCTAAAGAGAAATCTCCAGGTTTTTTACCTGTTCAATAACACGGCAAGCGCAAAGATACCATAAATTACGCCGCCAAAAAGCATTGCGGCAGGTGAGATTTTCTTGCCGAACTGTATATTTGCCAAAACAATCAAGGCTGAGCTCAGCGCCAGGACTGCTGAGAGAAGCGCCAATCCTGAGATATGCCATTCCGTAAACAGCAGCCCTACCGAGACAGGAAATGTTGTCTGAAAAACCATCGCACCGGTTATGTTTCCCATGGCAAGCGTGTCTCTGCCTTTCAGGGTCCACGTCACGCTATTGAATTTCTCGGGCAATTCCGTGGCAATAGGCGCGACCAGCAGGGCAAACAGCAGGGGGCTCATACCCCACGAGAGTGAAAGTTTTTCCAGGCTTCCGACAAATATGTGCGCTCCGCCCACCATGACGCTAAGAGAAGTGGTTATCTGGAAGCAGATAAGTATCAAAGAGGTTGTTTTGTATGGCTCTGCCCGGGCAGAGCGCAGTTGCAAACCTGCGAGCCTCCTGAAGTCGGAGAACAGCTTTTCAAAATGCAACTGATCGGCATGCAGGACATCGGCACTTTCGGACTTAAATGTCGCGTATACGTACAGCACGTATCCGATTACAAGCAATCCTGCAATGAGGATATGACTGTATGGAACAAGTAACGGCAAAAAGATAGCTGAGCCGTACATGATGATGAAAAAGATAAGATCGCGTCTGATGGAACGGGTATCGATATAAAGCACGAATTTTCTTTTTTTTCTGAGGATACCGATTACTACTGTTGCTCCTACGACAAAAAAGGCGAGCGTCGAAAGCATGAACGGAGCGCCGAGGATTGCCCCGACCCCTATCTTCCTTGCAGTATTATCGCCGTGCAGCAGGATAGCGACAAGGGGGAGGATGGTCTCGGGCAAGGCAGTGCCGACTGCGGCCAAAATGCTTCCGACAACTGCCTGCGATAAGGAGAGACGCCTGCCGAATGATTCAACCCCATTGGTAAAAAATTCGGCACTGAGCAAAATCATAAAAAGGCTGAGCATGAGAAACAGAATCGGCTGTATCATCAGCGAATAAGCATTACCGGACAAGGTGATGATTTGATTAGAGCTTCAGCTATGCTTCCGAGCAGAACGCCTTTTGTGGAGGACACTCCCTGGGACCCGATGACAATCAGATCAGAGTCTCTCTCCGCTGCAATCTCACTGATGGCTTTGTAGGGAACACCTATTTTAATAATGCGCTCCGTCATGCAGCAGGCATTTGCCGGCGAGGATATCGCTTTCTCAGCCTCCTGGATTGCATGGTCCCGATAGTTCTTTTTGTCCTCTTCGCTTAAATTCCTGAGACCGGCAAAACTCTTTTCGAGCTTAAGGCTCGAAATAACATGGGCAACCAGCAGGCCTGATGAATTTCTCCCGGATATTGCATGCGCAAACTCAAACGCCCTGTTTGAATAAACAGAAAAATCGACAGCGCACAAAATATTTTTTATACCGACTGACCCCAATACGGCACTATCCGCTTTCCTGCCCCGCACAACCAGCATCGGCACGTTAAGCGATTTTATGAGCCGCTCTGAACTGCTGGTCCGTATAACGTGAGATTTATGCCCGAGTACCATAGCGGTAACAGCAAAGTCATTTATTGTTTTGCTGAATGTTTCGACAAGCATGCCGACTCCAAGCCGGACAGTCGCGGACGCTCCGCATTGTTTCAGGCGATCGGCCCATTGCTTAAGTTCCATACCGCTTACCTCCTCTTCTTTTTCCATATAGGGCAAAAGATACGCCGGCGGGGTAAGGGCATAATCCATGACGTTGAGGATTGAGATTTCCCCGCTGCCATCCGCAAGGACCTGCGACAACCATAATGAATAAGAGAGGACTTTCTCTGTATCAGCGCCAAGATCAACTGCGGCCAGTATTGTTTTCTTACGGTCCATGTATGCCTGAAGTATACTATACGCTGCCTGCCGGGCGCACAAAAAGAGGTGGGGCAGTAATCTCCCCACCTCTTATCTCTAACAGTTTGCCAAGAGTTAAGCGTGCAACTATATTATAATTATTACTTCTCGTTTGCCCTGGTAATTTTTACTTCACAGCGTCTTTAAGTGTCTTTCCTGCAGTGAATTTTGGGACCTTTGCTGCGGGTATCTTAATTTCTGCCCCTGTCCTCGGGTTACGGCCCTTTCTGGCTTTCCTTTTTGAAACTGAAAATGTTCCGAAACCGACAAGTGTGACCTTGTGCCCTTTTTTGAGAGCTAATTTAACTGCATCAAGAGTTGCATCCAACGCCTTCCCCGCATCAGTCTTCGAGAGGCCTGCGCCCGATGCAATTTTGTCTATAAGCTCTGCTTTCGTCATATCCCTGTTCCCCCCTTTCTCCCAACAAAAAAGTTTTTATAATTTTAAGACTGGTATACAAGATAACAAGAAGATGCTTATTTGTCAAGGGAAAAATAAAGAATCAAGAGTAATTTTCAGTGGTCTGCATCCGCCCAGTTTTTTCCCCATCCAAGCTTCACTTTCAGGGGGACGGCAAGATCGAGGGCAGCCTCCATTTCCAGGGTGATTAACTCCCGGGTTTCGCTGATCTCATTTTCCGGTACTTCAAAAAGAAGCTCGTCATGGATCTGCAGGAGCATTTTAGCTGAAAGATTTCTCGCCTGCAGTTCCTTTGAAACACGCACCATCGCTATTTTAATCAAATCAGCGGCAGTGCCCTGGATGGGGGTATTGATAGCGAGCCTCTCTGCCTGCTGCCTGATCGCTGCATTGGTGCTGGTGATTTCAGGCAGGGGTCTTATTCTACCCAGTAACGTGGTAACGGATCCATTCTGCCTGGCGGTCTGTATCGTATGTTCCATAAAACGCTTTACTCCGGCATGCTTTTTAAAATAGTTTTCTATGTAGACCGCTGCCTCTTTGGAGGTAATAGAGAGGGCTTCTGATAACCCATAGGCACTCATCCCATAAACGATGCCGAAATTCACAACTTTTGCCGCCCTCCTCATCCCGGAGGTCACTGCCTCGAGCGGCGCCCCGAATATCTCAGAGGCGGTCCTGGTATGAACGTCGATGCCGTTTTTAAAAGCATCGATAAGGCTTTCGTCTTCACTCATATGGGCCAGTATCCTCAATTCAATCTGGGAATAGTCTGCTGAAACAAGCATATGACCTTCGTCAGCAATAAAAATCTCTCTGATTTTAGTCCCCCACTCACCACGGATGGGGATATTCTGAAGATTGGGATCGCTGCTGCTAAGCCTTCCTGTTGCGGTGACTGTCTGGTTAAAAGAGGTATGTATCCGGCCGGTTCTTGCATTGATAAGTTTAGGCAACGCATCAGTATAGGTTGTCTTGAGCTTATAAAAAGACCGGTAATTAAGGATTTCTCCAGGAAGTTCGTGGCTCTTTGAGAGTTCCTCAAGGACATCCATACTTGTAGAAAAGCCGGTTTTAGTTTTTTTCATCGGCTTCAGCCCGAGGTCATCGAAAAGCACCTTGCCGAGCTGACGCGGAGAGTTTATATTAAAGGTACTGCCGGCAAGTATATATATTTTTGACTGCAGATTCTCCAGCTCACGGTCGAGTTCCTTTGATAATTCCTCGGTACGCTCTCTATTTATTTTTATTCCAGCCTCTTCCATATCAGTCAGTATATAGATAAGCGGCATTTCGATCTCAAAATAGATCTTGCCGAGTCCGGCACTTCGCAGTTTGTCAAAGAGAATATCTTTTAGTTCCATTGCCAGTTCGGCATCTTCGGCAGCATACTGCGTAGCCTCTTCAATGGGCACCTCTGCAAACGATAAACGTTTGCCCAGGACTTCGGCAAACGGGCGTTTCTTATGCGCGAGATGCTCAACTGCTGTATCCTGGAGGCTGTGATCAGGCTTAATAGGGTTCAGCAGGTAGGATGCCACCATGGTATCGTAGAGCATTCCCCGCACGTGAATTCCCTCCTGCCTCAGTATGAGCATGTCGTATTTCAGATTATGTCCCACCTTAGCTACGGCAGGGTCCTCCAGTACCGGCGTTAAAATGGACAGGGCGTCCTGAATATTGCCTGGTCCGGTGTGCCTGACCGGAACATAATATGATTTTCCTTTCTCCTTGCAAAGGGCTATCCCAACAATTGTATCACTAAGGGGATCTCTCCCAGTCGCCTCAATATCGAACGATAATTCAGAAATAATGCCTGTATCTATTACCTCGGGAACTTCGTGCTGTGAATCATTTACATTATCTCCGAAAAGCAGGCATTGTTTCATGTTGTAAGCCCGAGGAATTCCTGAAGATGTTTGCGGCTGGTGATCGTGAAATATTCGCCGAGAGGCGCATAGCCCCGAGAGGGGATGAGCTTTAAAAGGCTCCTGAATTCGAATTCTGTAAACAGGTTAAGAAGCGCCGTCCAATCAGGCTCTTTTATCATAAGGTCCTGCAGATGCGGCTCAACAGGCAGGTCCATATCTATGGTTGCAAGTTCTTTGCTCAGCCGTATATCCCCGACGTTTTCGACTATAAGCTTTCTCAGACGCACATTGTCGATCTTTTCGGGATGTTTCAGCATGTTGTCCAGCCCTCCCGTTTTCAAGAGGAGTCCTTTTGCGGTTTTCTCTCCTATGCCCTTCACTCCCGGTATATTATCAACAGCATCCCCGGTGAGCGCCATAATTTCGGCAATGTTTCGAGGGGGCATTTCGAAGCGTTTGGTTATATATTCTTTGTCAATAATAACATCCTTCATAGGATCGTAAATTTTAATAAAACTATCAATCGCCTGCATCATGTCTTTATCCCCGCTGACAATGAACACGCGGGCCTGCTGTAAAGCGGCTTTCCTTGCAAGTGTGCAGATCACATCGTCCGCCTCGTAGCCCGGCATTTCGAAAACCGGGATATTAAAGGCCTTTACGATCTCCTTGATCCGGGGAATCTGAATGATAAGTTCGCCGGGTGTTTCGGGCCGATGAGCCTTATATTGCTCATAGAGCCTGTGCCGTTGGGTCGGCACCGGAGAATCAAAGACTATTGCCAGCGCGTCAGGTTTTCTCTCCCGGAGTATCTTCAGTATCATGGTGGTAAAACCGTAAATGGCATTTGTGGGAGCGCCCTTTGAATTCGTAAGCGCTTTAATGGCATGGAAAGCCCTGTGGAAATAGGAGTTTCCGTCAATCAGGTAAAGATCCATCCATGATTATATCATTAAAAAGGCTAAGGGCTAAAGGCGAAAGGCTAAGGGGAAAAAATAAAGAAAAAAATACTTCTAATTTTTAGTTCTTGTTTCTTATTTATCCTTTGGCCTTTCGCCTTTATCCTTTTGCCTTTAGCCTGTCTTTATGGTAATATACGCATGGTGCTAATACATTAGCGTTCCACAGAGGTATAACCCTTATGCTTGCCGGGTTGTCGGCTGGTTAGCGTGTCAGCGTCGTCAATTTCAAATATTTTTACAAGAGAGGACAATGGCAAATAATAAATATGTCATAGGTGTTGATGTGGGCGGCACTAATATCAGGGCGGCCCTCGTAGATTTCGACGGGAAGATGGAGACAAAATCAAAGGTGTCCATCGGCAAAGACCCTTTGCAGGTACTCTTCAAGCTGCTGGATTCAGTATATTCCGGCAATGCAGGGGAAGTTGGCGGGATAGGCCTTGCGGTAGCAGGCCTGATCGACACTAAAAATGGTGTTGTAGTGCGGTCGCCTAATATTCCGAAATTGGACGGCGTAAATCTGAAATCGCTAATAGCGGACCGCTACAAGACACGCGTTATTTTAGAAAACGATGCGAATGCCGCCGCTTTTGGTGAAAAATCTTCAGGCGCCGGAAAAGATGTCAAAAACTTTGTTATGTTCACCCTCGGCACCGGTATCGGCACCGGAATAGTTTTTCATGACAAGCTGCTGCCTGTGGCTGCTGAAATCGGCCATATGACCATCAACGCAGACGGCCCTCAATGCCCCTGCGGCAATGTGGGCTGCCTTGAACTGTATGCCTCGGCAACAGCCATTATCGGCAATACCATTGCCGAGCTTGAAAAGGGGAACCCCAGTATTCTCAAAGATTTCAATAACGGTAATTTCTACAAAATTAAGGCCAAGGATATTTATGATGCCGCGCTTGAAGGCGATCCGCTTGCAAGGAATGTTTTGCGGGAGGCCGGCAAAAGCCTCGGCCTCGGCATTGCCAATGTCATTAACATCATGAGCCCTGATGCAATCATCCTTACCGGCGGTCTCATGGGCGCCTGGAATATTTACATAGAATCCGCGATAAAGGAGGCCTCAAAAAGGGCTTTAAAGGAACTTTACGGTAAGGTGCAGATTATTGCCTCCTCGCTGGGAGATGATGCCGGACTTATCGGTGCTGCTCACCTCATCTTAAAGTAATGTTGAATTTTGAATTAATGAAGAAATATTTTCTTCCACAATTCAACATTCACAATTCAACATTCAAAATTATTTATAATGTGCCATGCCAAACAACATCCGTAATTTTAGTATAATTGCACATATTGACCACGGGAAATCCACTCTTGCCGACAGGCTGCTCGAGTATACCGGGGCCTTGAGCTCCAGAGAGATGATGGAGCAGGTGCTCGATTCAATGGACCTTGAGCGGGAGCGGGGTATTACGATCAAGGCACATGCAGTAAGGCTCGCCTATAAGGCCGATGACGGCAAAGAGTATGTGCTTAATCTTATAGATACCCCCGGACATGTTGATTTTTCATATGAGGTATCCAGAAGCCTCGCCTCCTGTGAGGGAAGCCTGTTGATTGTTGACGCCACCCAGGGCGTTGAGGCGCAAACCCTGGCCAATACCTATCTCGCTCTCGAACACGATCATGAAATCATTCCGGTGATCAACAAAATAGACCTGCCTGGTGCTGAACCGCAAAAAGTCAGGGAACAGATAGAGAATGCAATAGGAATAGATTGCTCCGAGGCAATCCTCGCAAGCGCAAAGGAGGGCATCGGCACAAAAGAGATACTCGAGGCAATTGTCAGGAAGATCCCTCCTCCGGCAGGCACAGATGCAGCGCCTCTAAAGGCCCTTATATTCGACTCATGGTTTGACAACTATCAGGGGGTAATCGTCCTTGTCAGGGTCTTCGACGGAACAGTGCGGCCCGGTATGAAGATGAGATTGATGGCTGCGGGCAAAGAATATGAGATTGACAAGGTCGGAGTTTTTCGGCCTAAAATGGAGACTGTGTCCCTGCTTTCCGCAGGTGATGTAGGTTATATTATTGCCGGCATCAAGACGGTTGGGGACACGAAGATAGGAGATACCATTACCGATGCCGCCCGTCCGGCTGAAACTCCCCTGTCGGGGTACAAAGAAATCAAGCCCATGGTATTTTCGGGCCTCTACCCGGTCGAAAATATCCAGTATGAAGAGTTGAAAAACGCGCTTGAAAAACTGCGGTTGAACGATGCGTCGTTCAGCTTTGAGCCGGAGACCTCTTCGGCCCTGGGTTTCGGCTTCCGGTGCGGCTTTCTGGGGCTCCTCCATATGGAGATCATAAAGGAGAGACTCGAAAGAGAATTTGAGCTTTCACTGATAACCACCGCCCCTACGGTCATCTACAAAGTGACCGATGCAAAGGGGGATGATTTTTTTATTGACAACCCGAGCAGTCTTCCGAACTCTTTTGAAAAGATAGAAGAACCGTATGTAAAAGTATCGGTCTTTGTGCCGCAGGAGTATATTGGCCAGATACTCGAACTCTGCCAGGAGAAACGCGGCACGCAGACGGAATTCACTTTCATCAGCAAAGACCGGATAATGGTGGCCTACGAGATACCGCTCAATGAGATTCTCTGGGATTTTTATGACCGTCTCAAGTCTGTTTCGCGCGGCTACGCATCCATGGACTACGAATTCATAGGCTACCGTATGTCAAAACTTGTAAAGCTGGATGTACTGCTTAACGGGGAACCTGTGGATGCCCTCTCCTTGATTGTCCACAGCGATAAATCTTATTATAAGGGAAGACAAATTGTGGAAAAGCTGAGAGAGGTCATTCCCCGGCAGATGTTTGAAATCGCCATACAGGCTGCCATCGGCGGTAAGATAATAGCGCGGGAAAGTGTCAAGGCAATGAGAAAAAATGTCCTTGCCAAATGCTATGGCGGCGACATAACAAGAAAAAGAAAGCTGCTCGAAAAACAGAAAGAGGGCAAAAAGAAAATGAAGCAGATCGGAAAGGTCGAAATCCCTCAGGAAGCCTTTCTGACTGTTCTGAAAGTGAAAGAATGACGGTTTCGTAAAAAGCCCATATGCTGCGTTACGCTGCATCCTTCGTCACTGCGGCGTACACTTAGGTACGCCTCATTCCTCAGGATTTGCGTGCCTTGCCTATGAACTTTTTACGAAACCGTCAATAGGCGCCAATCATATTACAGGAGGCAGAGATTTTGGAACGGAAACAGAATAAAGTTTGGGAATATGCAAAAGCCATCGGCACAGCGCTGATTTTTGCGCTTATTATAAGAACATATATCGTGCAGGCCTTCAAAATACCTTCAGGGTCCATGATTTCGACGCTGCTCATAGGTGATCATATACTTGTGAACAAATTTTTATACGGGACGCCTGTCCCTTTTACCGATAAAAAGATTCTGGTAATTAGAAATCCGGAAAGAGGTGACATTGTTGTTTTTAAATACCCCGAAGATTTAAACAAAGACTTCATCAAAAGGGTCATCGGCGTCGGAGGCGATATCGTAGAGGAAAGAAACAAAGTGCTCTTTGTCAACGGGAAGCCTTTAAGCGAAAAATACATACAGCATACTGACAATTCCATAAACAGTATGGAACCGAGGGACAATTTCGGCCCTTATCTTGTACCCGGCGGCAAGCTTTTCGTTATGGGTGACAACAGGGACCAGAGTTACGACAGCAGGTATTGGGGCTATGTTGATCTCTCGCTGGTAAGAGGCAAAGCAATGATTATCTACTGGTCATGGGACAGCACAAAAAACTTCCCAAGGTTCGACAGAATGGGGAGAATAGTCAAATAATAACAGGCAAAAGGCGAAGGGCAAATGGCTAAAGGTTCAATAAAATCACAAAATATAATTAAAAGCCTGTCTGTGTTCTGTCTTTTAGCTTTAGCCATTTGCCCTTCGCCTTTTGCCTGTTTATAAGTTATGTTTACCGGATTAATCGTAGAATTAGGTGAGATTGCGAGCCTCGAAAAGAGGGCCGGGAGTTCAAGACTTTCAGTCAAGGCCGGGGAGATCGTCAATGATGCCGCCATCGGCGATAGTATTTCAGTCAACGGTATATGCCTTACAGTCACAGTTATCGATAAAAACATTCTTTTCTTTGATGTATCCTATGAGACGTTAAAGAGCACCAACCTCGAAAGCCTGAAAAAGGGAGAACGTGTAAACCTGGAGCCGTCGTTAAGGCCGAGCTCGAGAATGGGCGGGCACTTCGTTACCGGCCATATCGACGGTACCGGCAAAATACGCTCAAAAACAATCTCAGGGACTGCGGTAAGAATAGAAATAGAAGCTCCGGCAGATATCTTAAAATATCTGGTCGAAAAAGGTTCAGTTGCAGTAGATGGCATAAGTCTGACTGTTGTTGATGTTCTTACGGATGCCTTCGGCGTAGTAATAATACCCCATACAGCAAAGTTGACTACACTGGGATTTAAAGCAGCAGGTCATACGGTCAATCTGGAGTCCGACATTCTTGCAAAATATGTAGAGAAATTTGTCCGGCCCGACAGCGGCTCCTCGCTTCTTTCAGCGCTGAAACAGTCAGGGTTCGTTTAAAAGACAGGTTAAGGCTAAGGTTGAGGTTGAGAAACAGCCAACGGAAACAAGCTTTGCCTTTACCTCAGCCTTAACCTAAACCTGAACCTTAACCTATCTTTATTACGTCTCCCTCTTTCAACATTTTGAGGTTCTTCATGCTTAGCTTTGCAAGTTCGGTCTTGATGACCTTTAGATGCTGGGGTTTTAGATGCGTTATATATATCCTGTCCGGCATCTGTTTTATCTTTTGAATCTCCTCTTTGAGGAGCCTGGCGGTAAGATGCCCGGTAATTGCCGCCATCTCGCTCATCCTGTTGGGAAATGAGACTTCGATGATCAGACAGTCAAGTTTCCTGTCCCCTATTTTTTCCCATGTTGCGTCAGTGGGGCCTGTATCACCTGTATAAAAAAACCGTCTGCTGTTTCTGTCTTCCACAAGGTACCCTACTGCCGGCACAGAATGATTCACTTTGTATGCACTTATGCTATATCCGTTTACTTTTATCGGCCTTCCCTCCCTTAATGTGCTGTAACGCAAAACAGCATGTTGATAATCGGGAATCATGGAAAAATCCGGCCACAATGAGTTATTGAGAAGGTGCTTTCTAATAGTGCTTATAACACTGGCTATGCTTATAATGTTCACCCTCTGTTTTCTCTTCTCCACTATAATATTATCTGCAAGAAAAGAGATGCCCCTGACATGATCGAGGTGAGCATGGGTTATGAAAATATCCTTGATCTTTGATTGTGCCTTCCTGTCCAGCACATGAGTCAGGGTCCCTGCATCCAAGAGTATTTTGCCGTCCAACAGGAAACCGGCCGGATTATGCCCGGGAAACTCCGCGCCTGAACAACCTAGAACATTGATCTTCATATATCACCTCTAATGTTTTACCGGAACATAAATGCATCCGGCTCAATTCTTTCAGCGTGCCGGAAGCACATCTGAAATGCCGGATTTAACCTCGTTTATCCCTTCGGCAAGTCCGCTGCTGAGGGCTTTTGCAAGACTTTCAAAGGACTTGTCGTTCATTTTTTTCTCTTTTGAGACGGTGAGATGGTATAGCTCTTTGCTTTCAGGAGAGAAAAGCACCGCGTCAAATTCCACTTCCCCGAAAGCGCCTTCCGTGGTTTCAAGCAATTCGAATTTTTTCAGATGTATGGCAAGCATATAGAAGTCGCCGGACACGGAATTGGAGAACCTGACTTCCCTGAAAAGCCCCGAGGCTAAAAGGGTTTCCCTGAACGCTTCTTTTACAAGATCATACGGTGCCGCGTCCCATTTTGAGTATTTGGAGATTGAAAGCTGGTATGGTGAGTTTCTATGCGCTATATAAAGCTGGGCAAGATACCGCGGCGAGTCGAGATGTATGGTGAGCGATGAAACAACAGCAGCCTTTGTGTTCTTTGCATCCCCGTCCTGCGGCAGGTAAAGGCTGTAAATTTTTGTTTCAGGCATCGAGCACGACACAAAGAAACATGCCAGAAAAATTACGACAAAGCTCCTCAGCATCTTAATCCCCCTTTACCGGGCTTTCTTTATAAATAAAGCGCCAAGGTTTATTATTGATCTCCTGCAAAACTTCATGTAGATCTTCTGTTGTTCTGGTCAGTATAGTTATGAAGGCATCGATATTCTGTGATTGCAGGGTTATTGCCTTATCCGCAGAGCTTGCTGTTTTGTCAAAAGAATGCGCCGTTTCCTCAAATGCCTTTATCATGTCTCCGGCTTTTTCCATGTCCTCTCTCGCTTTTTTTACAACAAGGGTGACTTCCCCCTTGTTCCCCTTGACCAACCCCTCAACTTCAGTGAGCACACCATCAAGCTTACCGGCAGTGTTTTTCAAGGCAACTGCCACTTTATCGAGGCTGGATGAGCCGGATGATATAGCATGATCAGTGTCTTCAATTAATCTTCCAATATTCTCAATATTTTTTTTGCATAATATTTTCCTGGTATCGTTGATAAGCGCATTTGCCGACCCGGATATTTCATCGAGACGCGCCATGAGCACGTTAAAATCAACCTGGTCACTTGCCGGGATTTCGGTTCCGGCCCTGATGAGTTCGGGAGTGGTGTTAACAACAGAAAGGAGCAGGTAGATATCGCCGACAAAACCGACTTGTGTTATAGATGCCTTTGTCCCCTTGTAAAGCGGCGTGCCCTTTTTGATTCCTATTTTTATCACAACAGGGTTACCTGCCGCTTCAGGGGCCTTGATATCGATCACCTTGCCTGCCCTGACACCGCCGATCTTCACTTGTGACCCGCTTTCGAGGCCGGCGGAATTTTTAACTTTCACGTAATAGACATCGAGTTTTTCAAAAAGCCGGCTTCCGCCGATAAGGACAATAAATCCGGTCAATATGACAAGCGCGAGAACAACAATTGCTCCTGCCTTGATCTCTTCCTTTAAATAATCCAATGCTCCTCCACTTTTGGCCTTCTGCCTTCAACCTTCATGCCTTGATCGTCAGTCTCCTGCTATGAACTTGAAATAATCTTCAGGGGAATACTCTTCCGCCTCAGGTTTCCTTTCAAGGAACATTCGCACTTTCGGATGCTCCGCTATCTGCAACTCATCCAGAGTGCCTGCAAAGATTATCTCACCCAGGTCAAGCATGATAACATAATCGGCAATCATGAATAAACTGGGGAGCTCATGAGTAACAACAACTATCGTCACTTTGAAAACATTTCTCAATTTAAGGATCAGTTGGTCCAGTCCCGCAGCGGTTACAGGATCGAGCCCGGCAGAGGGCTCGTCAAAGAAAAGAAAGTCCGGATCGAGTGCCATGGCCCTGGCAAGGCCGGCCCGCTTTTTCATGCCGCCTGAAAGCTGTGAGGGATAAAACTGCTCAAACCCGGAAAGACCTACAAGGTCGAGTTTCATGCGGACCATGATCCCGATAGTCGATTCCTCCAGTTTCGTATGCTCTCTGAGGGGGAGGGCAACATTGTCCGCCAGCGTCATTGAGTTAAGCAGCGCAGCACCCTGGAAAAGAACGCCCATCTTTTTCCTGACCTCGTTCATCTCTTCTTCCCGCATACCTGCGATGTTCCTGCCATTAATCAGTATCTTGCCGCTCGTAGGCTGTAAAAGACCTATCAGGTGTTTGAGCAGCGTGCTCTTCCCGCAGCCGCTTCCTCCGAGAATAACTGTCGTCTGTCCGCGCGGGACATTAAAGGAGATATTTTTCAGGATCTGGCGTTCTCCATAATGAGTGACAAGGCTGTCTACTTTTATCGCCTCTTCCATAGCCTCACGTAAAATAGAAAAAAAGCGCTGTAAAAAAAAGATCGAATACAATCACCATAAATATTGAAATAACGACAGATGCCGTGGTCATTCTGCCGACCTCTTCGGCGCCGCCTTCTACTTTAAAACCTTGATAGGCGCCCACAATGGTAATGACTACTCCGAAGGCCCAGGCCTTTACCACACCGGTAAAAACATCTTTCAGCATAAGAGAGCTGGTTGTTTGCTGAAGGTAATTGTAAGGATGTATCCCAAGCGCGGTCACTGCCAGGAAAAAACCGCCGAAAAGTCCTATGCCGTCAGCGATAATTGTGAGGGCGGGCAACATAAGCATCAGGGCAATAAGCTTCGGCACGACAAGAAATCTTACCGGATTAATACCCATGCTGATCAGCGCATCAACCTCCTCCGCCGCTTTCATCGACCCAATTTCAGCGGCAAAGGCCGAACCGCTCCTCCCGGCCACAATAATGGCTGTCAGTATGGGGCCCAGTTCTCTCGTTATGGAAACACCGACAAGACTGGCCACATAGATAAGCGCCCCAAGTTTCCTGAGTTGGTATGCAGATTGAAGAGCAAGAATTATCCCTACAAAGAAAGCTATGACTGATACAATCGGTATGGAATTATACCCGGTCTTTACTATTTCTGAAACGCTCGCATGAAAGCGGACCGTTTTGCCTTTAAAAGGTCCGATTACTGTCCAGTAAAAGGTGGTATTAATAAGTTTTGCGGCGTCGTGCAGTGCCCTGAAAGAAGCAATAGTTCTTCTTCCTACTGTTCCGAAAAAGGCCTCAGCTATTGAGCGCATCATCAACGCTCCCGTAGATTTCAAAAACCCGGTCGAGCTTGGAGAAGTTGAAAATTTCTTTGACTGCCGCTGGAAGCGCAGCTAATTTAAGTTTCCCTCCGAAGGCCATCATCCCCTTCAGTCCTTCGACAAAAGTCGCAATGCCGGAGCTGTCAATATATGAAACATTATTGAAATCTATTACTAAGGGAGTAACTCTTTTTTTAACGAGGGCCATCAATTCTTTTCTCAACACAGGAGATGCGTTCATATCAATTTCCCCTGAAAGTTCAAGAATATTTTTATTGTATTTTTCTGTCAGTTTAACTGTCATGGTATACCTTTTTGTGCCTGATCAATTTGAGCCTGTTGCCTCTTCTTTTCCGTTTATCGAAGGTGAACGTGTCAAAGGCCCTCTTTATTAAATGGATGCCGAGCCCTCCGGGCCGTACCTCCTCCAGATCCCTGCCTTCAATGCGTTCGGGACGCGCCTTGATCCCGTTGTCCTCAATGATCACCTCGAAACTGTCGGGAATGATCCTGAACTGTATAATAATCTTCCTGCCTGTATCCCCACGGTATGCATGTTTGATGACATTTGAGCACGCCTCATCCACAGCAAGCTTTACCTCGTCAACAGCGTTTTCGGACATTCCGGAAAGCATGCACATCTGTGCTGTTACCGCTCTTAGCACCGACAGATATCGCGGATGAGAGGGAATCGTAATCACCGCAGAGTTTTTCATGCGTTATTTGCAAAAGCTATTTCCACCATTGTCAGGTCATCGGCCATTTCTGTATCTTTCGAAAAGTCATTTACATAATTAATTACCAGATCGGAAAGCGAAGACGCATTTCTATGTATTCTCGCAAATTCCACCAGGCGCTCGTAACCGATCCGCTCGCCTGTCTTGTTCTTTGCTTCAAAAACCCCATCGGTAAATAAAAAAAGCCTGTCTCCGGCCTCGAGTTGCAGCACAGTATCCGGATACTCGGCGGGAAGTATCCCGAGCGGGGGGCCGGAAAGAACATCCATAACCTTTACATCGTCTTTTGTCAGAAGCAGAAAAGGGGGGTGGCCTGCAACTGAAACGCGAACCATTCCAGTTTTAGTGTCAATAATCATATAGATAGTAGTGACAAACATGCCGTGCGGAGCATCGGCAAGCAGTATATTAAGGCGGTTGAGGACTTTCCCCGGAGAATCCATGGAGGCCCCCACATATTTAAAATCACTTATTATTTTTGACATATAAAGGGCGCCCGAAACCCCTTTTCCCGAAACATCGCCGATAATAATACCGACCATATTTTCTGCCGGCTCTATAAAATCATAGAGGTCGCCGCCTACTTTTGCGGCGGAGATGTTTACTGCATTGATCGTCACATTACTTTTCTCAAGAAAAGGCGATGAAGGCAGAAAACTCTTCTGCAGTTCAGCGGCAATCTCAAGTTCATATCTGAGCCGTTCTTTTTCGACCAGTTCCCTGTGCAGTAATGCGTTCTCGATAGCTATTGAAAATTGCTTGCAGAGAATCTGAAAAATTTCGAGATCGTACTCTTTTCTTTTTGGGTTGAGCAGTTCTGCGACCCCGATAAGACCGCTTCTGCCGATAAGGGGAACGGCCACAATGCTTTCTGTTATAAAACCGGTCTGCTTGTCGACCTGGCCGAAAAAGCGTTCATCTGTGCTTACATCATTAATTATAAGGGGCTCCAGGTTTTTTGCGACCCATCCTGCTATACCCTGCCCAATGTCAATAATGATCTTCTGCTTGAGAAAGTCGGATGTAGCGTCCTCCTTGCACAGGGCCACCTCGAATTCCAACTTGTCGGTTTCCTTATTATAAAAGAGAATGGAGCACGCTTCAGCCTGCAGTTCTTGTTTGGCTTTCTCCATAACAAGCTGCATCAGTTCATTCAGGTCGAGCGTAGAAGAGATAAGCTCCGACATCTCAATCAGGGTCTTGAAATCTTTTATTTTTTTCTCAAGTCCCCTAAGATACTCCCTGCTAACAGTTATTTCAGAATCGCTTGCCATGGCATATTGAATAACATTTTTCACCAAAAGGGTCAAGAAAAAAATAATCGGAACACTTCCAGCAATGAAATTTATCTTGCTAAAAACAATGGGATTTGCTATCGTTTCGCAAGACAAAATTACTTGCATTGTGTCAGTGGTTTTGTACTATATCAATAAGAATTAATGTGGAGTTTCGAAGTATTGGGTGGGATAGCAGGAAAAAAAAGAGACAAACGGAGGTATCAAATGTATCGTTCATCTGTTGTTGTCCTGATTCTGGGCATGCTTTTCTTCTCTGGTGCGGGAACATTGAGTGCAGCGGAAACCGAATACGAACAATGCACGGACCGCAAGTTATCGGACATTTTACCTGCCGGCAAGGTCAGTGGTGAGCATTATAAGATACGCGATACGGTATTGTTTAACGGGTTTATGGACCACTATACTGTGGATTCAGATTACGGGGTCTTAGACGCTGCAGGTGACGGCGCCCTGAGGAAACTCATCAGGGAGATCCACGCCCTCGATGAATTTAAAAAGATAGAGAACACTGATGCTTTTGGGAAGGCCCTCGTATCTTGCGCAAAGCAGCCCCTGGTGTTTGGAGAGAACCTTGTAACACATCCTGAGGATACGGTGACCGGCATCCCGAAAGGAGTAGCCAAACTCTTCACCAATGCCTACGCCGGCGTAACGTCAAAGAAACAGACAGGAGAAGACTCCGCAGCAGAGGCAATGCTGTCGCTGTCCAGATACAAGAGAGAATACGCTTACAACCTCGGAGTCGACGCATACTCGAGCAACCCTGTTTTCCAGAAAGAAATGAACAGGGTTGGATGGGCTGCTGCCGCCGGAAACCTGAGCTTTTCGGCTGCCACAGCGCCTATTGGAGGAGGCATAGGAATGGCCATCTCCTATACCGGTTTTGCGCAAACGATGAACGATTATCTGAGGGATGAGCCTCCATCTCAGATACGGATGGATTCCCGGAAAAAACTCTCTTCCGTTGGAGTTGCTGGGGATGATATTAAGAATTTTCTTGAGAATAAGGCCTTCACCCCCCGCCACACCGCAATCATTGTCAACAGTCTCATGAAACTGAAAGATGCAGCCGGCAGAGACGTATTTATCAAATATGCAAATTCCGCGAGCGATGAAGAACAGGCAAACTTTATGATGAATATTGCAGAAACTATGAGAGGGTATCATGAGTCGGTCTCCCCTATCAAAGAAATCATCGTAAACTCCGGACTGGTAATTGTGGAGACCGGGAACAATAGAGCGCTCATTCTCTTCCCACTGGACTACGGTGTCTGGACCGAGAGTATAGATACGATTCTCAAAAATATACTGGCCACCTTCAAATCCCCGGCTGAAAAAACTCAGTTCGAACTCTGGGTATCGGGAACAATGTCCCCTCTTATGAAGAAAAACCTCGACTTACTGGGAATCAAGGTAACTGAGAAGGTAAGCGAAAAGGCATGGTTTGTCGATTGACCCAAATTACAAACAGGTAGAAGTACAGGCATAGGTAGAGACAGGGTTTTCTTTATCTATGCCTGTACCCGTCGTTAAAGAGTATTTTGCGTTCTTATGTGTCCGGAGTATTTACGGTAATTTGCCATCCCTTCCTGAATGGCAACCTTCAGGAAGCCGACCACCGGAACTGAAAGCAGCATACCCAGAATTCCGAAAAACCTTCCGCCGATTATCACCGCCAGGAGCACCAGCAGCGGGTGCATATCGACGCTCTTTGCTACGATAATCGGCTGTATCAGCGAGTCATCGATGAGCTTTACCAGGGTGAACGCAAGGGCGATATATGCCGCCATCGCAAGATCACCGGTTTTGAATAATGAAACGATAATAGTGAGTGAGGCCCCGGCGACAGGGCCAAGGTATGGGACGAGGTTTGCCAGTCCCGCAAAGGCGCCAAATACAAAATAGTACTCAATACCCAGTATCCGCAATGCGATAGTGGAAAGGATACCGACGACCACTGCATCCAGAAACTGGCCCCTCAGGTAATTGCCCAGCTGCAGCTCCATCTTATACAAAAGATTGAGGGCAAACTCGAAGTGTCGGTTCGGAATAATGTTGATGAACTGTTTCTTGAAAGTACGTCCGTCCTTGAGAAGAAAAAAGACTATAAAGGGAACAATGATCAAATCTGTAAGAAGCGAAACTACGTCGAGCACATGACTGACCAGCCAACTCATCATATTTGACATCCGCGTGTGGACTTTGGCAACTAAATTCAGGTCCTGCACCCCGAGAAAAGAAAGCTTGTTCTGAAGAAACGACTCACCCCTTGTGATCATCGCATTTGCGCGGCCTGAACTCAGCACGTCCTGCAAGGATTGAATCTCTCTGGCCAGTATGGGCATCGCAAGAAAAAAGAAAAGCGCGCCGATACTTATAATGCCGATAAAAATAACGCTTGTTGCAGCAGTGCGTCCCATCCAGCGTGATTCCAGAAAGCTTGCCAGCGGATCCATGATATAAGCCAAAAGCGCAGAGATGATGATAATCTTTACAAGGCTGCCGATGGCAACAAGGAATACTGCAGCACCGGATAGGGCCGCAAGCGCAAAAAGCATATTAATCCAGCGGACGGAGCTGTTTCCCATACCCTTCAGATTGCGCCTGGTTCTGCCGGGGGGGCTTTCATGGAATAAATACATTCGTTGGTATATTTCAGCCTCGCTCCGATTGTCCTGGCAAGCCCAAACATGATTTTTACTCCAAGGCGCGGGTCCCGATTAATAAGATCTAAAAGGTCGGGCTGAAAGAAACAGAGCATCTTGCAGGCGGTCTGTGAAATTGCGGAAGCGGTACGGGGAGATTCATCCAGAAGCGTTAGTTCCCCGAAAAATTCTCCGTCAGACAACTCCGCCAAACGATGCCGGGATGGCATGAGGACGATGCTGACAATGCCGCTTTCGATGATATACATGCCGAAACCGGGGTCGCCCTGGCTGAAAATTGTTTCACCCTGCTGATAGGTCCTGCGGTGCAGAATACGCTCTACCCGGGCCAGTTCGCGGTTGTCGAGGTCTTTAAAAACAGAGATTCTTTTCAGGATAGTGCGGATTTCATCATCTTCTTTCTTGCCTTGCTTGAATATATTGCCCCATATGCTATCCATAGTCTCCTCATGGTGCGCATCATGCTGTGCCGGCACTCCGGCAGAAGGAAATCGGCCCAAGGAATTATATATTAAAGTTCCCCCAAAATCATAGTATGCGCACGGCTCTATTTTTTTGGGGGGGACTCCAGGCTTCTGTAATGCGTTACCGTAATGCAATTTTAACTTGACAAAAAACACGGCATAAGTATTATAAGGTGCGTTGCTGTTTTATGAATTCATACCCAAAGGGGGGGACCGTGGCTGATCGAAGATCTTTATTTTATATTTTCATATTCTTTATTATCGTTCTCATACCGTCGGGGCCGGCAGGGCATTGTTATGCTGCCGATAATCTTACCATAAGCGTCCCGGAATTCAAACAAGGGATAGCAGAGTATGAGGCCGAAAACTATGAAGAGGCGC
>Ga0074045_10000897_pt1 | contig 29187 bp, 24 predicted proteins | sample BogForMeECP23OM2_FD_94442 | JGI IMG/M metagenome (GOLD analysis project Ga0074045, IMG submission 94442) | Bog forest soil microbial communities from Calvert Island, British Columbia, Canada - Bog Forest MetaG ECP23OM2 | ecosystem: Environmental > Terrestrial > Soil > Wetlands ...
ATTTTCGAGAAGCAAATCGGCGAAGCCCAGGATCGCGGTCAGGGGATTATTGACTTCGTGCGCCACGCCCGAGACTAGTTGTCCTACCGCAGCCATTTTCTCCGCATGGACAAGTTTGTCGCGCAGTTCGGAAGAGTCGGTAATGTCGGTCATCACCACCACGATGCTGCTGATCTTGCCCTGCTCGTCGCGCATCGGGCTGAGGTTTACCGAGAAATGGCCGACGTTGCCATTGCCCCGCATAATCTGCAGTTCGAGATTGTCAACCTGTCCGCCGCGCAAGATGGCCTGCAATGCGTCCGCCAGCGGACGCACATAGCCGGGAGCGGCCAACTCCAGCAGCGGACGCCCCAGTAATTCTCGCTGCTCAAATCCGGCCTCGTGCCAGCGGCGATTGGCGTAGCTGATCAGACCGGCGGTGTCGGCGACCAGGATAAAGCTTTGCGTGTTGCTGAGAATCTTGCCCGAGAAATCGCGTTCCCGCTGCAACTCGGTTTGATAAGTGTGCAGGCCGGTTACATCCAGCATCAGGCCGCGGATTTGCTGCAGACGCCCCAGGTGGTCGTACATGCCGAAGGCATTGATCAGAACGTAGATGGCCGAGCCATTCTTGCGCCGGAGCGTGGCTTCGAAGTTGCGCAGGTGACCATCCTTTTCCATGGCCTCGGCATGGGCCTTGCGCTGCTCCGGAGAAAAATAAACCTCGGCCGTAATGTCGACCTGCAGCAACTCTTCCCGGCTGGAATATCCCAGCATCGCAACCAGTGCATCGTTTACTTCGACGAAGCGGCCATCCGGCGTGCTGAAGAACAATCCCTCCTGAATGTTGTCGAAGAGTTCGCGGTAACGGCGCTCGGCCTCGCGGCGGTCGGTAATGTCTTTGAGCACGTGAACGGTTTGCGGGTTGTCACCGCTCGACCCGTGCACCCGCGAGGTCGAAACCAGGTAGGTGCGATCCAGCGCGGGATGAACGAATTCGTCGCTATCCCCTCCCATGGAGCGGCAGAAAGGGCAGCAATAAAGGGTAATTTCGCTGGTCAGAGCCAGCAGAGCGCGCATGTTCACGCCGATCAATTCGCTGGGCGCGACTCCAATCATCGCCGCCAGGGAGCGGTTGACCCGAAGCACTTTATCGTTTTCATCGTGCACCACGATGAGGTCGGTGATGGCGTCGAAGATTTCCAGCCAGTGGCGGTTGGCTTGATCGACGCACGTGAACAGGCGGGCATTTTCCAAAGCTACGGCAGCGTGCCCGGCAATGGCCTCCAGCAAATCGCGATCTTCGGCGGTCAGCGGGCGATCACGTCCGGAAAGAAATAGCAGTCCCGAAAGTTCTCGATTGCACCCCGAAAGTCGCGCCACAACACAATCGCCCCACCCCAAAGCCGAGGCCATTTCAGCCCCCAGCAGTTCAGCAGCCGTGCCCGCGAGGACCGCCTCCGGCCGCTTCGCGGCCAGTTCTGAAGCTGCACGCGAAAAACGCTGCTGCAGTCCGGGATCGTCGTCGCGCCCGGAAGCGGGGATTACGGAGTCGCCAACCCGCGGCCCGCGGCTCGAAACCTCCGCATCCACATACACGTGACTGGAAAGATCTTGATGGCCGAGATCCTGATCGGCAGGACCCGGCGCAGATAGATCCCTCGGATGTTCCTCGTTATGTTTCCCAATTTCCAGGCTGGGCGCTGGATGCAGAGCAAGCGATTGAAAACGCCCTCTCTGAAAAAGTGCAAAGGCACCGGCGCGCGCTTCCATCAACCCCGCGGCGCGGTCCACGAACTTGCGGGCGAAATCCGGCAGATGCAGCAGTCCGTCGATCTCCCGCGCCAATTGCACCAGCATGTCGGAGCGCCGCCGGTTCGATTCTGACTGGTGCAGATTGTGAGCCACCTCGAGCACCACCGAAACCTGTGCGGCTAAAGCCTGGGCACGGCGAATATCTTCGCGGGAGATTCCGGTTTTATCCAGCCGGTCGAGCACTCCGAACATGCCGAGAAGCCGCCCCTCGCCTCCCAGCAGAGGAACCGCGAGCAACTGCCTGGCCTGGCATTGGGCGATGACTTCCTGATTGACGCCCTCCAATTGGCTGAGATCATCCGACCAGAAGACTTCTCTGGCGCGGAGCGCGCGGGTCGGGATGCCTTCGGGAAAAGGCGTATCGACGCGTTCCGATTCCCCGCGCGCGACTTTATAGCGCACGTGGAACTGACCATCTTCCAGCAGGGCGATAAAGGACCGGCCAAAGCCGAGAAAATCCGCAGCCCGGGCCACAAAAGCCTGCAGAAAATGCTCCAGGTCGCCGCTCGAGCTGAGTTCGGCCGAGATGTCGAGCAACTGGTGAAGCTCCCGGGCCTGCTCCTGCGCCACTGCGCAGAGCTCGGCATGGGCCACGGCAACTGCGCCGAAGCCGGCAATGGCCGATACCAGAGATTTTTCCTCCGCCGTAAAATCCATGTCGGCCCGGGGATAGACCAGAATTGCTCCTTGGGTACGCGCGGTCCGGAAAGGCGCCGCAATCAGGACGCCAGGGGAAACCAGCGTCCCCAGAGAGTGCAGATCGCTGCTGATCGAGATGGTGATCGCCTCTCCGGCTGAGACCGCGCGCTGCGCCATATCGGCGGCGAACCGGATGGTCTGGCGATCGTGGCCGGCCCGCACCAGCGTCGCTAGTTGCGGAGTTTCCGCCGAGATGGCCCGCAACTCAAAGGGACCGTCGCGGCGGAGCAGAATCGAGACCAGACGGGTTCGCAGCAACATCCGGAGACGATCCGCCAGCGCTTCGAGCACCGAGGCCACGTCGGCATTGCCGTGCAGATCGGTTGCAACCTTCGCCAGAATTTCGGCGCGCCGGTGCTCCTCCCGCGAGGCCTCTCCCAGCCGCGTCGCTTCCAGCAGGCTGCCCAGTTGCCCGGCAAGAATGGTGGCCTTGGCGGCCATGTCCTCATTGAAAAAGTCGTCCCTCGAATCGTGCAGAAAAGTCACAGCGCCTACCACTTCATCGAAGACCACCAACGGTGCCGCCATCATGGAGCGGGCCTCAAACTGGTTCGCCAGGGGAAAACTCCCGGCCGGCACCCGATTGACGAAGAGAGTGCGGCGGCCGCGAACGGCGTCGGCCGTCGCCGCGCTCTGGTGCGGCAGCAGGCGCAGGCCGATAAAACGCTCGGCGAGTTTGCCATCGGCTTGCTCGCCCACCAGCTCCTCCCCAGCGTGGCGCCGCCAAAAATACACCCCGCTCACCTCAAAAAATTCTCTCGTGGCTTGGCAAAAAAACTGGATGAGAGAGATGCTATCGGCCCGCTGCGCCGACTTGGCGGCGATGCGCAGCAGCAGCTTCTGAAAGCCTTCGTCCCAGCTGGGCAGAGCGCGGCCAGAGGACGGTGGGGTCGAATTCCCTCCGGCGATGTTCAGAGCTTTACCGCCGGCAGGCATGGAGTGGGCACAGTTCTCACAAGTGATTGAATCTAATGGAAAACTATTCCCTTATCTCAATTTGAGTCAAGTGAAATGGAGGGGTGGGGTGCCCAAGTGTGAAACGAGGCTTATATCGCCGGAGTCAGGGGCATCAAGGCCGCAGTACCAGAAAAATGATGAGCCGTCATCGTTTGCAGTCGTTCACCTGAGTTGCTTGAATATTCGTTTCCACTATTCTTCCAACTGCCTTATCGAGATGCCGCGAATGCCGCCCACAATGCCGCGTTTGAGCATCAGCATGCAGACTCAATCGAGCTCGTAGAGTTCGTCCAACCTGATCTGCAGTATCTCACTTTGAGAATCGCCCTTTGCGCTCTTCGATTGTGAGACCGCGCCAATCGTGACTTCACCCCTGGCGTAACTTCCCTTTCAAGCTAACCCGTTCCTGTGCCGATATATGCCCTAGGTTACTTCCGTTTCTTCGAAGCTGCGGGCGTGGCCCCGGTGTTGCTTCCTTTGCATCACCGGGCCACAACTGAGGAGGAACTGTGTCTTTGCGCGGGGTAGGTACAGGACTGGCAGTGCTGGCGGTCTTTGCTGGCATTGGCAGATGGAATCTGCGGGCACAGGACGCGAAGACTGAAGCTCCAATCGAGATTACGCGCCACACCAGGAGCAGGGTGCAGCCGGCATATCCGGAGTTGGCGCGGAAGATGAACATCACTGGCACGGTGAAGGTGCAAGTCGTGGTGTCGCCGAATGGCACGGTAAAAGAGGCGAAGGTGCTGGGCGGACATCCGGTTCTGGCCAATGCCGCCCTGGATGCCGTCAGGAAATGGCGCTTTGAACCGGCAGCGGTAGAAAGTTCGGGCCTGGTGGATATCAAGTTCGAAGGTCATCAATGAGCGGACAGCAACGCGCGACACCGGACGGCCGGGAGGAAACGGCATGACGATTGGCAAGAAGCTATATGTGAACTTCGGAATCATGCTCAGCATGGTCGTGGTGCTGTTCCTGGTCAACCTCCTGGCGGTGCAGCGCGAACATGCGGCCAAAGCCGCCGCCAAATCCACCATCGAATTGGCCGACGCCACCAACGACGTGCGCTTCCAGATGATGCAGAACCGCTTGTACCTCAGCAACTACCTGCTCAGCGGCGACACTCGGGAAGTGGACCGGATGAATGAAGGCCTGCGCACCTTGAACGACAAGCTGGGAACCGGCAGCTCCCTGGCCAACTCCGAGCAGGAGCGGGCGGCGCTTTCTAAGGTCGAACAATTGGAACAGGCTTGGAGCAAAGAGTTCGCCCAACCCCTGATTGACAAACGCCGGGACGTCGACGCGGGCAATGCGACCGTCGCCGAACTGCAGATTTACTACCTTCAGAAAGACGCTTCCTCCTGGGTGAAAAACTCCACCGATGCCCTCGATGTCGCCGATGGTGAGAATCGCAAGCTGCTCGAAGCCCGCAGAAAGTCGGATGAGACCGCCGGCACCTTAACCATCCTGGCCGCCGTCATCAGCACTCTCTTCGCTCTGGGCCTGGGAGTCCTGGTGGCTGTGAGCACGGCCAAGGGCATCACCGGACCGCTCACCAACCTGATGAAGGTTTCGCAGCAGATCGGCGACACGGGTGATCTGGAGCACAGCATCGACGTCAATCGCTCCGACGAGATCGGAGAACTGGCCCGCACCTTTGCCAAGATGGTGGCCTATCTCAAGGAAATGGCCGGCGTTTCGGAATCGATCGCCGGCGGCGACCTCACGGTTGAAGTGAAGCCGCGCTCTCCTCACGACACTTTGGGCAACGCCTTTGCCCGCATGGTGGACGGCCTGGGCCGGCTGGTGCGCAGCGTGCGTGACGCCTCGGCCCAGGTGGCCAGCGCCAGCAGTCAGGTGGCGAATGCCTCCGACGATTCCGCCAAGGTCGGGCTGCAGTCCTCGTCCGCTATCGACGAAGTGACCAGCACCATGCACGAGATGAGCGTCAACGTGCAGAACATGGTGAAGAGCACGCAGGTGCAGGCCTCCAGCGTGAGCGAGACCTCCGCATCCATCGATCAGATGGTCGCTTCCATCCAGCGCGTCGCCGATACAGCCAAGGTGCTGCTCGACATTTCCAACCGCTCCCGCGAAGAAGTTCACAGCGGCATCTCCACCATGGAGAAGGCGACCGACGGCCTGAATCGCATCAACGCCACCATCACCAGTTCGGGTGAAATCATCGGCGCTCTTGGTCAGCGCGCTGACGATATTGGAAAGATCATCGAGGTCATCGACGACCTCGCCGAACAGACGAATCTGCTGGCGCTGAACGCGGCCATCGAGGCCGCCCGCGCCGGCGAGCACGGCTTGGGCTTCGCGGTTGTGGCCGACGAAGTCCGCAAGCTGGCGGAAAAGTCGGCGCAATCCACCAAGGAAATCTCGGAACTGATCCAGAGCATTCAGAAAGAAGCCCGTAAGGCCGTGGAAAATATGAACCGCTCCACCGGAATCGTGAACGAAGGCCTGGATTTGGGCGGGGAGCTGAACTCGGCGCTGCGCAAGATTTCAAACGTGGTCACCGAGGTTTACAAATTCGCGCAGGAGATCGGCGCGGCCACCAACGAACAATCCCATGGCTCGGCACAGATCGCCCGCGCTACCACCCGGCTGAACGAAATCACCCACGAGATCTATTCCGCGGTGGAAGAACAGGCTTCGGGAGCCCAGGCAGTTGTGAAGGCGATGGAGCGCATGCGCGAACTGGTGCAGCAGTCTACCTCCGGATCCACCGAACTTGCGGCCTCGGCCGAGCAGATGTCAAAAATGTCGCGCGGCCTGCTCGATTTCATGGACCGCTTCACCCTGGATGAGGCAAACAGCGGCTGCTACCGGCGTCAGACGAGAAATCGCAGCACGCCCGGCGCGCCGCAGCCGGAACCCGGTATTAGCCGCAAGCCAAAGCCATGAGCAGTGAGCTACATATCGTGGGCTTCCAGATCGGCCGCGAGACCTACGGCGTGCCCATCACTTCGCTGCACGAAATCGTTCGCGTGCCCGAGATTACCGCGGTTCCCGATGCGCCGGATTATCTCGAGGGGGTAATCAATCTGCGGGGCAAGATCGTCTCGGTTATGGATTTGCGCAAACGCTTTGGGGAAAAACACGCCGCGATGAATCGGCAGAACCGGATTCTGGTCGTCGAGCACTCCGGCAAGCTCGCGGGATTGATCGTGGATTCCGCAACCGAAGTTCTGAAGATCCCGGGTAAGGATGTTGAACCGCCGCCCGCCGCATTCCAGGAGGGCGGATTAAATTGCGTTACCGGGCTGGGCAAGGTGGCCGGCCGGCTGATTGTGTTGCTCGACATGAACAAGTTGCTCGCGCCGGCCAGCGTGCTGCACGAACGCACCGTGACCACCGCGTCAGCCAAGCCTGCGGCCCGGGGGACAGCGGCGAAGTAAGTCATTCCCAGCTTGACCTGGCGCCCGCAGCGTGTTCGGGAGCGCGCGAGCGGCAGAAAGCAGAACGAGAGAAAGCATGAGTACATTCGGAGCGGCGACTGCTCCTGTCCTGACAGATGCGGAACTGCGGCTGTTGCAGGCCTTGGTGTATCAGGAGTGCGGCATGCACTTCGACGAGCGCCGTGCGCCTTTTCTGCGCGACCGCCTGCTCCGCCGTCTGCGGGAGTGCCAGGTCGATTCCTTCTACAGCTACTACCGCCTCCTCATCAGTCAGGAGGGCAAGGCGGAACTGGCCAAGCTCCTCGAGAATCTCACCGTCAACGAAACCAGCTTCTTCCGCCACAAAGCTCAACTCGACCTGTTCCAGAAGTTCGTGCTGGAAGAAATGCTGAAATACAAGCAGACCCATCGCGAGTATTCGGTGCGCGTGTGGAGCGCCGGCTGTTCCACCGGGCAGGAGGCCTACACCCTGGGCATGATGGCGGCCGACACTCTGGCTTACTACTACATGCGCAATCCCCTGCCGGTGGAACTTTCGCTGCCCAAACCGCTCATCCCCCCGCCCTGGCGCGTGGAAATTCTGGCCAGCGACATCAGCTATTCCGTGCTCCGCACCGGGCAGGAGGGCGCCTACAACGAACACCAGATGGCCACCGTGGATTACAGCTTCCGCCTGCGCTATTTCGACAAGATCGGCGACCGCTATGCCGTCAAGAAGGCCCTGAAAGAGATGGTTCACTTCGATTTTCACAATTTGAAGACCGACTATCTTCCTCAGCGCAACGACGTGATCTTCTGCCGCAACGTGATGATGTACTTCGATGAAGCCGAGCAGAAGCGGCTGGTGGAAAAGTTTTATCGCTGCCTCAACCCGGGCGGCTACCTGTTCGTCGGCCACGCCGAAAGCTTGCTCGGACTCACCGATAAATTCCAGATGGTGCATCGCGACAGCGGGACCGCCTACCAGCGTATCGAGGTGCGCGAGTGACCACTCCTCCCGATGAGCGCAGCTCGGAACTGCTGGATCTTTTCTTTGAGACCTCGCAGGAACTCCTGCAGGCGCTCAACGAAGAAGCCCTGCAGCTGGAGAAGCATCCCGGCGACGAAGAAATCGTTCGCTCCATCCGGCGCACCGTGCATACCCTCAAGGGCGACTCCGCCGCCTGTGGACTCCGCGAACTCAGCGAAGTGGCGCATCACTTCGAAAATGCCCTCTCACTCGAGGGCGCAGCCGGCCATGGCGCGTTACCCGAAATCGCCTTCGCCGCGGCCGACGTCTTTACCGCCATGGTGAGTTCCTACCATGGTAGCGGCCCCATGCCCGCCACCGATAGCCTCCGCCGGAAAATCGATGAACTCACGGCAGTCCCGGCCGGCAAGAAATCGCGGCGCAAAAAACAGTCTGCGGAATCGCTCCCGCCCACCGGCGGGGGTAAAGATAAAGATAAAGACAACGACAAGAACAAGCCTAAGAATAATAAAGACTGGACCGAGGCCGAGAAGCATGCCCTGGCCCAGGCCCAGGCCGCAGGCCTTGCCATCTACGACATCGTGGCGAAGATCGATCTCCACTGCACCATGCCGATCGCGGCCCGCCAGTTGATCCAAAACGCAGTCAGCGGACTTGGGCAAGTGATCTCCGTCAGGCCTGGCGTGAAATCGCCAACCGCCTCCCGGCTTCTCGAACTCGTCTTCGCCAGTGCGCAGCCCCAGGAAGAAATCGCCGCCCGCTGCCGCATTCCCACCATCGTGGACGAGGTCACGATAAATCTCATCCAGGCGGCTTCTTCCAAACCACCAGCCAAGGCCCCCTCCGAGCCCATCCCGGCTATCGGTGAGCTCGCGCCCGCGACTGACTCCATCTCAGCCCTACCGGCAACGCCTCCGCCCCACACCGAAGCGCCCAGCGCCGCGGTCGAACCCGCTTCTCAAACCGCGATGGAAAATATCCTGCGGGTCGAAGCCGGGCGCGTCGATAACGTCCTGAACCTGGTCGGCGAACTGATTATCGGCAAGTCGATGCTGCAGCAGGTGCTCGGCGAATTCGGCAAACGCTTTCCTAAGGATGTGCTGCGCGGCAAATTCGCCGACGCCATGGCTTTCCAGGCGCGGGTGTTGAACGATTTGCAGCGCGCGGTGATGAAGATCCGCATGGTCCCTGTGGATCAATTGTTCCGCCGTTTCCCGCGCATCGCCCGCGATGTGGCCCGGCAGTGCGGGCGCGATGTGGACCTCGAGCTCTCCGGGCAGGAGACCGACCTGGACAAGGGAATTCTCGACGCCATCGCCGAGCCTCTCACCCATCTCCTGCGCAACGCCGTCAGCCACGGCATTGAACCGGAAGAAGAACGCATCCGGCTCGGCAAGCCGCCGCGGGGCAAGATCCGGCTGCACGCTTTTCATCAGGGCAATCAGGTTGTGGTCGAGATCGCCGACGACGGCCGCGGCATGGACGCGCACAAGATTCGCTCCAAGGCCATCGCCCTCGGACTGGTCGCCCCCCAGGAAGCTGCTCGCCTGACCCAGACCGAGTTGCTCGATTTCATCTTTCGCCCCGGGTTCAGCACCGCCGAAGTGGTAACTCAAGTCTCCGGCCGCGGGGTGGGCATGGATGTGGTACAAACCGTGCTTCACCGGCTGAAAGCCACCATCCAGATCGAAACTCGCCCCGGCGAAGGCACCACCTTCCGCCTTAAACTGCCGCTCACGCTGGCCATCATCAAAGCCCTCATGTTCTGGGTCGAGGGTCGCCTTTACGCCATCCCATTGAATGCCGTAAGTCAGATTGCCCGCACCACGGAAGCCGAAGTCCATCAGGTCGACAACTACGAAGTGCTGCAGTTGCGCAGCCAGGTCCTGCCCCTGCTTCGCCTTGGCCGCCCCTCCGCCGCTCCGGGAAGCCGCACCGAAAAGCTGTTTGTTCTGGTTATCACCGTGGGCGAAAAGCGATATGGCCTCATTGTCGACGCCTTGGAGGGCGAAGAAGAGTTGGTCATCAAAGCCTTGGACGACCAGACTTTCTCTACCGATCTGGTGAATGGCGCTTCGATTCTCGGAGACGGCAAAGTCGTGCTTATTCTGAATCTGCCCGCGGTTGTCGAACACCACGCGCGCTCGCGCCCGCAGGAGACGGGGTTGGCCGGCTTCGGTGTGTTACTGAACCATGCCGATCGGGCGCGCTTTGACTTAACCGCCATGGGAGGCAAAGCGTGAGCCCAAACGACGGCGACAAGAAAATTCGAGTGCTGGTGGTCGACGACTCCGCCTTGATGCGCAAGCTGATCCCTCAGATGCTTGAGTCCGATCAATCCATCGAGGTCGTGGGCACCGCGATGGACGGAAATTTCTGCCTGAAAAAGATCGAAGAGTTGCGTCCCAACGTGGTGACCCTCGACCTGCAGATGCCCGCCATGAACGGCATCGACACTTTAAAAGAGATCATGCGCCGCCATCCGGTGCCGGTCGTCGTGGTGAGTTCGCACAGCACCGAGGGCGCTGCCATCTCTTTAAGGGCGCTCGGCCTGGGCGCCTTCGACTTCGTCGCCAAACCGCAGGATGCCACCCAGCAAATGGCGGAAACCGCTCGGGAGCTGATCGCCAAGATCAAGGCCGCCGCCGATGGCAAAATCGTTCGCCCCGGCGGTCTGCCCGCGACGGCGGCAGCTCTGCAGAAAGACTCTTCATCCCACAAATCTTCGCCCGCGCCTACCCGCCCGGTGGCCATCGGCATCTCCACCGGCGGACCGCAGGCGCTCGAGTTCATGCTGCCGCAACTGCCTCCCGATTTTCCCGGAACCATTCTGGTGGTCCAGCACATGCCCGAGAACTTCACCGATATGTTCGCTCGGCGGTTGGACGAACTTTGCTCTTTGCGAGTCAAACTCGCCCAATCCGGCGACGCGCTGCAGGGCGGGCGGGTACTGGTTTGCCCGGGCAACCGGCACATGAAGGTCAAGCGGCTGGCGATGGGAGACCTGGTAGTGCTCAACGACGACGAACGGGTCAATGGCCACCGTCCCAGCGTGGATGTTTTGTTTCGCAGCCTGGCCGATCAATTTGGCTCCCTCGGCGTAGCCGTGCTCATGACCGGTATGGGCGATGACGGGGCCGAAGGCCTGGGCGCGGTCAAGAAGGCCGGGGGCATGACCATTGCGCAGAGCGAGGAGTCCTGTGTGGTCTACGGCATGCCCAAAGTAGCCGTTGAGCGCGGATATGCCGCGCGAATCGTGGCTTTGGATGCGCTTTCTTCCACTTTGCAGGTGTTTTGCGGCCGTAACTACGGCCACGGGGAAAGCGAGGCCGGCAGGGTGGTCCGCGCCGGGCGCTGAAAAGGGTTGCTGGAAGCAGATTTTTGTGACCTGAGTCATCTGGTCGGCGGCGCAATGCCGTGATGAAATGAAGACGGAGGTTGTTATGGAGCAGTTCGCATCAGTAAAACGTAGTAAGGACGGCCAACCCGTCCGCTACTTGATCGTGGACGATTCCGTGTTCGCGCGCAAGAACCTCGCCCGCATGGTCGAGAGCTTTGGCGGACAGGTGGCGGCCGAAGCCGGCGACGGCTTGACCGCGATCAGCGAGTACGATCGCACCCATCCTGACATTGTCCTGATGGATATCACCATGCCGCAGATGGAGGGCATCGAGGCCGCCGAAAAGATTGTGCAGGCGCATCCTGAAGCTCGCGTCGTCATGGTTTCATCCGTCGGCTATCAGGAAAACATCGTGGCCGCATTGCAGCGCGGAGCCCGCCATTTCGTGCAGAAACCGGTGAAGCCGGAAGTCTTGTACGAAGTCATCAAATACGTGCTGGGAGAAGATGGCGCGGTAGCGAGTGCGGCCGCAGCCGGAGTCTAAGCATCATGAAGATGGAGCTGATTCAGCCTTTCATCAATTCGGCCGACGCCGTATTGTCGCAAGGTTTGCAGAGTGCCACGAAGATCGGCCACCTTTCGATGGAGGAACAGGGTTACCGTCGCAAGGGCGTGGCCGGCATGGTCTCGCTTTCCGGCGACATCGAAGGCCGTATCATTGTGGACCTTGAGCCGCAAACCGCCGTTCGCGTAGCCAGCCACTATGCGGGCGCGGAGTTGCCGGAGTCCGACGAGTTGATTAAAGAAACTATCTTCGAACTGGCCAACCAGGTTGTGGGCAACGCCGTCTGCGCCCTCAACGACCAGGGCTTTCACTTCCGGGTGCACCCTCCGCTGCTGGTCACCTCCGAAGAAGGCGACAAGAGCAGTGAAGACGTGGAAGCGCTGATGATCTGCTTTGAAACTTCTCTGGGCAATGTGTTTATGAACGTCGCCCTCCGCTACAACAAGCAACGTATGTCGGACCACGCTGCCGCGGGGCATTAGCGTTCAGTTCTGAGTTCTCAGTTCTTAGTTCTCAGCGCCTGCCACGGGGCATCTGCACCCCGCAAATCGAATCGGTAATAGCCCTCTTTAGCTCTTGCGCGCGATGTCCACTCTTCGCCTCACAGAACTCTTCCACGGCCCGACGTAGATCTGGGCCCACCAACCGGGCCGAAGGCCCCTTCCGCACAGGAACCGCCTTCGCCGATACCCGCCTCCGACGACTTTGCCGCGCAGCCCTCATATCGCTCATCATACCAAGCGCAGTAAACTGTGACCTCGTCGCGGAGACTCCGATGATCGTCGAAATGCGAACCTACAAACTCAAGCCGGGCAAGCGCTCTGCGTTCCTTGAGATATTTCGCTCCAAGTCCATCCCGGCACACACCGCCATCGGGATGAAAATATTGGGCCCGTTTCTTTCCATCGAAGATCCCGACACTTTCTTCTTTATGCGCGGCTTTCCTGACCTCGCCTCGCGCGAGCCGATGAAGGCCAAGTTCTATGAAGGCGAATTGTGGAAGCGCGAACTGGAAAACCTACTGATGCCCATGATCGAAAAGTATGACGTCGTGCTGGTGGAGGACCCCGACGGCCTGATTCACTGGTAAAGACACGATGTCCACGGCGTACTGGCCCCGTATACTTGCGCGTACGCCGCCGCCCTGCCAGGCTCACGGCGCCATTACGAAGCCGTGATACACATTGCTCGCGTCCGAGTAAGTTCCCGCGATAGTTCCTCCCGTGTTGATGCTGAGGCCGGCGGTTCCCAGCGGCAGGCCAGTGTGCTTCCCCAGCAGAGAGGTCAGCCAACTGCTCGGGCCCGCACCAGGCGCCGTGAAAGTGGTGATTGTGCCGTCGGCAGCCCGCTCAAAGCCCTGGTACCCTCCGCTCGCAACAAGGTAGGCTCCGGTGATCACCCCTGCGCTGTTAATGCTGCCGGGGGTGGTCCCTAGCGACCCCTTCGGGTCGAACATGGTTATCTTGCCGCTCGCCGTGCGGACGAAGCCGTGAAACACGTTGCTCGTGTCCTTGTAAGTGCCCGTGATAGTCCCCGCCGTGTTGATGCTGATGCCAGTAGTTCCCTGATGCGCGCCCGCGGTTTTGACGTCGAATGGAGTTATCGTGCCGTCGGCGGCGCGCACGAAGCCGTGATACACATCGCTTGTGTCCTTGTAGGTTCCCGTGATAGTCCCGGCCGTGTTGATCCCAACCGGAAAGGTTCCTTGATGCGTCCCCGTGCCGGCGCCCTTAACGTTGAATGTGCTGAGCGTGCCGTCGGTGGCAAGCACGAACCCGAGGCTCGCATCGCTGGCCCCGTAGAAGACTTCTCCAGTGACAACCCCCGCCGTATTAATGCCCACGGGAATGGTTCCCTGGTACACGCCCGTGCCTGCTCCCTTAGCTTTGAAGGTGCTGATCGTGCCATCGGCAGCGATCACAAATCCGAAATACAACTTGCTCGCGCTAATGCCCACTCCCGTGACCGCCCCCGCTGTGTTGATGCCGAAGGCAGCCGCTCCCTGCAACGCACCCGTGCCCGCTCCCTTAACTTTGAAAGCGGTTATCGTGCCGTCAGCCGCGCGTACGAACGGGTGATACACGCTGTTGCCGTCGATGTAAGCTCCCGTGATCGCCCCAGACGTGTTCATGCCGAGGCCGGCGGTTCCCTGGAACGCGCCCGTGCCTGCACCCGGGGCTTCGAACGTGGTGAAGCTCTGAGCTTGCACTGATCCTGCCGCTAGCACCGCCAGCACCACCATGCTCGCCAAAGCCAGAGCCGAGCCAGGACTCGGCCCGCGTAACCTGCGACTCCAACTCCGATGCTGCGTTCGTCGGTTCATTCGGAACCTCCCCGATCTTTGTCCGCCAAAGAAAGCGCACCATTCTACGCCCGCTTCCAGCGATCGCAGTAGAGTGAAAAGACTTTGGTACTGGTGCCACGGCACCACCGCCAAGACTTTCACTTTCACTCTTGAAACACGAATTGTGCCCCGGAGGGGCAACCGACAATAGCCCAGCGCTTTCAGCGCTGAGAAAAGTGGAACAAATAATTAAAGTCCCGTAGGGCTGAACTCGTCACCGGCGACCCCGAATTCAGGCCCCTCGAAAAGGAAATCAAAATTCACTGGCTGAAATAATCGCCGCCCCGGGGGACCATGGGGGCGGCTCATGTCTGACGGATTGTTTAAGAATGGCTAAAAAATGGGGTGCCCCATGTCTCGCGTCCTTCGCGAGACATTGGCACGATGCAGCGGGCAGCGGCGCGCTCAGGGAGACCGCGAACGGAGAACCTAGCGCAGCTTTCCTGACCTTGCCTCGCTCGAGCCGATCAAGGCCAAGTTCTAATGAGGGAGAGCTCTGGCAGCGCGAACTGGAAAACCTCCTGATGCCTATGATCGAAGAAGTATGGTGTCGGTCGTCGGCCTTAATGAAAAGGACGCGATCCTCAACCGGCACGATCTACTCGGAACATCGGTCGATGGTGTCCTAACACCGTGTTGCTCCCGGCAGTTCGGACAGAGACCAAATGTGATTAGTGAGTCCGCTTTCCATTGCCGGGGTGCATCGGATCGTCTTGTGCGTCCGGCAGAAGTTGTAGAAAGCAAAGTGTAGCGCAATCGCGGCCTTCAGATTATCCCATTTCTTGCTGAAGGCATTTGCGAGCCGAGTAAGACGCCGAATCTGCATCCTCACTGTTAGATTCTGGCGTTCCACGTGGGACGTGCAAATCCGCTCGTAATCAGGCATTCCGGCTCGCGGGACAACCTCAACGTCAACAACTTCTGCCGGAGAGTAACGTTGCTCTCCATCCCGTGCGGCTGCGTAGACCTTAATCATCTGAGCATAGTGAATATCAGCGCCGATACCCGCTCCACGCATTCGGGATAGCTAGGCCAACCGTCGGTGGTCAGTTGGAATTTGCCTTGAGTTGCGCGACGAAGTTTAGTGATGAAAGCTAATGTGTCTTGCCTGTTGCGTCTGCCGAGATGCCACGCGAGAATTAATTTTGAGTTGCGCTCGATTGCGATGTAAGTGTAAGCATCGCCCAAGGTGTCAACCTTCGCGTAGGCCACGCCCTTTGCCTTCTCATTCATTGCCACGAATCCCCACATTTCATCGGCCTGTACGTCTTTCACCCGAAGGCCGGTAATCGTATCGGACAATAATTTCTCGCAACGATCGCCAGCCTTTACTAGTAGAGCGAGAATCGTGTCACGATGCACGCCAGTGATTCTCTCTGTACTTCTGATTGAATTGCCTTCCACTATCAATTGAATGCAGAGTAGCGCACGATCCAGTGACAGGCGCATGTCCCCGAGGGGGTGCGGTTGGGACTCGCTAAAAGTCTTGGAGCAGGTACGACAACGGAAGCGCTGATTGCCCTGCGAAGTCTTGCCGAATCGCTTGCACTCTGTTTGGCAATTATGGCACGTCATTTTGGCCTTGCTTTCTTCGGGCCAATAGAGCCAAAATGACAGCGGGTTACCAAACCCTGTCCTTGGCTCATATCCGAGGACGTTCCCCGTAGGCGGCTGGAACCGCTTGCGGGGAGGTTATTACGAGGTGGAGTTAGTCGGAATTGAACCGACGCCGGGCCAACCTGTCACGGCGAGACCCGGCTCCCCGTGGATAACCCCACAGAGAACTAAAGGCCAACGTCCCTTGGGTTGTAGTGGATGTTGGCCTTTGTTTTTCATATACATAAGCACATTACAACAAAATTGAGTGGAATGCAAGAATAATCCTCTTGCTTTACTACAATTTTGTGTTAGATTATGTACGTTGAGAGAACATGGCGATGGCAATTTCTTGGCTTCAAGTCTGTCGCAGAGGGTTGCCCTGTTCAGGTATGGTTCGATGCTCTACCCGAAGAGCCGGATCGTTACGAAGTGAAAGACCTACTCGACTCCTTACAAAAAATCAACAATCGGCTTTGGCCCAAGGAAGTATTCGATCCCTTGATCGGTGCGGGTGGAATCTCAGAGATTAAGATTCCTAACATTCGATGCTTGCGCGACGGAAAAGTCAGAATCATCACATACCGTATCTACGGTTTTTTCGGACCTAGGGATTACGAACATGGCTATACGTTCCTGCACGGGACGGAAAAGGAAGTAAAAAATGACACCATTGGAAAACAGATTGCAAAAGGACGACTCGATGAACTTCTCGGAGGATTCGCAGACGTCCACAAATTTGAATTCGAAGAAGAGTCTAATCCGGCGGCTTCGGAAAGGCCACCACGTCCGAACTAGATTTGTAGAGTCCCACTTAGACAAGAAGTTGGCCCTCCAAATTCGATCCCTCAGAGGAGATTTAAGCCAAGAAGAAATGGAGCAAAAAACCGGGATCAAGCAACAAGCGATTTCGCGACTGGAGAATCCCTATTATGGAAAGGCCACTCTTACAACTCTCAAGAAATTTGCCGCTGCCAATGACGTGGGACTGCTCGTAGAGTTTGTGCCGTTCAGTGAGCTAATAAATCGAGTGAGCGGGACGCCCTATGTGGAGCGGGGATATAGCCCGGACACGATGAACGTACCAAGTTTCGAGGAAGAGAATAAAGCGGGAACATTTGAGCAATCTGCGATAGTCCAGGTAGTAATACCTGGCTCTCCGCAAACCGTTAATACGTCTCACTCCGAAGAATTAATTCGAATTTATCTCCTAAGGGGCAAGGGCAAGAGCACAGGCGGGCGCATCGAATTTAAGCCAGCGAACAAACAAAAAGCAGAAAACCATTTCCTTCCATTTCCACCACAAGGCTCTGAGATAGACGAAAATCAACTCCGCGTGCTAGGAGGATCGCGATGACTGAGGAATCCGATGCCACAAACGATCAAGTCCCAGAATGGGTAATACCTGAAGATGGAATCTGTGACGAATATTCGGACTGGACGCATGTTAATTGGCTGCCTCTCAAGGTAAGAATCCGATTCGCGCAGATTAAAGCTGACCCTAGAAAGTCTCCACTCGATGCCGCTTGGGTCGTCGAAGAGCGGACAGCGATAACAATGCCTTGGCAGGCGGCAAAAACCCTGGGTGAGGTTCTTACTAAAATCGTGGCCGCTTACGAGAAAACCAATGGTCCAATTGTCGTCCCCGAGCAGGCGATACTCGATTAAACGGAATATTTGCTGAAATCACACTGTTAGGACGCTACCCATCGGTCGCCCACATTCCCACAGCCCACTGTGACATCTGACCTTGCGCTCACTACCGAAGTTGCGCGATCATGATCGAGGCCGTGACGGTCTGCTGCACCACCAGTCGTCTCGCTCTAAGCCCCTGATTCCAAGGAGCTTGATACCTAAGTTCTTTGACATCCAGGTTTTGCGGAGAATTTCCCTCTAAGGTGATGATTCCAGAGATTATGCAAAAAGGGGGGGAGGGGGTATCGACCCAATTTTCTACCCAGGGGCGAGCCACCCAACGCCGGCCGCAACCAAGCTGCAAACTTTATTTTCGCTGGGTTTGCGGTTTAGTAAGCCAAGAGAATCCGCAAATCGCGCAGGTTGTTTCCCGTGGGCCCAATCTCGATCGCATCGCCAAGGGCGCGGAAGAACGGGTACGCATCGAACTTGCCGAGCGCCGCGCCAGCATCCAACCCGCGCGACTGCCCGCGAGCCAACGTGGACCCGTCCGACACTGCACCGGCTGCAGGACTGTTTCCATCCACACCGTCGGTTCCGGCGCTGAGCACAGTGATATTCTCTCCCGCAATTTTCTCGGCGCACGCCAGCGCAAACTGCTGGTTGCGTCCGCCCCTACCGCCGTTCGTCACTTTCACCGTCACTTCGCCGCCAGAAATCAGGCACACGCGCGCGGATTCTCTTCTCAGCTCGCGCAACCGTTTCAGCAAATGCTCGGCCGCGCGCTCGTAGTCCCAGTCGTCGCAGGCGTTATCCACCTGCACCGCGAATCCGGCTTTCTCGGCCGCTGCGCTCGCCTGTTCCACTGCAGTCTGATTCGAGAGAATCGTCCACCAGCGCGAACGCTGAAACACCGGGTCGTCGGACTTCGGCGTTTCCTCGAGAGCGTGGCGTTCAAAAAGCTCGCGCGTGGAATCCGGAAGCTGCGGCAACAATGCATGCTTCTCCGCGATACGATAGCAATCCTCAACATTGGTTGAGTCCGGCATCGTCGGACCAGAGGCCAGCGCGTCGGGCGTTTTATCGGGAACATCGGAAACCAGCAGCGAAACCTGCTGCGCTGGAAATGCCGCCTGCGCCAGACGTCCGCCTTTCACTGCGGAAAGATGTTTGCGAATGGCATTGATTTCGGCGATGGGCGCGCCTGAATGCACCAGAGCGCGATAGGTCGCAATCAAATCGCTGAGTGAGATTTCATCGTCGATAGGTTTTTCGACGATGGAGGAACCTCCGCCACTGAGCATGAAAATTACGAGCGAAGCGGCGTTTTGCGCCCCTACCATCTTTCGAATGGCATTGGCCGCCTGAATCGATTCGGCATTGGGCATGGGATGCCCGCCGCGAAAATAACGAAAGCCCCGCACCTGGGTATGAGGTTCAACCGGGCAGGCCACAATACCCTCCAGCGACGCCTCGCCCAGTTGCTGCGCCAGCGCTTCCACCATGCTGTGTCCGGCCTTGCCGATGGAAATCACCAGCATGCGCGAAAACGCCTGCAAGTCATACAGGTCTTCGCAGATTCGCAACACTCCGCGCTCGCAATGCACGTGCCGCACAAATGCGCCGGCAATCGAAGCCTCATTCAGCGCCTGGCAAAAGATCTCGCGAGCGCATTCCCGCATTGCGCGAAACTGCCGCTCCCGATCGATGTCAATGGCCATCGCTGGAGATTATATAGACCAGCCTTCAGCTCTCAGGGACGAGGCCGTTGATTCAACTGAGGGCCAATGGCCTCAGTCACCCACGCCTCAATCACCTCCCGCAACTCCCGCAACCGGCCTTCGAAAAAATGGTCGGCGCCTTCGATCAAAACAAGTTTCTTCGGTTCCGAAAGGGACGCGACCAGAGCTTCAAGTTTCGCCCGCGGACCGAAAGCGTCGCGATCGCCGCTGACAAACAACTTGGGCTTGACGCAATCGTGCAGAAACTCGAATGTGTATGAGCGCGGCGCTTCCGATTCGCCGGCAACGGGCGCGACCGGGGTTCCCAAGCCGATCAGCGTCTTCACCCGGGCATCCGGACAAGCCGCTCGCAGCCCCACAGCTGCGCCGAAAGAAAATCCGGCGAGAATCAGCGGGAGATGAAACTCTGCATCGAGCCAGTCGAGGGCGGCGCGCACATCCTCCACTTCTCCGTTGCCGTTGTCGTGCTCGCCGTGGCTGAGTCCGGCGCCGCGAAAGTTGAAGCGCAGCACCGGAAAACCAAAACTGTTCAGCGCCTTCATGGTATGGAAGACGACCTTGTTATGCAGAGTCCCACCGAACAGCGGATGAGGATGGCAGACGACGGCCGCATGCGTCGCATTTTCCGCGCCGGCATTGAGCAGCGCTTCGAGGCGCCCTGCGGGGCCTTCGAGGAAGAGCGATCTGATCGTGGAATTGTGGGCGATCACAGCTTTTAGATTACCCGAAGTCGGAAGTCAAAAGTCAAAATGCAAAAGTAAGAAGTCAGAATGCAAAAGTAGAACTCAACGCCACTTCGAGTTTCTTACTTTTGCATTTTGACTTCTGACTTCTGCGTTGGTTTGCTCTGCTATTCTTCTCCCTTATGGACGCTATCACCCTCACTCGCCAACTCGTCGACATCGAATCCATCTCCGGGAACGAAGCCGCGGTGGGGAACTATCTCTACGGCGAGCTTTGCAGAATCGGCTACCAGACTCGCCGGATTCCGGTCGAGGACGGCCGCTTCAATCTCTATGCCACGTCGCCGGAGCAATCGCATCCGGAGATAGTTTTCTCCACTCACATGGATACGGTTCCGCCGTTCATTCCTTCGTCCGAAAGTACGGAGCGCATTTACGGACGCGGCGCGTGCGATGCCAAGGGAATCATCGCCGCACAGACCGCGGCCGCGCAGCGTCTCCGCCAGGAAGGAATCTATGTGGGATTGCTGTTTCTGGTTGGAGAGGAGCGCGACAGCCTTGGCGCGAAAGTCGCCAACGAGTTCGCCGCCGCGCAAGAGCGCAAGTGCAAATATCTGGTGAACGGCGAACCCACCGAGAACCGCATCGCTCTGGCTTCGAAGGGGACGCTGCGGGTAGAAGTAATCGCGTCCGGCCGCATGGCGCATTCGGCTTATCCGGAACTCGGCGAATCCGCGATCGACAAGCTGATTGCGGCTCTTGCTCGTTTGCGGGCGATGCCTTTGCCATCTGATCCGGAGATTGGTCCGTGCACGCTGAACATCGGATTGATCGAAGGCGGGCGCGCGCCGAACGTGATTCCCGATCACGCTCACGCGGACTTGCTTTACCGTCTGATTGGTCCGACGCACGATCTGCGGCGGCAGATTCTTGAAACTGCGGGCGATCAAGTGAAAGTTGAATTTCCGTTGGAGCTGCCTTTCTTGCGCCTCCGCGCCGTCGCGGGACTGCCTACGATGATCGCCGCTTTTACCACCGATATTCCGTCGCTGACGAACTGGGGCGAGCCTCTGCTGATCGGTCCCGGATCGATTCACGTGGCGCACACCGACGGCGAGTTCATCGAGAAGAAGCAGCTTGCCGAGGCGATTGATTTGTACTGCACGATTGCTAAGGGGCTGGTTTGAAGGTCGGCTTCCGGCTTCCGGCTTCCGGCTGCCGGCCCGTCGCCAAAGAAGTTTAGCTTTATCGTTAATAGCGTATGTTTAGTGGATGGCGAAACGGAATATTTTCGGCGAAATGATGGAGGGCGTCGCGGCGATGAAAAACCAACGCGAGGGCAAGCTTACGGTGCGCCGCTACAAAATAGACGTGGCGCCGCTGCCTATGGTGGGGTCGAAGTTGCTTCGCGACACTCGAAAGAAGCTTCGGTGCTCGGGGCGGTGTTCGCGCGCAAACTGCGCATCAACGAAAGAACGCTGGAAAAATGGGAGCAGGGCCGGGCGAAGCCGAATCCTCAGGCGGCGGCGCTCGTGCTCCTTGTGCGCAAATACCCGGATACGCTCGCGCGGCTGGATGCGCTTGCGCGGTAGCACTCCTGTGAAGAGCGAACTGAACCCGGTGCGGCAGCGGAGATGAGGGGGGCGGAGGAGTTAACCGTGAAGGTTGCGAGCCAAATCACATCCAGCGACTAGCGGGAGAAATCCGAGAATCGATTGTCCTAAGGGCTCGGCCGGGCATGAGTCGGCGCTAGGCGAACTCGAGGCGCTTGAGCTTGATGCGATCGCTACGAACTTGGGCGAGGTCGTAGTGGGCTTGCTGCGTCAGCCAGGTTGCGGCACTGCCGCCGAAGACCTTCGAGAGCCGTACTGCCATTTCGGGCGAGATCCCGCGCTTCCCGTTTACCAATTCCGACAAGGTAGTGCGCGTGACTCCGAGAGCGGCGGCGGCTTGCGTGATGGTCAGGCCTAGCGGCTCGATACACTGACGAAACACAAAGCCGCCGGGGTGTGGCGGATTCTTCATTGGCATAGTCTGAATCGTAATGCGTTACGTAACGCAGGTCAACGTCAACAGCAGGTTCCTCACCGGGCTTGACGCCCGGTTCGGAATGACAAACATTTTCGATGGTTCTGTGCGCTTACGTCTTCTCTGCCGGCTCGGTGCGTATAAACTTAAACGATGACCACCACCACTCTCAACTCCCTCGCCCGCGCGTCATCGGCTTACCTTCGATCTGCCATGCATCAGCCGATTCAGTGGCATGAGTGGGGTGAAGAGGCGTTTGCTTCGGCGCAGCGGGAGAATAAGCCGATTCTGCTCGACATTGGGGCGGTGTGGTGCCACTGGTGCCACGTGATGGATCGCGAGTCTTACGACGACGCTGAGGTTGCGGCGATTGTGAATGAGCATTTCATCGCCGTGAAGGTGGATCGCGACGAGCGCCCCGATATCGACAGCCGCTACCAAGCTGCGGTTAGCGCGGTTAGCGGGCAGGGGGGATGGCCGCTCACGGCGTTTCTCACTCCCGACGGCAAGCCGTTTTACGGCGGAACTTATTTTCCGCCGACCGATGGCTACGGACGTCCGAGCTTTAAACGCGTGCTGCTGAGCATTGCGAATGCGTACAAGGAAAAAAATGGGGACGTGGTCGAGCAGGCGAAGATGGTCGAGCGCGCGATTGCGCAGGCCGAGTCGTTTACCGGGCGCGGTGGACGCGTTTCCACGAGCATCGTTGCCGCGATTCAGAAATCTGCTTTCAGCATGTTCGACGCGCGGCATGGAGGGTTTGGGCAGGCTCCGAAGTTTCCGCATCCTTCGGCTTTGGACTTGTTGATTGAACGGTACGCACGAGCGGCAGGTGGAGCTTCGCTCCACCGGACGGCCGAGGGCGGCCGTCCCCACACGGACCTCGACGACATCGAACGGTTGCGCAACGTGATCGTTACTACGCTTGAGCACATGGCGAATGGCGGAGTGTATGACCAGTTGGCGGGAGGGTTTCATCGTTACTCGGTGGACGAGCGCTGGGTGGTGCCGCACTTCGAGAAGATGTGCTACGACAACTCCGAATTGCTGAAGAATTATGTGCACGCCTATCAGGCCACGGGTTCGGAGTTTTTTGCGAACGTGGCGCGCGACATCGTGCGCTGGATGGATGAATGGCTGAGCGATCGCGAGCGCGGCGGATTTTACGCTTCGCAGGACGCCGATATCTCGATGGACGACGATGGCGATTACTTCACCTGGACGCTGGAAGAGGCGCGGGCTGTGCTCACGGAAGAGGAGGCGCAGGTTGCGGCGCTGCGCTATGACATCGGCGAAGTGGGGGAGATGCACCACAATCCAGCGAAAAACGTGCTTTACGTGCGCGCGCCGTTGGAAGAGATTGCCCGGCAGATGAGCATCAGCGTCGAGCGCGTGAAGGAATTGCTCGACTCCGCAAAGAAGAAAATGTACGCCGCCCGTTTGCAGCGGCCTACCCCCTATGTGGACAAAACCGTGTACGTGGGATGGAACAGCATGTGCGTGAGCGCTTATCTGGAAGCGGCGCGGGTGCTGCGTCTGGACGAGACGCGGCATTTCGCACTGCGTTCGCTGGACCGCATTTTGGCGGAGGCTTGGAGGCCGGATTCTCACTCATCGAAAGACGCGGGCGGGGGCCCCTTCGACTCTCGCTCAGGGCAGGTCCGCTCCACACGAGCACATGCGCTGCTGCACGTGGTCGCATACTCTGATCCGACGGCGGGGCATCGCGAAGTCTCTGGCTTGCTTGAGGACTATGCCGCTACCGCGCTGGCTTGCCTCGACGCTTACGAGGCTACGGCTGACCTCAGCTATTACAGGTTTGCGCAGTCCATCGGCGATACCATGATCGCCAAGTTTTTCGATCCGGTGTCAGGAGGATTCTTCGATGCAGAACCTGCCGCAGAGGGAAAGAGCCTGGGAGTGCTCTCTACCCGCCGCAAGCCGCTGCAGGACTCGCCAACGCCGGCGGGCAATCCCATGGCGGCGATTGCTTTAATGCGGCTGCACCACTACACCGGCGATGCCACATATCGCGATAAGGCGGAGCAGACCCTGGAGGCGTTCGCCGGCACAGCCGAGCAGTATGGAATCTTTGCCGCGACCTACGGGATCGCCGTGATTCATTTTCTGGAGAGTCCGATCCAGGTTGTAGTGATCGGGGGAGAGAAGTCCACGGATTCAGCTGAGAGTTTGGTCGAAGTTGCTAACGCTTCTTTCTTCTTTAACAAGAGCACGCTGCAACTGGCAGCGAATCAGGCCGTGGCGGAAAATCTTCCTCCCGCGCTGGCGGCGACCCTTCCGAATCTCCCGCAGTTGAAGTCCTCCGGCTCGTTCGCGGTTCTTTGCTCGGGCTCCTCATGCCAGCCTCCGATTTATGACGCTGCGGAGTTGCAGCGGGCATTGCGGTCCATTCTTGAGAAGTCTTCTTAGAATTTGTCGTCCCGAGCGGAGCGAGCGAGCTCGGTTCCTCTTGCCAACGGCGAAGACCAGGATTCCTCGCTTCGCTCGGAATGACAATGGAGTAGATCGGAAGACACGAGGGCAAAAAAACCGGGCTGACGGTGTATGTATGAAAGTCCGTCAGCCCAAGCTTAAAGATAGCGAGCCCAAGTGTTCGGCCCAGGTTACTAGAAGTTACTTTCGTGACCTTGCGGCCACAGCCACCATCCGATTAACTGCTATTTCATCGCTGGCGCCAGTGGAATCACGATGCACTTCTCGTTGAGTTGTTGTTGAGGTGGGCACACTGGGATCGGCCCTCCGTCCGGGGCGGGAACCTGCGGAACGGCGGCCGTGACGAATGTGCCCACTAGTCCAAACAGCAGGATCGAAGTCCTGGCTGCGTTCTTCATGGGGTTTTTTCTCCTGCCGCGACCAGACAGCCAAAAACTGCCGCCCAGTCGCGGTGGAGCATTATAGGGCATAAGTCAAGACCGACCGGGCCAAACCCTTGCACGCCTGCAAGATCGCTTTCCTCTGGTGGTTAATCCTCTCTCCAAGGTTCACCTCAACGCACCCATAACATCTTGCCGATCATTATTTTGGCTGTGAGATTTGAAGTCACACTTGCAGTAAGGAAATGGAAGGCACAATCTGCGGCGGAAGAGGGAGCGTCTGTTACGAAATCCGGAATTCCGGGAGTCAATTTCAGGGAAGCAACAAAGTGGATGGACTGACGGAGAGTTACCGCATCGACCCTATTTGCTCGAACCGGCTCGTCCCGAAAGCCCAGAAAATGCCAGGCCGGCTGGAAGCGTCGTTGAAGTGCGAGCGGAGATGCTGCCGTTCTCGGGATTGACCGCGGATGCGCCTTGCGTTCGTGATAGAGCCCGGTCGACCATGCCTTCGAACATCGGGATGAGAGAATCGACCGGCACAGGATGCTGAATATCGGTGAGGCTTTGCTCCCAGCGCTGCGGGCGCAACATGTTGGTTTCGGCGTGCCGAGCCGGGATCTTCGCCAGGGTGTAACCCAACCAGATGAGCAAAGTACAATTGAAAGCTGCCATGTCGATTAAGCTGATCGAAAACGAACCCAGGTGCTGGCCGACCCAGGAAGCGATCGCCCCCAACTCGACCACGGCGAAGGTTCCGAAGCCCAGGGCGATGCCGAAGCTCTGCTGGCGGCGGCTTACTCCCAGGTAATGGGCAAAGAACAGAAGGAAGAGCACCATCCCTACCTGCATAATCCGCACGCAACGCTGAGCCGTGAGGATGGCTTGCACCCACGGCACGGTGTGCGATGAGTTGGTGGAAAGCGACACTACGCCGGCAACCAGGAGCATGACCAGCCCAGCCCAGCGGAACAGAACTGTGCCCAAGTCCCGCAGGGTGTGAAAAGGCCGGAACACATCTAGAAACGCTTCGTGGATTACTTTGAAGCCGAGAGCTACGCTGATCGCGGTGCTGAACCAGGAGAGGTAAAAGAATGCGGAATAGTTGTAGCGAATGGGAAAGACCACCGCAAAGGTGAGAATCTGGGTGACGACATAAGCAAAAAAGAAGCGGAACTGCCGGTGCTGGCCGCGGCGGAACATCATTACGGCGATCACGGTCTGCAGAATGGGATGGGCGACCCAGAGAGCGTAGTAAAGAACCGTGATTTTTTCGCTCATCGGAAAACTTTCCTCGACTGCCAGAACAAACCGTGTGCGGACACAGACAGCATTGCGGCCCGCGACAAGATAAAAGTCGGCGCTACTTAGTGAAATTAATCCTTTTGACGCGACTGTTCAATGCACTCAGGTAACCGAAAGTAACGTTACTTTCGGGCCATGAAGCAGTGCCGAGTACCTGGTGCCGAGTACTTGGTACCGAGTACCTGGTAAGAGCAAAGGCGGCGCTGTGGGGCGCTCGGTAGTGGGTGCCAGGTACAGGTGCTATTTTAGGCGTCCGGGATCGAGTGGATATAAGCGCGCATCATGCGGACTTCGTCATCCTTTTCGTTCAAATCGTGCAGCAGGATGTCGCGAAGCGAAACCATTCCCACAAGTTGTCCTTCAAAACAGACGGGCAGATGGCGAAAGCTGTTTCGACGCATGAGCGCCATGCAGTTCGCGACATCTTCACTGGTGCCGACGGAGACCGGGTCCTCGGTCATGACTTCCGCCAAACAGGTGCTGCGGGGGTCTCGGCCTTCGGCCACTACACGCCGCATCAGATCCCGTTCGGAAAAAATTCCCACGAGTTTGCCGTTGTGCAGCACAGGCACGGCGCCGATGTTGTGTTGCACCATGGTGCGCACGGTCTCTAACACCGTGTGTCCTATCTCCGCCTGGCAGATCTCCTGTTGCTTGATCAGATCGCAGATACGCATTTTGGTCCTCCTGGGATCGGATTTGTCGCAGTCCAAAAGCAGCACCGGGGCGCGAGTATATGCCGAAACCAGAGGCAGGGAAAGATTAAAAGTGTGGCAACGAGAAAATTGTGCGGTGGTGAGCCAATATAGGAATCTTGTAATCGGGTAATCTGGTAAGTTACAACCGATGCGCGTCGATTTTTGAATTCGCACGAAGACCAAATTACAGAATCTCACGGCCCAAGAACACAAAATACGCCGAGTGCAGCAGATCTTCGGACAGGCTTTCTTGCGGGTGCGCCGTGAGCACAATGGTGTAGTCATCCCGACTGCTTAGGTTAGGCTCTCGCAGCAAGTCCTGAAGTTCGCCTCCTTGCTCCGGCGCTACGAGAGACTTCGGCTCGATCACCGCCAGGAGCGCCAGAAACTCGTGAATGTCTTCGCTGCGCCCGCGCTCCGGAATTAAAAAGGAAACTTCGGCTTCCAGTAAAGAAAAATGCCACGCCAGCGACGCCGCCAGAGTCACCGCCCGCTCATAGGCCTGATCGGAAATCAGGCCAGCGGCGGGATTATCGAAGACAATGCAGAGCTTCCGCTCATCTTCGCGGCTGAACTCGCGCACTTTCAGCGAACCGGATTTCGCAGTGGCCTTCCAGTCCACATGGCGGGCCGAATCTTCCGGCATGTACTCGCGAATGCGGTAGAGGTCGGAGCCGCGGCCGCGCACAAAACTCTCCCACTCTCCGCGGACGCGCGGCAAAATTTCGAAGAGTTCGCCGGGCGTTTCCACCGGCGGATACACCAAAACTTCGCGTTGCAGCGCCACATGCCGCGTCTTGGTGAGAAAGGCAAAGGGAAAACGGGTGGCCACGCCGAAGCTCGATTCGCAATAGCGCCCACGGCGCTCGAAGCGAAGATCCAAGTCCGCCGTGAGAGCGGCTCGCGGGGGCAAATACGGAAAATGAACCATTCCTTCGAAGATTCCCGGCGCAGATGGAGTCGCCCTGACTCTCATCACCCGCCAGTCGCGCATCCGGAACCATTGATCTCCGGGCTTGCGATTCAGGGGAAAAGTGAATGTGGTCGGCTCCCATCGCCATTGCTTGCGGATTTTATCTCTCTGCCGCGCCGGAACCACACGAATCGAAAACGAGGCCAGAAAGCGCCGCGGGTTGCGCAGCATGATCTTGGCCGCCACAGAACGCCCGGCAAACACATGCTCCGGCAAAACCACATCCAGTTCCAGGCGGCGCAACACCAGCGCGGACGCCACTCCGGAGACCAGAATCGCCGCCAGCATCGCGGCCACCACGATATACAGAAGGTTGTTGCCCGTGTTCAGCGCCGCGATCCCGATCACCAGGGTTACCAGCACATAAACCACACCGACCTTCGTGACTTCGTAATCGAGGCTCTCGCGCAAGCGCTCCACCGCCACCCGCCGCGCCAGATACGGTACCGCAATCAGCCCCACCGAGGCCGCAAGCAGGAGCGCGAGGGACGCCAGAATCACCGAAGCCCACAAGTCGCCCGCCTCCCGCGAGGCCGTCGAAAACAAAGCGGCGCCAAAGGCCAGACCCAGTCCGAGCAAAGCCAGGAAAAATCGTAGCCACACTTCCGCCGCCGATTGCCAACGCGAGGCGGCGTGGTCGCCCGCCGCGAAGGGCGGTTTAACGGAGTTGACGTTGGCCGAGGTCACCTGCTGTGAGCCTAGCATCGCCCCAGAGAACGGGGCAATCGTGATCGGCTTGCACAGAAAGCCTTCGTAACCCTGCGGCCCGCCCGGGTTTGTGTCTTGGGGTCCCAGGTCGGGGGGTTAGAGGCCAGCCTTGGTGGGTCAGTTTGACAAACACATCCCCGCAGCGGCTGAAGCCGCGATTGATTTGAGGCATTTTACGGCGCGGCTGAAGCCGCGCCCTTTCAAAACAGACTCAAACTGACCCACACCCGCTCCGCCGCTCCGTTCCTGATTCCCAACATTTGTGGTAACCTTCTCGCGCTAAAACAGGCCCGGAGTTACCACACTTTCACGAAAGCAAGGAGATCTCATGGCTCTCAGCAAGCGTGCCCTCGCAGAATTTGTTGGAACCTTCTGGTTGGTCTTCGGCGGATGCGGCGCCGCCCTGTTCGCCGCAGGATTCCCTTCGCTCGGCATCGGATTCGCGGGGGTTGCCCTCGCCTTTGGCCTTACCGTGCTCACCATGGCCTTCGCCATCGGACACATCTCCGGTTGCCACTTGAACCCGGCGATCAGTTTCGGCCTGGTCGTGGGCAAGCGCTTTCCGGCCTCCGATTTGCTTGCTTACGTGATCGCGCAGGTTCTGGGCGCCATCGCCGCCGCCGGGGTGCTCTTCGTCATCGCCAGCGGGAAGGAAGGTTTCGACGTCCATGCCGGCTTCGCCTCGAATGGATACGGTCTGCACTCTCCTGGAGGCTATTCTCTGGTCGCGGCGTTTGTGGCCGAGGTGGTCCTGACCGCGTTTTTCCTGATCGTTATCATGGGTTCGACCGATAGCCGGGCGCCCAAGGGATTCGCCCCCATCGCCATCGGCTTGTGCCTCACACTGATTCATCTGGTCTGCATTCCCGTCACGAACACTTCCGTGAACCCCGCCCGCAGCACCGGCCC
>Ga0074045_10000898_pt1 | contig 29187 bp, 25 predicted proteins | sample BogForMeECP23OM2_FD_94442 | JGI IMG/M metagenome (GOLD analysis project Ga0074045, IMG submission 94442) | Bog forest soil microbial communities from Calvert Island, British Columbia, Canada - Bog Forest MetaG ECP23OM2 | ecosystem: Environmental > Terrestrial > Soil > Wetlands ...
ACGACCTCGCTCGGCGTGTGCATGTAGCGCAGGGGGATGCTCACCAGGCCGGTTGCGACCCCGCCGCGGGCGACCTGGATGGCGCGCGCGTCCGTGCCGGTGGGGCGCGGGTCGCCCTCCATCTGGAACGGGATCCTCAGCTTCGCGGCGGCCTTGACCAGGCGCTCGCTGACGCCGGGGTTGATGTTGGGCCCGCGGCAGATGATCGGCCCCCCCCCGAGCTTGGTCTCGCCGTACTTGCGGTTGTCGCAGTCGGGGTGGTCGGTCGCGTGGCCGACGTCGATGGTGAGCGCCACCTGGGGGTCCACGGAGAAGGCCGAGGTCGCGGCCCCGCGGGTGCCGATCTCCTCCTGCGAGGTGGCGACGGACACGAGCTTTGCCGCGAGCCGCTTCCTGTCCTTCGAGAGGCGGATGAGCGTCTCGCCGACGACGTAGGCGCCGACCTTGTTGTCGAAGGCCCGGGCGGTCCCCACGCTTCCGCGGATCAGCTCGAACTCGTGGTCGTAGGTCGCCGCGTCCCCGATCGAGATGCGCTCGAGCGCCTGCTTCTTTGAGCGCGCGCCGATGTCTATCCAGATCTCGTGGATCTCCGGCACCTTCTTGCGGTCGGCCTCGTCCATCAGGTGGATGGCGCGCCGCCCCGTCACGCCCTTTACCGGGCCCCTCGCGGTCTGGATCACGACCCGCCGCCCGGAGATCATCGTGCGGTCGTGCCCGCCGATCGTGTCGAAGTAGACGAAGCCGTCCTTGTTGACGTAGGTGACGATGAGGCCGAGCTCGTCGATGTGGCCGGCGAGCATGAGGGTCGGGCTGCCGGACGGGTTCAGCGTCGCGATCCGGTTGCCGAGCGAGTCGCCGATGTAGGCGTCCGCCGCCGGCTTGACGTGGCGGTCGAACACGGCCTGGGCCTCGCCCTCGTAGCCCGAGGGCGAGCGGGCGTGCAATAGCTCTGTCAGAAATGCGGGGGGATTGTACTGCGCCATCTTGGGATGTGGGTGAACGCGCATTCTCGGACCTCGCCCCGGGCAGGGCAACGGGGAAAAAGGCCTTGGCGCCGCGGCCGGGACATGGGAGGTTGCGCAGCCCCGTGACGATCTATCCCGCCATAGACATAAGGGGCGGCCGATGCGTGCGCCTGGCGCAGGGCCGCCCGGACGCGCAGACCGTCTACGCGGACGATCCGGTCGCGGTCGCCGCGGGGTTCCTGGCCGCGGGGTCCGGGTGGGTCCATGTCGTCGACCTCGACGGGGCGTTCGCGGGCGAGCCGCGCAGCCTCGGCGCCGTCGAGGGGATCGCCCGGCTCGGGATCAAGGTGCAGCTCGGCGGGGGCCTGCGCAGCCGGGCGTCGGTCGAGAGGGCGCTCGCGACGGGGGCCGCGCGCGTCGTCATCGGCACGCGCGCGGCCGAGAGCGAGGCCTTCGTCGCCGATCTGCTCGCGGCGTTCGGGGACCGGATCGCCGTCGGGATCGACGCAAGGGGCGGGAACGTGGCCGTCAAGGGCTGGGTCGACACGACGACGACCACGGCCCTCGGCCTGGCCCGCCGGATGGAGGCGCTCGGGGTCGCGACCCTGATCCACACCGACGTGGCGACCGACGGGATGCTGGCGGGCCCGAATTTCCCGGCCCAGGAGGCCATGCTCCGCGCCGTCCGCGCCCGGGTCATCGTCAGCGGGGGTGTCGGCGCGCGCGAGGACGTCGTCCGTATCATGGAGATCCGCGGGAGCCACCCGAACCTGGCCGGCGTCATCGTCGGCAAGGCCCTCTACGAGGGCAGGGTGGCCCTGGCCGACCTTCTGGGCATCGCGCGCGGTCAGGGCGTGAAGAGGTAGTCGCCGCCGACCATGGAACCCGGGTCGCGCGGCGCCACTATCGGCGCCCAGCTGTAGCCCAGCGGCCGCAGGACCCGCAGCACGCCCTCCTCCTCCTCCCTGCTGTGGAACCCGACCATGAGGACGGGGCGGGAAGCCGCGATGGCCTTGCCCATCCCCTCGAGCGCGCGGTGGCCGTGCCCCTCGACGTCGACCTTGGCGAACTGCGGCGGGCGCAATTCGCCGGACTCCACAAGTTCGTCGAGGCGCAGCGTGCGGATGGCGATTGGCGCAGACCCGCCGCCGCGGGCCTCGCCGCGATAGGGCAGGTGGGTGCTCGTCGAGCAGAGGTCCCCGTATGTCAGGAGCTCCCCCACGCCGGTGTGGTCCGACGCGGCGGCCTCGTACGCCCTAAGGCACCCCAGCCGGTTCATCCTCCGGTGGCGCTCGAGCCTCGCGAAGCTCCTGGGATTTGGCTCGAAAGCCGCCACCTGGCCGCCCGGGCCCACTCGGATTGCGAGAGCGACGCTGTAGAGCCCGAAATGCGCCCCCAGGTCCCAGCAGCTCCACCCGCCTATGCTGCCGTTGCCGAGGCGCTCCACCGCGGCCTGGACGGCGGGCTCATGGGTGCCCCGCCAGTACGACGTCCAGGGATAGAGCGTCCATCGCGCGCCCTTGGCGGCGCCGCCTCGCACCCGCACGGGGATCAGGCCGACCGTGGCGGCGGCGAGCCCTCGGATCCGGCGATTCATCGCGCGCCCGCCGCCTGGCGCCCCGCCAGGCCCGCAATCTCCTCGAGCGGGTACGTGACGATCTCGGAGAGCGTGGGATGGTACCACGGGGCGCGGAGCATGTCGCGGACGGTCGCCCGCATGGCGAGCGCGGGCGAGAAGCAGTGGATGAGCTCCCCGGCGTCCTTCCCGACGATCTCGGCCCCCAGGATCCGGCCGCTCCCGGGAGCCGCGAGCACCTTCACGTACCCGCGCTCCGCGCCCATCAGGATCGACTTCCCGTGGTCCGCGAAGGGGTAGCTCGCGGACACGTACCTGGCCCGCCTCCCGATCAGGTCGCTCTCCCGCCACCCGATCCTGGCAACCTGGGGGTCCGTGAAGACAACGCTGAGCAGCATCGAGTCGTCCACGGGCCTTAGGCCCCTCAGCCCCGCGGCGTGGCGCGCCGCGAGCTCCCCCTGCTGGACCGCGACATGGACGATCTCGTGCGGCCCGCAGCAGTCCCCCGCCGCGTAGATGTGGGGCGCGCTTGTCTGCTGCCAGCGGTTGGTGAGGATCCGGCCGTTGGGCGCCGTCCTGACCCCGGCCGCGGCGAGCGAGAGGCCCGATGTGTCCGGCTCGCGGCCGAGCGCGTTCAAGAGGTGGTCGGCCTGCCGGCGGAAAGTCCCGCCCCGGTGGCGGAACGTCACCGAGACGCCCCCTCTCAGCGTGCGGACCGCCGAAAGCTGGGTGCCCGTGATGACCTCGATTCCCTCGTCCAGGAACGCCCGCCGGACGACGCGGGCGGACTCCTCGGAGCACTCCCGGAGCAGGTGGGGCCCCCGCTGGATGAGGCGCACCCGTGCGCCTATCCGCCCTAGGAACTGGGCGAGCTCGCAGGCCACGAGGCCGCCGCCCAGCACGATGACGCTGCGGGGCGCGAAATTCAGGTCCAGGACGTCGTCGCTCGTCCAGTAGGGCGCGTCGGCGAGACCCGGGACCGGGGGGGTGCTGACCCTCGATCCCGTGCTGACGAGGAAGCGCTCGGCCCCGATCCGGCGCCCGTCCGCGAGCTCCAAGGTGTCGGGGTCCGCGAAGCGCGCCCGCCCGCGGATCAGGTCGAAGTCGCCCGACCCGAGCTGGCGCGCGCGGTGGCGCGCAAAGCCGCCGATTATCCTGCTCTTCCTCCCGTTCATGGCGCGCATGTCGGCCTGCGCGCCGGCGATCCGCAGCCCGAATTGCGCTCCGCGGCGGGCGAGGTGGAGCACCTCCGCCGAGTAGATCAGGGTCTTGGAGGGCATGCATCCGCGCAGGATGCACAGGCCGCCGAGGCGGCGCGCCCCGTCGACCACGGCGACGCGCAGCCCCAGGCCGGCGGCCGTGCGCGCGGCGTTGAATCCCGCGGAGCCGCCGCCGATGACGACGAAGTCGTAGGAACTCCTCACGGCTCAGTGCCCCTTGCGCAGCAGCATCACGTGGAGGGTCTTCAACACGATCGAGGCGTCCAGCATGACCGAGAAGTTCCTGATGTAGTAGAGGTCGTACTCGAGCTTCCTGAGCGTGTCCTCGACGCCGGTGCCGTAGCGGTAGTTAACCTGCGCCCACCCGGTGATCCCGGGCTTCACCAGGTGGCGGAAGTGATAGCATGGAATGTCGCGCTCGTACTCGCTCACCAGCCTGTCCCATTCCGCGCGGGGGCCGATGAGGCTCATCTCGCCCCGGAGGACGTTCCAGAGCTGCGGGAGCTCGTCGAGCCGCGCGGAGCGGAGCATCCGGCCGACGCGCGTGACCCGCGCGTCGCCGGGGCGCGTGTAGGGGTCCTGCGATCCGGCCGACTCGCGCATCGTGCGGAGCTTGGCCAGCTTGAAGGGAACCTTGCCCTTGCCGATCCTCGTCTGCGCGAAGAAGACCCTCCCTCGGTCGTCGAACTTTATCGCGATCGCCGCCGCGGCGATGACCGGCGACGACACTATCAGGCCGGCGAGCGCGAGCACGATGTCGACGCCGCGCTTTATCCGCTCGAAGACGGGCTCCCTCGCGATCTGGAAGCCCTCCTGGAACAGCCAGATCGGGTTGATCCTGTAGAGCGGGATCTTCCTCCAGTAGACCTGGTGGAATATCTCGAGCGTGTAGGTGGGAACCCCGTCGAAGTAGAGCTGGACGAGCTTCATCGGCACGTCCGCGGGCAGCTCGCCGGCCGACTCCTTCACCACGATCGCCTCCACCGGGATCCTCGACTGGGCGATGGATTCCAGCGTGGCCCCGAGCGGCTCATGCGCGCCGTCGGGGTCGATGTGCATCAGGGGCTTGCGGGTCCCGAGGCGCTCGCATTCGCCGCTGAAGACGGAGAAGTCCTCCTTCCTGCCGATGAAGACGATCTTCCGCTCGACCCGCGACGGGGTGGACCTCTCGTAGATGACGCGCCGGTAGGCCAGAGTGAAGGGGCCGATGATGCCGAAGCTTAGGACGATGACGGCCCGGCTCGACTGGAGGCCGAACCCAACGGTTATGAACGCATACGTAAGGAGCAGGACCGCGAGCGCGGCGAAGAACGATGCGATGAGGTGCAGGCTCGCGTAGTCCAGGCTGAGCATGTCGGCCCGGGCGCCGTACCCGTCGATGAGGTACAGCGATGCCGCGAGGATGACGCCGGGCGCGAACAGGGGCCACGAGAGGGGCTCCGTGCCGGCGCCCCTGAGGAACGCCACAAGGTTGAACACGAGGGCCACCGACGCCATGTCGGCGGCGAGAAGAAGCAGGGAGGTCCTGCGATTTGGGTGTATGGCCAAGGTTGGGGCTCCGAGGACTGGGTTCTATCGGGTAACGCGCGCGGCCTGCGCCTTCAATTCGTGATTTCTGCCGGCCGCGCGGCTGGGGAAACGGCTCGCGGCGCGTTGCGGGCGGCCGCGGGCGGCCCCGAAAGGCGGGCGTACTGCACCGCGCCAAGGAAGCACAGCCACCAGGCGAGCACGACCGCGACGTTGCCGAACGGGAATTCGACCCACGCGTAGGCGGCCACCAGGATGCAGCCTGTCAGGAGAAAGTACGGCACCGTCGGCAGGCGCATGCGGCGCAACGCCAGGGCGGGCAGGGCCACGGCCGCGCCGATGAGCGCCGTGCCGGCGAGGCCCAGCTCGGCGACCGACTGCAGCCAGTCGGAGTGGGCGTCGTGGTAGATCACGGGAAGGCGGTCGATCTTCGACTCCTGCGAGTTGTAGAGGCTGATCACGACCGGGTAGCTTCCCATGCCCCACCCGAACACGATGCGCTCTCGCGCCATCCGCCACGTGTCGTGGTAAAGGACGCTGCGGGAGCCTATCCCGCCATGGGCCCACATAGCGGCGATCTGGTCCCTTGTCTTTGCGGTGCGCGCCTGGATGACGTCGCCGGCGATCATCCAGGCGCCGGCCCCGGCCAGAAGCGCCGCCAGGGACATCCCGGCAAGGGTGCCCGCCGGGGTGACGCCGGACAGGCGAAGGGCGCCGGCGACCCTTGGGACCCCCCGGGCCAAGGCCACGGCCAGCAGGATGGCGAGCAGGACGGTGCAGGCGCGCGACCCGCTCAGGGGGATGGAGACCGCGAGAAGCAGCGCCGCCACGAGGCCGCCGAACGCCGGGCCGTGGAAGAATCCCTCCCCCCTGGCGCCGGGCGCGTACCTGATGGTCAGGCCAATGCAGGCGCCGAGCATGAGGATCATGAAGGCTCCCCAGTGGTTGTCGTACACGAACGACGCGAAGAAGAACTCGTGGGGCGTCCTCACGGACCCGAAGTAGATCCCCGTCGATCCGACGAGCTTCTGCACGGTTCCAAAGACGGCGAGCGCGACCGCGTTGGCGCAAGCGGCGGCAAGCACGAAGCGGATGACGCGCCTGTGCCTCACGAAGAGCGCCAGGTTGAGGCATGAGAAGTAGATGCCGTCAAAGAGCCAGAGCGAGCGCAGCGCCAGGCCGGCCCTCGTCGCGCTCGGGACCCACCAGTCCACCCTCACGGGGATGATCAGCGCCTCGTCCCGGAACACCAGGCTCCTGAAACCGGGAGTCAGGCAGGAGGCGGCCACGATCGCGTTCAGGGCCACGACCGGCCAGGCCCAGGGCAGGGTGCCGGGGAGGGCCCGCCGCCTGAGGCCGCGGACCGCGATCGAGGCCAGCGCCAGGGCCATTCCGAGCGATCCCCAGGCCGAGATGGGCGTCCGCACCCAGTCCGCGTTGCCGCCGAAGGCCCACGACGTCCCCACGATGAAGACGGTGAGGTGCGCCGCCACGGCGGTCTCCAGTGTCCCCGGCGGGTGCGGATCGGGGTCCCTGTTCACGGGGAATGCGCGCCCGCGCCGGAGCGCAGCGCGGCGTAGAACTCGGAGAGCTTCCGCGCGGCCTTGTCCCAGGAGTACTCCCGCAGGACCCACTCGCTCCCGACCGAGCCTCGGCGGCGCAGCGAATCGAGGCCCTCGGAAGTGGCCGTCCGGATGGCTGCACCGAAATCCGCCCACGGGACGCACCATCCGGCCCCGTTCTTGTTGAGGTCCGACCACGGCGTCGTGTCGGTGACGACGGCCGGAACGCCGTTCGCGAGGGCCTCGGCAATCGATAGGCCGAAGTTCTCGCTGTGGGATGGGAGCAGGAACAGGGAGGCGATTGCGTAGGGGGCCGGCCGCCCGGCCCCGTCATAGGCCCTGACCCGGGCCCTCTGGTCGGACCTGAGGACGTAGTTCTCGATCATGCGGGGCGTGTAGTCGTCGGGGATGCCGACGATCAGGAGCAGCCATTCCGCCGGGCCGCATTCGAGCCAGAGGTCGATGAGTTCTAGCAGGCGCTTCTTCTCGTGGAACCGCGAGTAGAACAGGGCGATCGGCCGGAGGACGCAATCCGGGACGCTCCGGCGCCAGTGCTCGGCCGCCGCCGCCGACTCCTCCGGCGAGGGGCGGTCGACGCCATTCGGGGCGACGCAGACCGGCTGCCTGAAGCCGAGGGCAAGCACCGATCCAGCCTCGGCGTCGCTTGTCGCGTGCCATCCGTCCACCGCCTCGAGCGCGCCGGGGTGCAGGAGCGCCCTGGCTACGGCCTTCCTTGCCGAATGGTGCCTCCAGGGCCACGGGTTCATCATCCCGCGGGGCGACACCACGAGCGGCGCGCCCAGCCGGCGGGAGGCCCGGTGGGCGTAGTGGAGCGTGCGCAGCCAGATCGAGTGGTGGTGGACGATATCCGCCTCGGCCGTGCGCAGGTACGAGCGAAGGCCGGCCGAGCGGCATACGGACCCTGGCCAGTCGCGATGGAAAGCGCGGATCTCGAGGAGCCCTTCGTTCCGGTGCCAGCCCGGGCCTGGATCAGTCGCGAGGAGTTCCGCCTGTGCGCCGCCCCGCGCGAGGGCCGACGCCAGGTTCAGGACGGACTTGCTCGGACCTCCGTGGCGGGCCTCGAGGCTCGGGACAATTTGGCAGGACTTCACGCGGCGGGTGGCGCGCGCTCCTTCAGGACGCGGCACGGGTTGCCGGCGCAAACGGTCCGGGCCGGCAGGTCCTTGACGACGACCGAGCGGGCGCCCACGACGCAGAGGTCGCCGACCGAGACGCCCGGTCCGACGAAGACGTCCGCGCCGAGCCACGCGTTCTCGCCCACCACGATCGGCCTGGCGACCAGGGGCATGCTCCACTTGGAGTAGTCGTGCGATCCCGTGCACAGGTGGCAGTTCTGGCTGACATTGGCCCCCCGCTTCAGGGAGATGCTGGCTAGGTTGTAGACGGCGACGTTCGGGCCGATCATCGACCTCGGGGCCAGGGTCAGCTTCCACGGGAACACAACCGACACCGTCGGGAACACCACGACCCGGCCTGGCTCGGGTATGTCGGCGCCGAAAAGCCTCAGGAGGCGGGCGCGGAAGCCGTGCCATGGGCGCGGACTCCACCGGAACAGGGTCGACTGCACGGCCGCCCAGCACAGCCTCAGGGCGGTCTCCCCTCCGGAATATGGGGTTTCGCAGCCCTGGCCGAGGTAAGGATCCTCCTTAGGCATGGCCCGAGTGTGTGCTGTTTTTCCCGCCGGCGCCCGCCAAAAGAGTCAGGTCGTCCAGGATGACCCGCGACACGACGGGGTAATCGAAGCGGCGCGCATGGGCCTGGCCGCGCTCGGCCAGCCCCCTGCGCAGTCGCTGGTCCGCCACGAGGCGCCCGATGCAGTCGGCGAGCAGCCGGTCGGCGTCGGCCGACTTGTGGTCGAAGACAAGGCCCGTCTGGCCGTCGCTCAAGAGGTCGCCGAAGCAGCCCAGCGACGACACCACGGCCGCGCAGCCTGCCGCCATCGCCTCGGCGACCGCGACGCCGAACGTCTCGCCCTTTTCCGCAAGGCTCGGGTAGCAGAAGACATCCATCCCCCCGTACAGGCGCGCCAGGCGCTCTGGATCGTATTCCGGGGGGAGCCATTCGACGCGGGCGCCGAGCGCCGCCGCGGCCGTGGCGCGCTGCGCGCCGACCCAGCCGTCGCCGCCTCCTCCCTCGCCGACACCGGAGGGCCCGGCGATCCTAAGGCGCCAATCGGGCAGGTCCGTCCGGGCGGCGAGCCGGCACGCCGCCCGCACGAGCAGCGCGATTCCCTTCTCGGGATGCAGGCGGCCGACATAGCCCACGGTGACGGGCGAGCCGGTCCGGCTCGCCGAGCGCGCGTGCAGGGCCCAGTCGATCGGGTATCCGATGACCCGCGTGCGCGCGGACGCGCGCGCCGGCGCGAGCTGTCCCGCGACGAACGAGCTGGGCGCGTAGATCCTGGCCACTCCGCCGTAGAAACGGACCTGTCCCTTCGGCGACCGGCCCATCATCACCGCGACCTTGCCGGCCGACGGCCGGACGAGGCGCAGCCACACGGGAAGCGTGACGGTGTTGCAGACGACGACGTCGCCCGGAGGCAGCGCGCGCGCGACCCGCACGCCCCAGATGAAGTCGAGGAGCAGATTGTGGGGGAGGCGCCGCGCGTGGTCGAAGCCGGGCAGGCGTATGTGCCTCACTCCCGCGGCCGTCTCCTCGGGCGCCTGGCCGGGCCAGCTGCGCGAGACGAACGTCACCGAATGGCCGGCGGCGGCGAAGAGCGCCGCGAGGCCGTGCCATGTCTTCTCGGTCGAGCCGCCCCTGACGGGCGGCACCGGCAGGAAGAATCCGGTCACGATTGAGATTCTCACGGGGAGGGCGCGGCGGGGCTGCGCGGGATCAGGTCGGCGACGCCGCGAGGGCGGCGAGAAGTCCGTCGGTCGTCTTTGCGTAGGTGTATCCCGCCATCCTGTGCCGGATGGCCCGCTGGACCTGCTCCCTGCGCTGCGCCGACCCGAGGTCGGCCAGGGCACCGGTCAGGGCGCCTGCCAGCGCCCGCGGGTCCTCGGACTCGAACACCCAGCCGGTTTCGCCTTGTGTCACAAGGTCCCGCTGGCAGCCGACCCTGTTGCTCACGAGGCACGGGATGCCCATGTGCATGGCCTCGTTCACGGCGAGGCCCCACGTCTCGTAGAATCCCCGCGACGGCAGGACGAAGAGGTCGGCCAGCAGATATCGGGAGGGCATCTCGCTTTGGTTGGCGAACGGCAGGAATCGGACGGGCGGCGCCCCGGCGGCTCCGGCCCGCCCCGCGGCCAGGGCCCGCAGCCTGTCCCTCTCGGGGCCGTCTCCGACAAAGACGATCGCCGCGTCCTCGAGGCGCGCGTCGAGGAAGGCCTGGAGCAGCTCCACCGGCTGCTTCGCCTCGACTAGCTTGCCCGCAAACAGGACGACCCGGGTCGTGGGCTTGAGCCCGAGCTCCGAGCGCACCCTCTGCGCCTGCGCAATGTGGCCGGGATCGTCGCGGTTGAACAGCTCGGCGTTGACCGAGTGCGGCGCGAAGAAGAGCTTGCGCCGGGGCACGCCTAACGCCTCGAAGTACTCGCGGTTGGCCGCGCCCGCGTAGAGGAAGCAGGCGAACTGGGAATAGAGGGCGCCGAGGGCGAGGCGAAGGTGAAGCCGGGGCGAGCCGCGGCCCAGCAGGTGCGAGTCGCCGCGGAAGAGGATGGGGACGCCCTTTCGGCGCGCCCATGCGACCGCGCGCAGGTGGCTCGCCCACTTGTATCCGAAGAGCAGCAGGGCGTCCGGACCCAGCGCGCTCAAGCGCCGCGGCAGGCCGGGGTTCCTGAACCCGAAGAAGCGGTCCGCGCCCGGCTTAGCCGACATGTTGGGCACGAACTCGCAGTCGTAGCCCGACAGAAGGTCGACGTCCCACTCGAAGCTGGTCCCGAACTGCGGATCGCGCCGCGGGGCGACGCCAAAGTCCCAGAGGTAGAACACATGAAAGTCGAGCGCGGTGCGGCTGCGCAGCCACCTGAACCACGGGCTGTAGTACTGCGTGGGGTGCGACAGCACCACGGCGAGGCGCCTGGCCGGCTCGGGGGAGCCCTTCATCGCCCGGCCTCCCTGCGGCCGGCCGCCGCGTCGAAGACCCCGGCCAGCGCGCGGGTCATGCCCTCGGCGGAGTAGGGAAGGAAGGCGGAGTAGTCGAAGTCCACGGTCTCGCGCATCCCTCCCTTCATGAACCATGCCTCTGCGACCTCGGACGCCAGGGCGTCGAGGTCGACCGATGCGCCGAACGAGTAGCGAACGCCGCACTTCATCGCGTTCGCCACCGCCATGACATGGCTCTCGGCGCTGAACACGACGAGCATGGGGCGCCTTGCAAGGACGTACGGGAAGATCTTCGAGGCGCTGTAGGTCGGGTCGTTTGAACCCACGGCGATCAGTGCGTCGGCACGGGTGAGGTAGTGGAGCGCCTCGAAATACGGGATGCGGTAGCAGTGCTCCGTCACGTACTGGGCGACACCCTCGGCGCGGGCGATGGGCATGGCCCAGTCCCTGCCCAGCGGGCGCGGGGCATAGTCGGTGCCGAGGAAGTGGAAGCGGATGCGCCCGGCCTCGGCCGGCCGCGCCTGGAGGAACTTCCTGAACGCGCGGAAGACTATCGTCAGCGAGGTCGACATGTCGGGGCCGCACCGCCCCGCGTAGACGTGGTGGAAGCAGCCGTCCCCGAAGGGCACGAGCGGGGCGGCCGGCGCGTGATTCCTCGCCGTGGCCAGGTCCTGCTCGTTCGCCGCGAAGGGGAGGAGCTTCACCCGGCCCGCGTCGAACCAGGGATAGGTCTTCGCGAGTCTCGGCCCGTAGGATCCCGACACGGCGATCACGCCGGAGGCCCCGCGCAGCGCGGCCGGCTCGCGGCGGCGGGCCCGCCACTGGGAGTAGGCGAACCTGAGCCTGCCGCCGGGAGGGGGCGTCCCGGTGTCCCTGTAGTAGTCGTTTATCCAGGGGTCCTGGTAGTCGAGCACGTAGGGCAGCCCGAACATCGCCTTCCACCTTGGTCCGAGCGCGAAGGCGTCGAATTGCGTCGTTGTGAAGAAGACGAGGTCGAATCGCTCGCGCCGCAGCAGGCCCTCCCCGGCGGCGCGCAGCGCCCTCCCGCAGCGGAGCCATAGGCTGCCGATGCCGGCCCAGCGGGTGGCGCGAGCCGGGATCCCGCGCACCCTGACGATGCGGACGTCGGCGGGGTAGGTCTCCTCGAGCAGGGGATCGAGCACGCCGCCCTCGACCATGCCGGGCGCGACGGCCAGCACGACGGGCTCCCAACCGCACGCCCTCAGGTAGGGCAGCGCCATCCGCGCGCGCTGCATGTCCGGCGCGTTGACCGGCGGGAAGTGGGGGGAGACGACCAGGACCCTGCGGGCCGGCCTCGATGGAGGGGGTTCTTTCAAGCCTCGAATAGGTACTCCTCCCCGCAGAGGAACATGGATGCGAATCCCGGCGGGAGCGCGGCGGCCGTTTCAGGGGCGATCGGCTCCGTCTGCGAGGAGTACAAGGCGATCGCGCGGGCCTTGACGTCCCTGACGCCTCGCAGGTCGACCCGCCACACCCTTCGGCACGTTCGCATCGGGCCCAGCAGGAGGAGGGGATTCCACCAGGACCAGACGGGGTACTCGAGGACCCTCGGCTTCGGTCGTGCGGACAGCAGGGCGCGGGAAGCGATGGCGAACGTGGCATCGTGCTCGGAGCTTCCATCGAGGCGGCAAGGCAGGAATATCGCCTGCGGCGCGAGCCGTCCCAACGCGGCGGCGATCTTCTCGGATACCTCCCGCGACCGCTCTTCGCCGAGATGGCCGAGCGTCCCGTCGCGCTCATCCAGAAACGCAATCCGCTCCAGGCCAACGCCCAGCACCTCCATGGCGGAACGCGCCTCGGCCCTGCGGCACGCGGCGAGCTCGGCGGGCGCCACCAAGGCATGGGAGGGATGCGACGCGCTGCCGTCGGTGATGAAGACCACGTTCACCACTGCGCGGTCCCGGGCCAGGAGCGCCACGGTTCCGCCGCACCCGAAAGTCTCGTCGTCCGGGTGGGGCGCGACGACAAGCGCCGAGGCCACGGCATTGAGCGCCAGTGGGCGGCTGCGAAGCCGCAGCGCCGCGCGGACAAGCCGGGCGACCGCGCGCCTCAGGATCAGGCGCCCGCGCGGGGTGTCCGACCACCCGAGGCTGACGGCGCGGGCTATCCGGGATTCTGTGTTCTGAGTGAGCGGCAAAGTCGGGCGCGGTTGTCTCAGCCGTCGTCCGGCGCAGGTCGCGTCGACACGGTGCGGTGCACGAACGGCATGCTGGCCGCCACGACGACCACAAACGACTGAAAGATCGAGGTCACGAGCACGCTTGCGACCATCTCGAAGGAGTTCACGAGGTTCATGAGCAGGCTCAGGGACAGGAAGCCCTCCGTCGATATGAGCAGCTTCCTTGCGGTGAGGTTCTCGATCCAGGCGAACAGGGCGCCGATGAAAACGCCCAGGTAGATCGACCCGGCCACCGCCCCGAAATTCCCGTAGGCCTCCGGCAGCAGGCCCCAGGCGATGTAGGTCGTCAGGGTCGACTCCAGGTCCTGGCGTCCGAAGTGCACGTTGAGCAGGATCTGGCCCTCGTGGCTGCGCGGTTTCTCCGGCCAGAGGACCCTGGGGAGCAGAAGCGGCGGTATGAGGGTGTAGGTCCTGCCCTCCAGGGGCTTGATGTGGTTCGTCTCGATCGCGTCGATGACAAAGAGCAGGTTCTGTAGGTTGTCGATCCGGTCGAGGAGTGTCTGGGGCCTCTTGGATTTGTCCTTCTCGTCGAGAGCCCCCTGTCCCGGCGCGGCCTTGTTCTCCACTAACGCGTCGTAGCTGACGCGGACCCATTCCTCGTAGCAGGCAGGAAGCTGCGCGAAGGTCCGGTGGGAGACCGGCGCATCCTCCGTGCCCCAGTACCGCGCCCTCATCGTTGACTTGCCGGTGTTCAGGAACGAGAGCACCAACATCGTCGCGACGAGGTAGCGCCACGGCGCCCGCCCGCTGCTCCAGAAGAGGCCGATTGAAACGGTGACGAGGTTCGCGGCCGCCGAGCTCAGGATGAAATCCGACGCGGACATCATCGCGTTCGCGGCCAGCAGCAGCCAGAAGACAGCCTTCTCCAGGTACGACGCCTCCTTGCCCCCGACGATCAGCGCGACAAGAAAGAAGCCGCAGGAGCTCACCACGGACACGAGAGCGTAAAGGATCGTCTCGGCTCCGGCGGGCAGCGCCGAATAGAGCGAGCCCAGGAGATTCAGGCCCTGCAGGACCTGGAACGCGGTCGTGGCGGAGATCATGGCGAACCCGAGCCGGGCCCACCCCTTGGCGCCCGCGCGGTTGAATTCGTGCAGGCAATAGCTTGCCGGAGGAGAGGGACGAAGGACCTGCATCGCGAACCACCAGGCCAGGGCCAAGGCGACGTCAAAGATCAGCACCTCGGTCCCGGCGCTGAACACGAAATCCGGCGGATAGGCCGTTATCACCTCATGGCCCGCCGCGATCGGCACCCCGTATATGACGAGACCCTGGATGACCATCACCGGCAGCAGCGGCAGGCCGATGGCCCGCCTGCTCCAGACGAACAGGGCGATTGTGGTGCCGACTCCGATCAGCGCGAAGGCCCCCGCGCCCGGGCGGCCGGAATACGCCAGGTAGGCCGCCTCGATCGCGAGCACGCCGGCCAGCGGGACGACCACCCTCCTGACCGCGGCCCGCACCTTCTCGCTGAGCTCGCCTATGTTGGTGTAGCGGTCGAGGGCAGGTGCGCGAGGCCTGGATGTCATGCCTTCATCTCCGCGTAGAGCCTAAGGTACTGCTCGGCGCACACGTCGCTGCTGAACCGGGACTCCGCCGCCCGCCGGCAGGCGAGCCGGTCGATCCCTTCCAGGCGAGCGACCGCCGCGGCCCCGCTTGCGACGTCGCTGACGAAGAACCCAGTCCTGCCCTGCTCGACGACTTCCGGGGCCGCGCCCCGGGCGCAGGTGATGACCGGCGTGCCGGTTGCCAGGGCCTCCGCGAAGACGATTCCAAAGGGCTCGTCCCACTGGATCGGCACGAGGAGCGCCGCGGCGCGCCCAAGCAGTTCATTCTTCTGGGCGTCGTTGACCTCGCCGACCCACTCAACCCCGTCGCGGCCGATCCGGGGCGCGATCCGCCTATCCCAGAAATCGCGCTCCGGGCCCGCGCCTGCGCGGTTTCCCGCCAGGATGAGCCTGCGTCCGCACGCGCGCGCAATGTCGATGGCGACGTCGGGACCCTTTATGGACTCGATGCGGCTGAGGAAGACGAGCGGGGCGTCCGCGGGCACACGCTGGACGAATGCGTATTTCGCGAGGTCGACAAAGTTTGGAATCGCGCTCCATTCTCCTCCGGAGGGCCGCCCCATCGCGCAGATGTATTCGCTGCACCCCGTGAACCGGAGCGACCGTCCCGCCAGGCGCGACGCCAACGAGATCTGGCGCCCGCCGGTGTGGCGCTGGTAGGACATGACCTTGGGGAGCGAGCTCAGGAGGAGCGGGCAGAGGTATCCCAGGCGCGAAAAGCTGTGCAGCACATCGGGCCGGAACCGCCGCACGGCGCGCAGGAGCGCGACCGGGTTGCGCAGCGCTCCCCCACCGGCACCGTTTGTCCCCGCGGGCCAGCCAAAGACCGCGTCAACCGCGCAAGCCGAATCCGGATGCGCGACGAGCCCGACTGAGTGCCCTCGGGCCCGGAAGGAGCCCGCAAGCCCGTCAACGATGCGCTCGATTCCGCCGTAGCCGACGGGCGGCACCGGCAGGGGGGGGTCGGCTGTGAGGAGTATTCTCAAGGTGTCATTGCCAAGTCAAAGGGCGCGTGCCGGCGTGCCCGCGGCCCTCGGCGGCGCGCCGGAGCCCTGTCAATCCTCCCGCAGGGACCAGCGCCAGTCAAAGTCTCCCTGTCCGATCACCTGGAGCGGGGGCATCTGGGGATGGAAGCGCTGCGAAACGTAGTCGAACCCGACGGCGTCGAGCCTTTGGTCGTAGTCCGCAATGGCGTCGCCCAGGTAGGCCGAGATGAGGTACGAGTCGCTGTGCAGCGGCGCGTGATCAAGGCACGCGGTGACCACGCCGGCGCGGGTCGGCTTCGGTTGCCAGGACGCGCCGGCCATCCGCCCGTTGCTGCCGGCGATCGGGTAGCCGAACTTCGAGGAGACGATGACCCCGACGACCGGCGGCGAGAGGGGGAAGGGCGACTTGAAGCCGACCTCGACCTGGATGCGGCCCTCGGCGAGGGCCGATGGGTCGACGCGCACCGAGGTAATGTGAGGCCTGTCCTCCGCCGGGACCGGGAAATCGGCCCTCTGGCTGCCCGTGTGCAGATAGGCCGCCAGGCACTCTCCGATTGGACCCTGCTTCGCGATGCGGCCCTGGTTGAGCCAGATGCCGACGCCGCAGATGCTCTGGAGCGCGGCGCTGTTGTGGCTGACGAACAGGACGGTGCGCCCGTCGCTGTGGGTCACCTCGCTGACCTTGTTCAGGCACTTCTTCTGGAACTGCGCGTCGCCGACCGCGAGCACCTCGTCCACGATCAGGATCTCCGGCTCCAGGTGCGCGGCGATCGCGAAGGCAAGCCGGACGTACATGCCGCTGGAATAGTGCTTCACCGGCGTGTCCAGGAAGCGCTCAATCTCGGAGAAGGCCACTATCTCGTCGAACTTCCGGGCGATCTCCGCCTTCCTCATGCCGAGGATGGCGCCGTTCAGGTAGACGTTTTCGCGGCCCGTCAGCTCCGGGTGGAATCCCGTGCCCACCTCAAGGAGGCTCGCCGCCCGCCCCCTCATCCGGATCCTCCCCGCGGTCGGCTCGGTGATGCGCGAGAGGATCTTGAGAAGGGTCGACTTGCCGGCGCCGTTGCGGCCCACGATTCCCAGGACCTGCCCGCGGCTGAGCTCGAACGACACGTCCTTGAGCGCCCAGAATTCCTCGACGGCACGCCCGGCCGAAAGTGCCGCGGGGCGCGCCCACCGGGTCGCCGAGCGGACGCCGCGCGCGATCCGGTCCCGAAGGGTGTCGTCGAAGACATGGTGCCCGAGCAGGTAGCGCTTCGAGATGCTCTCGACCGTGATAATGGGATCGGCGGGCATGCTTCGGTTCAGATGATGTCCGCCATCGTCCGCTCCATCTTGCGGAAGTACCAGAGGCCGGAGAGCGCCAGCAGCGCCGAAATGGCGATGGAGCAGCTTATGCCCTGGAAGTCGAAGGGCTGGCCGTCGCTAAGGAGGCACCAGCGGAACGCATCAATCACCCCGGTCATTGGATTGAGGTCGAGCAGGTTGCGCCAGTGCGGAACGACCCCCGTGCTGAAGCCGACCGGCGAGATGAAAAACCCGACCTGGATGATGAAAGGGACGATGTATTTGAAGTCGCGGTACCTGACAGTGAGCGCCGTGAGCCAGACCCCTGCGCCGAAGGCGAGGGTGAGGGCTACAAAGATGAACAAGGGCAGCAGGGCCCAGTGCCAGGACGGGAACCTCCCGAACCAGATTGAAGCGCCGAAGTACAGGACCAGGACAAGCAGGAACTCCACGGTGGCGACGCCGATCGAGGACAGCGGGATGATGAGCCTCGGGAAATACACCTTCGATATCAGGTTGGAGTTCGAGATCAGGCTCGCGCTCGAGCCCGACAGCGCGGCGCAGAAGAACTGCCAGGGGAGCTGCCCCGCCAGGACCAGCAGGGGATACGGTACCCCTCCCGCCGACATACCGGCCAGCTTGCCGAAGACAAACGTGAAGACGATGTTGGTGACGATTGACTGGATCAGGGCCCAGCTCACCCCGAGGTACGTCTCCTTGTAGCGCACCTTGATGTCCCTGGAGGTGAGTAGGCCCAGGAGATCCCTGTAGGCCCAGAGGTCCCTCCAGTAATGGGCGTCGGCCCGGCCGGCCTCGATGATCAGGTCGCCCTCGCGTGCCGCGGCCGCGGGACTCTCGGTGGGGCCGTTCATGAGGAGATAAGTGATGAGAGGCGCTCCTTGAACCGCAAATATGAAAACACCCGCGATCGCTCGACCAGCGCCTCGGCCGGCCAGGGCCTGCCGAGAGCCGCGACGATCGCCGCGGCGATGCCGGGCACGTCGCCGAATTCGACTAGCACGCCGGATTCGGGCGTAATCACCTCCGGGGTGCCGCCCGATCGCGCGCCCAGGCACGGCCGGCCGTTCGCCATGGCCTCGAGGTAGACTAGGCCGAACCCCTCCTTCTGGCTCGGCAGGGCGAACAGCCGGCACCGCGCAAACTCCCCCGGGAGCTCCGAATCGCTGACAAAGCCCGCGAATTCGACCACCCCGCCGAGGTTCAGCCGCCGGGCGAGCTCCTGCAGGCCTGGCAGGGCGTCCCCGCGTCCCACGATCCGAAGCCGCGCGTCCGGAACAGCGGTCCGGACGGAAGGCATTGCCTCGATAAGGTGGTCGATCCCCTTGTAGCTCTCGGTAGTCGACAGGCGGGACACGACGAGTATCACGGGCGAGCTGCCTGGCGCGGGGAGTGGGGCCGGTTGTTCCAGGAGGGGATCGAGCGCATTGTGAAGGACCGCCGTCTGGTCGGCGGGAATGGGGCAGTACTCGAGCAGGCGGCGCCGGGTGAAATCGCTCACGCAGAGCACAAGGCGGGCCCCGAGCAGGGCGCGCCGCTCCAGGAGAGTGAAGGGCCGCCACACCTCGATCCCGTGGGCGACCAGATAGTAGGGCTTGCGCGAGAACCTGGACGCCGCCCAGGCGAGAGGCAACTGGGCGACGTGGCCGCAGACGATGCTCCTCGACCGCACGCCCAGCCTCAGCGCGGCCTCGCAGAACCTGACCTTGTTGCGGCTGCAGACCTCCCATTCGGCGAGCCTGCCGTTGGAGTAGTGGCGCAGGTCGGTCGAGTCGAGAAGATGGTCATTTAGGGACAGGAGCCGAACGGCGTCGTTCTCGCCCGAGAGCTCGCACAGCGCCTTCAGGTAGAGCCTAAGCATGCGGCTTATCCCGCCATCGGTGCTGAACAGGTCGGGCGTGAGCAGAAGGTAATCCACGTTGGGTCAGCGCTCGGCGGACGGTTGGGCGGCCCGGTCCTGCCGACTCAGGTTCACGAATGCGACGAGCACCGCAAGGCTCCACACCCTGGACCACTCGCGGTCCTCGCCCCCCGACGCGAACTCCCGCCAGAGGGCCTGGACGGGGCCGGCCGAGAAGAGGCCGCTACGCCCGACGCTCGCGCGGGAGAACGTGTCCTCGAGGAACGGCCGGAGCTCCCTGCGCATCCAAACGGGGAAGGGTAGGGTGAAGCCCCGCTTCCTGCGCCGGGCGAGGCCCGCCGGGAGGACGTCCGCGGCCGCCTCGGCCAGCGCCGACTTCGGATTGCGGCGGTCGTCCCTGAACCGGGACGGCTGGCGCCAGATCCATTCAACCAGGGGGCGGTCGACGAACGGGACCCGGAGCTCCAGCGAATGGCGCATGCTCATGACGTCGCTGTCGCGCAGGAGGACGTCGGCCATGTATGTGCTCGTCTCCCACGCGCTCACAAGGGCGAACAGGTCTCCCGTGCCCACGTCGGCGCGCAGCGCGGGGAGCCGCGGGTGAAAGGGGGAGGATCCCCCGACAAGGGCGAGGACGTCGGGGGCCAGCAGGGACCTTCGCCTCGCCTCCGGAAAGACGCGCCGCTGCATAGCCGCCAGGTCGTGCGCATCCCCCGCCCACCGCAGGAAATCCGAAAGCTTCCGCGCGCGCGTCCCGCCGGAGCCGACGCGATCCGCCAGCAGCGAGCGCAGGGGCGCCGGCAGGCGCCGCCAAAGCGGCAGCCAGCGCGACAGCGCCGGAATGTCGCGGAAGGAGGGGTAGCCGCCGAAGAGCTCGTCGCCCCCGAGCCCGGAAAGCGCCACCTTGACCCCGCCATCCGCGGCGGCCTGGCTCGCATAGTAGGTGTTGACGCCGTCGCCCGTGGGCTGGTCGCACGAGGAGATGATCTTGCAGATGTCAGCTGCCACTTCGGCACCCGTCAGGATCCTCGTGCTGTGCACCGTGCCGAGATGGCGTGCGCTCGCCTCCGCATCGGCGGCCTCCGAGAAGCTGTCCTCCTCGAACGCGATGGAGAAGGTCCTCAGCGGGCTGCCGGTCGCCCGCGACATGAGGCCCGCGACCACGGCCGAATCGAGCCCGCCAGAAAGAAACGCCCCCACCGGGACGTCCGCGACCATGTGGGCGCGGATTGTGTCATCGAGCCTCTCGCGCAGGCCGTGCACAAACTCCCGGCGCGACGCGCAGGGGGCCTGGCCTCCGGGAATTGACCTGAACGACCAAGCCGCGCGGACATCGAGGCGCCCGCGGGCGAACCGCAGGCACTCGCCGGGTTGGAGGCTCATTATCCCCCTGTAGACCGTCCGGGGGGCCGGGACCGCGAACCAGGCGAGGTAGTCGGCCACCGCCGCGGGGTCGATATCGGCAGTCGCCGCGCCGGAGGCCAGCAGCGCGGCAGTCTCGGAGGCGAACACGAGCCGCCCGCCCTCGCGGCTGTAGTAGAAGGGCTTTATCCCAAACGGATCGCGCGCGGCGAAGAGCGACTCTTCGGCGGAGTCCCAGAGGGCGAAGGCGAACATCCCGCGCAGGCGACCGAGGGCGCCCTCACCCCATTGCGCGAGGGCGGCCAGAAGCACCTCCGTGTCGCACCGCGTGCGAAACGTCCAACCGGCGGTCTCCAGCTCCCGCTGAAGGGAGCGGAAGTTGTAGATGGCGCCATTAAACACGAGCGTGTGCCGCCCGTCCGGTGTGCTCATGGGCTGGTGGCCGTTGGCCGGGTCAAATATGGCCAGGCGGCGCATCCCGACCGTCGCAGGCCCGCTGGACTCGACGCCGGAGTCGTCCGGGCCCCGGTGTATCATCGCCGCGCACATCCGCCCGACGGCCTCCTCTCGGGCGCCGGCAGGCGTGCCTGGGTCTACGAACCCTGCGATTCCGCACATCGAATTAGAGAACGCTTCGCCCCGTCGCTTCCGCGGGCAGCGACGACAAGGGGCCGGTTTGGTCGCCCATGGGGTTGGTTGGGGGGCACCCTACCGAATCAAGATGACAACTACGCGTATCCCCGGGCGCAACCCTTGAGGGCTGCGTATTTTCAGGTACAGATCGAACGCGCGACCTCTGACGCCTTCTGCGGCGTGAAGAGCTTCTCCACGAGGAGGAGGCCGAAGTCGACGGCCGTCCCGGCGCCGCGCGAGGTGATCAGCCGGCCGTCGGCCACGGCGCGCTCGCCCAGCAGCGCGTCCGGCAGCTCGGAGGCGACCGAGAAATGCGCCGTGTGGCGCAGGCCGCCCAGAACGCCCGCGTCCTTGAGCACGACCGGCGCCGCGCAGATCGCAGCAATCCAGCCGTTGCTTTCGCTCTGGATCCTCAGGAGCCTGGCGACCCGCGGATCCGTCCGGAGCCTTCCCACTGCGGGGCCGCCGGGAACGACGACGCAGTCGAACCGGGCCCTCTCGGACGCTGCCAGCGTCGTGTCGGCGTGAAGCGTCAAACCGCTGCGCCCGGTCACGTGGATGCCCTCTCCCGCGGCAGCGATGGTCACCTCGGCCCCGGCCCGCCGCAGGATGTCGATGGGCGTCACGGCCTCGATCTCCTCGAAGCCTTCGGCGAGAATGACGAGAACGGTGGGAGAGGCCATGGTCGTATCTAACACGGCGCAACGGCGCACCTCACGGAGATTTTCACAAAAACGCCTCGTTATTTCTCCCGCGGCGCGCAAACTTCGCCCCCATGGCAGGCGTGGGAAAACTCCTCAAACAGGCACAGAAGATGCAGCGCGCTATCGAGACGCTCCAGGCCCAGCTCGACGCCAGGGAAATCGACGTGGCTGCCGGGGGCGGAGCCGTGAAGGTAAAGGTAAACGCGTCCGGAAGATTCCTGGCGCTCACGCTCGATCCGGAGTTCCTAAAGGAGGACCCGAAGCTTGTTTCGGACACGGTGCTCGCCGCCATCCAGGACGCAGCGAAGCAGGCCAAGGAATTGAACGATAGCGAGATGCAGAAGGTTACGTCGGCGTTCCAGATGCCCGGAATCCTCTGACCGGCGTGTCCACCGCCTTCGACAGGCTCCAGCAGGCCCTTCGCAAGCTCCCCGGGGTCGGATACCGCTCCTCGGAGCGGATCGCGCTTCACCTTCTCGTCGGAAAGCCGGAGCAGCTCACGGAGCTTGTCGAGGCGCTCGGGGAGGCGTCGCGGTCCATCCACCGGTGCGGCCGGTGCGGCAACCTTAGCGAGGACACTCTGTGCTCCGTCTGCGCCGATCCGAGGCGCGACCAGCGGTCCGTCTGCGTCGTTGAAGGGGTGCCCGACCTTGTCGCCATCGAGAGGAGCGGCTCATGGAGGGGCGGCTACCACGTCTTGCACGGCAAGCTGTCGCCTCTTCACGGGGTCGGCCCGGACGACCTCAACATCCCGAGCCTCTTCGCGCGGATCGAATCCGGGGAGATCGACGAGATCGTGCTGGCGCTGCCGAACGACGTGGAGGGCGAGGCGACCTGCAACTACCTGGTCGAGCACGTTCCTTCGGGCCGCAAGGTGCGCGTCACGCGCATCGGATTCGGCATCCCGAGCGGCGGCGGCGTTCTCTATGCCGATTCGGTGACCCTTAGGAGCGCCTTGGAGAACCGCCGGACGTTTTCGTAGCGCGGGTCGCGCCGCCGAGCCCCGCGCCGGCGGGCGCTGACCGGCATGTCCCGGCGCACGGGCCGAGGGTTCGCTTGTGGATCGCGGGGCCCATTGGCGACCCGGTGCGGGGGCCGGGGGATCCGGGGGCCCCGAGGCGCGACCGGATCCACCCGGAGGCTCAGGGCCAGTTCTTGTAGAGCCTGATCAATTCGAAGGGGAGGGAGTGCAACAGGAGAGGCTTGTTGTAGGTCACCATCTCAAATGGCGCGGCCAGATTGAAGGCGAGCAACGCGAGAACAAGACGGGATGCCGCCCGGGTGCCAAGCGACCCGGCCGCGGCGCAGGCACCAGCCACGAACAACGGCAGCAGCAGGTTGGTCGAACGCGTCAGATCAGCTGCAAGAAGGGTCACTGCCCCCCACCCGGCCAGCGTCGCCGCCGCACCCAGCAGGAACGCGCGGCGCCCGCGAACGACAAGGACGCACCAGAAGGCCAGGACGACCAGTGCCCATCCGCCGCGGAACCCCATCCACCAGCCAAGATGGGCAAAGGGCAGGTACTGCGGAGTCGCCCCGAGCGCCCGTAGAACGAAGGAGACGGACCCTAGGTCCGAATTCGCCAGGGAAACGACCGTCCGGACGACCGGATAGACGCTGACGGCAACGCCGATCCAGCAGATTGACCGCCGACCGCCGGCAAAGGCGGGCTGCAGAAGAATGGACCGGCAGAAGAACGCCAGCGGCAGGCCGAGCAGGAAGCGTTCGTCCACCCACGGGGTCAGAAGGCAGGCGACTGCCACGCTCGCGTTCCGGCGGGAGCAAGCCACCGCCAGCAGGCCGAGCAAGCACCATCCGTCGTTGATACCGTTGCACATGGTGACGAAGAGGACGGCCCCGCTGGTGCAGAGGAGAGCGACGGACAACGCGGCGACAAGCCGACTCGATGTCAGCCGCTCAACGCTCAGAACAAAATAGACGAGGAGTGCAATGAGGCCCGCCCACGGGACGATCAGGGGCCAGTATCCGCGGAGGTGGAGAAGATTGGCAGCCAGCGGGGGCAGTATGCGCCAGCGCATCGCAGGCTCCGCCGCGGGCGCGAATGGATGGGCGCACTGTGCCAGGTAGGTCGTCGCCCGGGCCCATTCGTACGAGCCCGGCGCCGGCGCCGCCAGGAGCCACAGCCTTGGGCAGAAGAACAGAAGGCTCAGGCAAAGGGAGGCGCCAACCGCCAAGACGGAGAACACCGGCCGGGGGAATCCGTCCAGCGATGCCGAGACCTTGGCCAAGCCGGCATCGACGGCGGCGATGACGGTTCTCCACGAGGATTTCATGCGGCGTGAACCAAGTTGGCCAACAGCAGCGACCGGCCTCTTGCGGCGCAACCAAGAAAAGGGGGGTGCCGGCGCGGGCGCGCTCCGAGCTCCAGTCGGCGCTTGCCTGCGGATTTGGCTCTTGCGAAATTGGTGCGTGCCGTCGACGAGTTCGAAACCTGCGCCCCGACCCGGGCGTTTGGCCCCGTTTTTGACGTTGCTGGCGGTGGCCCTCATGGCCGCCCTTACGTGGCGCAACGGCGCCGTGGAGCACGTGGACAACGTGAACGACACGGCCGCGTTCCTGGACGGGGTCTGGCGCATCCACCTTGGGCAGCGTCCGCACCAGGACTTTCACAGCATAGTTGGGGCCCTTCCGTTTGCGCTGGGCGCGGCGGCGATGCGGCTTACGGGCCCGCGGGCCGCGGCCCTCGCGTGCGAGCTGGCCCTCTTGCAGCTGATGGTGGCCGGTGTCGCCTATTGGGCCGCGCGGCCGCGGCTTGGCGCACTTGCCGCGGGTCTCATGGCAGTCGGGCTGGCGCTCCTCGTAGGCGCGCCGCACGTCCTCGGGACCCCCTACGGGCGCCTCACGTTTGGCAATTTCTACAACAGGCTTGGGTGGTCGGTAGCTCTAGCGGCGTGGCTTTGCGCTCTGATGCCGCGGCGCGACGCCGCCTGGCCGCGTTCGGAAACGATGGCGGTCGGCGTCATGACGGGCGCACTGCTGTTCATCAAGGCAAACTACTTCGCGGTGACGGTTGCAGTGGTGGCGCTGGGGTGGTCGCGCCGCCGCGGCAGGTGGACTGCCGCGGCGGAATTCATGGGGACCGTCTTGGCGACCGCGGCGCTGATCACGGCGGCGACGGGGTCGAGCTTCCCCGGATACCTGAACGACCTGGCGACGTCGGGCAGGAGCCAGGAATGGTGGAAGCTCGGTTCATACGTGGCGCGGGCCTGGGCCTCCAACTGGGCGGCCATCGCGGCGGTCCTATTGCTGATAGCCCTGGACCTGAGGATCTCGCTAAGGAACTGGTGGGGCGCTTGGCGCTCGTTGGCGGCGGTCGCCGCGGGAATGATCGTGATGCAGGCCAACAGCCACGGCGGAGTCGCGCCGGCGATCCCGCTCGCCGGGTTGCTCCTGGCCGAGGGGGTGCGGCGAACGGGGGCGCGGCCGCTCGTCGTTGGGCTCAACGGGGCCGCGGCGCTTGGCCTCGCCGCGACGATACTTGTGCCGGATGCGATTGCCGTTTCGCGAGCCGCCTGGAAGCACCGCCCTTCCGCGCACCCGGACGGCGGCGCGGTCTTCCTGCCGGGCGTCCTCGGGGACCTTCCGCTGCCCCTGCGCCCCGGCGAGAGCGCCGACCCCGCCGCGATCCGCAGGAGCCTGCTCGCTCGCGGCGCGGACTCGTTCGGGATGTCGCCGGCCCAATGGTGGGTCAGCTGCAACGATGCCCTGATGCTGGTCCGGCAGCGGGCTGGCCCCCAGGCCCGCCTGCTGACGATGGACCTCTTCAATCCGTGGTCCCTAATGCTGGAGGACAACCCGCCTCGCGGCGACTGGATCGCATGGGATCCCGGCCGCAACTTCACGGGGACGTCGCATCCGGCCTTCGCCGAGCTTGCCGGCGAGGCGACGCATGTGCTCGTGCCGCGCGTGGCCTACTACCCCCCGTCGGCGCGGCTCAAGCTCGAGGTCTACGGCGCGGACCTTCGGAGACAGTTCCGCATCTGCGCCGAATCGGACCTGTGGACCCTCTGGGAGCGCAGGCCGACCGCCGCGCCGGGCCCGAGAACCGACTGAGGGGGGCGGCCCCCGGGCTCAGGTGCCCCTCAGGGTGGCCCTCCGGCTGCTGCGGCGCCAGCCGGCCGGCGCCGCACGCACGCAGACGCGCAGGACGAGCACGATGAGCTTCAGGCCGAGTTGGCGAATCTTGCGAGCCATGTCAGTTTCTCCTCGCGCGTCTTCTGCTGGGGGTTGCGGAAGAGCTGGTCGTTGAGGACGAGCAGGTCAATGTCCGTGTTGAGGAAGCATTCCCACGCCTCGGCCGCGGTGCGGACTATGGGCTGCCCGGAGACGTTGAAGCTGGTGTTGATCAGGATCGGCACCCCCGTGGCGCGCTTGAAGGCGCTGAGCAGACGGTGCATGTCGGGGTGCACCGCGCGCTCCACCGTCTGGAGGCGAGCGGAGTAGTCGACGTGCACGACGCTGGCGATGGAGCACCGGGGAAAGTCAAGGCGCTCGCGGAGCGAGGAGAGATTCGCGGGCTGGGGGCTGCGGCGCGACTCCACGAGGTTCGCCGTGTACTGCATGAAGTCGCTGGGCTCGGAGGTGTCGAACCACTCCGGGCAGTCCTCGGCGAGGACGAGCGGGGCGAACGGGCGGAAGGACTCGCGGAACTTCACCGCGAGGTTGAGGCGCGACTGCATGCCCGGCTGCCGCGCGTCCGCGAGGATCGAGCGCGCGCCGAGGGCGCGCGCCCCGAGTTCCATCCTGCCCCTGACCCACGCGACAATCTTCCCTTTGGCCAGCCGCCCGGCGACGAAATCATCGAAATCCCCCTCGACAGGAACCCGCCAGCGGTCGGCCTCGGGGGGGATGGGGCCCGGCTCGCTCCCAAGGTAGAAGCCCTTGTGGTCCACGGCGACGGGCGCGCCGCCCGCCAGCTCGCGCTCCAGCAGCAGGGCCGCGCCAAGCCCGCTGCCCATGTCGCCCCCGACCGGCGAGTTGAAGAGTCCCTTGAAGATCCCGGCGCTCCGCAGCTTGCCGGCGGCGACGCAGTTCTGGGCGCAGCCCCCGCAGAACACGAGGTTCGCCTCGCCAGTCTCCGCCCGGATGAAGCGGACCATCTTGAACACCTCGTCCTCGAAGATCTGCTGGAGCGATGCCGCGATGTCGACGTGCGCTTCGCTGAGCGGGTCCTTCGGCCCCCGGACCGGCACGCCGGTTGCCTCGGCGACCAGGGGAAGCGCCGCCATCAGCGACGCCCAGTTGAATTGAACCTCGGCCCTGATGCGCAGCCCGCCGCGCGGGTCGGTCGTGAAAAGCCGCGACAGCCCCTCGACGAAGCGCGGCCGCCCGTAGGGCGCAAGCCCCATCACCTTGTATTCGGAGCCGAATGAGAGGAACCCGAGGTAGTGGGTGACCAGCGTGTAGAGCATGCCAAGGCCCTCCTCGTAGCTCTGCTCCCAGAGCAGCCTCAGTTCGCCCCGGTCGATGACGCCCATGCTCGCGCTGTAGTCCTCGCCCTTGCCGTCGATGCAAAGGAAGGCCGTGCGCTCGAAGGGCGACGTGTGGAAGGCCCCCGCGACGTGCGTCAGGTGGTGCCACGCGAAATGAAAGCGCGCCGCCGGCATCATCTCCCGCGCGGGCTGCGAATACTGGCCCGGCCACTTCCCCGGGATGAGGAAGCCCAGCATGCGGGCCAGCGGGCTGCCCGGACGCTTGGTGAGGTCGAACAGATGGCTTTGCAGGGGCTTCTCGGCGAACACGACGTCGGTGACGTCGGCCCCGGTCAGCCCGCTCGCGCGAAGAGCGTCATCAATGGCGTTCCGGGGGAATGCGCCGTCGTGCTTTATCCGAGTATAGCGCTCCTCCTGCGCCGCGAAGGCCAGGCGCCCGTCGACCAGGACGGCCGCGTTCGCATCGTGTCCCAGCAGGCCTCCGATTCCAAGAATGACCTTTGGCACGGGATGGGTATGTTCTCCTGGGTTGGCGGACGAGATCCTGGCTGGCGCCATTTGAGCGGCAAAAGCCGCGGCTGCTCAAGAGGCAAGTCGCCGGACTTCCTGCTGCGAAGCCCGGTTGCTCATGGGAAAGGCGCCTGCGCCCGCCGTCCGCCGCCGGTGGGACGCCGGGACCCTTCAGGGCCCGCGACGGGCCTGCTCGCGCCTCACTGTGCGCGCGCGCCCGCCGGGCGAAGGGCTGCGAAGTTCTCCAGCCCGTGCCTGGACCCTTGGCGGCGTTCAAGCAGCTGGAAGGCGAACCCGGCCCTGCTCAGAAGCGCCTTCACCGGGGTCTCCCGGTCGCCAGAATCCTCGAACACGACGGCCCTCAGAGAGGGCGCGCCCAGGATGATGGGAAGCCCCTGCAACACGGGCAGCTCGTGTCCCTCGACGTCGAGCTTTATCACGGTAGGCGCCGGGACGAGACGATCCGCCGCCAGGTCGTCTCCCCGCGCCACCGCGACCAGGCAGGATCCCGCGTAGGTTGTGCCTGACCAGGGGGACAGAGTGGACATCCCCGGGTTGCCGGGGGGGCCCAGGCGGAGCGCCTGGAATCCGGTCCGGTTGGAGAGGGCGACGCCGACCACGTCCACGTCGAGGCCGTTCAGGGACCGGTTGATCCAGAGGCGGCCGAGCATTTCCGGCGACGGCTCGAAACAGACGACGCGGGAGGCGGGCCGCGTGAGCTTTGCCGTGATGCCATGCAGGCCGAAATTCGCGCCGACGTCCCACAGGACGCCGTCGCCGAGGACGGACACGATGGCGTCGATGACCTCGGGCTCGTAGTAGCCTTCCCGAATGACGATCGCGTCTATGTAGGAGAAGGGCGACAGCTCGAACACGGTCCCCCTTGACGTCGTTGCGCGCATGGCGGAGCCCGGACCGCGGCCGCAGAGCCTCCAAAGCCGGAGAAATCCGCGCCAGTGGGTCCTTGCGAACGCGCGAAGGAACCGGTCAACCTGGCTTGGCCTCGCGATCACGATCGAGAAGGGAAGCCGCTTGGGGGTGCGGGCACAACAACAGAGGCTCGGCCGGACCCGCCGGGGAGTCCGTTCGCCGCTTCGCGGGGATCATGGGCCCGCATCAGGCGGGGCCTCTGGATCTAGAGCGCGCCGTGCCGTGCCCAGACGAGGCCGTTGAATAGGGGCGCCTGCTCGTATCCGCACGCCCGCAGCAGCCGCGGCACCGCCTCGATGTCGAGCTTGCGCTTTCGCAGCATGTCGACGTGAAGCTCGAGGATGAGGGCTCGCACGGCGCCTGCGCGAAACAGGGCCTCTCCGCCGTGGATGGCCTCGTGCTCGAAGCTCTCGATGTCCATTTTCACCACTGGGGGATCCCCGGGTGCCCTTGCCAAAAGGTCCGCCAGGGTCATGAGGGGGGTCGTCTGCGTCGCGAGGCTGTAGCGCGTAGGCGCCGCCAGGCCCGATGCAGCGTTGTTCACGTCCGGCGTGAGGTGCAGCACGGACGTCCCCGAGCGGTCCGAGACCGCGGCCTGGATGACGACCACGTTGGTGCAGAGATTAAGGGCCAGGTTCCGCGCGAGAACGGCCTGCAGCCTTTCCTGCGGCTCTACCGCAAGGACCCGGCCCGTGGGGCCGACAAGCCTGCTGGCCACGACGGTGAAGTACCCCTCGTTGGCCCCTATGTC
>Ga0074045_10000899_pt1 | contig 29181 bp, 26 predicted proteins | sample BogForMeECP23OM2_FD_94442 | JGI IMG/M metagenome (GOLD analysis project Ga0074045, IMG submission 94442) | Bog forest soil microbial communities from Calvert Island, British Columbia, Canada - Bog Forest MetaG ECP23OM2 | ecosystem: Environmental > Terrestrial > Soil > Wetlands ...
AGGGTGGATTTCCAATCGACGGTTTGGCAAAACTCGCGAGCCTTGACCGGGCTCCATCCGACGAACTGAAGGCCAATTTCGGCCAACTGCTGGATGTTCAGGTCCGAAGGTACGTTGATGGTGGGACTGGGAGCCTCAATCAGCAGCAGGCAAGGATCCGTGGAGGCGGCAGCCTGACCTGGGCTTTGCGGGTTCTGTTTCCCGCAGTTGCCATAGTTCACCGCGACAGCGCGAGGGATCTGGACGGATACGGGGGCTCCATCGAGTGTGGCGGGGAGCAGAAGGTCGGGGCGACCGGCCTGATCGAGAATGTCCTGCAGGCGGGAGCGGTTCAGGGTGAGGTGAAACGCGTGGGCACCGGAGATTTCGAACGACGGAGTGTCCGTGCGCGCGGCGAGCACACGAACGGGGAAGCCAGCAGCCTGGGTAGCCGCGTCTTGGGAAGACGCGGGGATTGGTTTCTCGTTGGTGGTTACAACTGCGTTGTCAGAAAGCAATTTCGATAGAGCTTCCAGGGGCTGATGATGCGAGGAGCCATTGTCTAGGGGGCCGAGATCGAGCGTGACCGTCTGAATGCGTTCGACACGCAAAGTGGCGAGAAGGCGTTGAGCAAAGCTGCGAGTGGCGGGGAACATCAACGAAATGACGAGCGCAGCGCCCGCAAGAGAAGCAGCCCAAGCGAAGCGAGAACGTGGGGAGAAAAGGCGTGCGAAGAAGGGCGGAGGCGCTGCGTCCTCTTCCGCATGGGGAAGATTCGCGTTGAATCGGGCGAGCGCAGTGTGCGGATTTGCTTCCAGGGTAGAGGGCGGCGCATCAAGCAACGCAAGTTGTGAGGCGACCCGGGAAGCCGTCGCGGAGAGCTCGCGGAAACGCACCTGGCAGGCAGAACAGGACTGAAGGTGCTGCTGCAATTCGGAACTGTCCTCGGGACTGAGTTCCGCATCGAGGTAAGCGCGAAGAGTAGTGTCGGTAGGGCAGTTCATAAAACCTCCAAATCCTTTTCACCAAAAAGCTGCAAATAGAATTTTTCGAAACCGGCCTCGGCGCGGATCAGCAAGGTGCCGACCGAGGTGGCGGGAATGTCGAGATGGGCAGCGATTTCCTTGTAGGAATACCCTGAGGCTCGAAGCATAAGAATTTGCGACCATTCTGTCTTGAGCTTCGAGAGAACGAGACGCACGCGCTCCTGAGTTTCGGTGCGCAGAAGCACTTGAAGGCCGTCTTCGGGCTGCTGGCGGGCGGAGATGGCCCGCGAGGCTTCCTCGGCGAGAGGTGTATGACGGTTGCGGGCGCGCAGATCGTCGATAGCGAGATTGATGGCGGTGCGATAAAGCCACCCGCCCACATTGGTGCGGACGCTAGGAGGAAGAACGGTATTGTGCAGTTTCAAAAAAGCTTCGTTTGCTATTTCCTCGGCGCGTCCGGAATCGCCCAACATGCGACGAACTAGAGCGACTAAGCGCGGGTAGCTGGAGAGGAAAAGCTCCTCGAATGCTTGGGTCGAGAGTCTCCGGGAATCGGCGGAAAATGGGGGCATAGCGGATGCTGACTTCGTTACTGGTTCTACCACGCCTTCGAGCACGGTTTAGTTTCCTGCCTTTCTATAGAGTTATACGCTCAGGTGGATGGGCTTGTGACGATTTGGTGGTGGGAGGCTTGACGTAGGGTGGTGAAGCACGTAAACTCGTGCTGCACGGTAATACGTGCTGTTTCATGTCTAAGAAAACCAACATAACCTTGAAACTGGACGCTGAGCTCTTGCGGCGTGTCAAAGTGCTGGCCGCGGAGAGAGGCACTTCCGTGAGCGCGATACTGGCGACCCAGCTAAAAGAGTTTGTGACAAAGGATGAGGGATATGAGGAAGCGATGAAGCGCGCGATTTCACTGATGAAGGCGAGTACGGGGGCGGGTTGGCAGAAGCCGAAATCGCGTGACGAACTCCATGAACGGTAGAGCCTTCGTCGATACCAATATTCTTGTCTACGCCCATGACCAACGGGGCGGCAAAAAGACTGCCCGAGCGCAGGAATTACTTACCCAATTGTGGTTGCAACAACGCGGAGTATTGAGCACTCAAGTTCTTCAGGAATTCTGCGTCAATGTGCGTCGAAAGTTCAGTCAGCCATTGGCGATAGAGCAATTGCGGGAAGCGATTACGCTCTATCGGAAATGGCGAATCATGGTGAATTCACCAGAATCAATCCTGCGCGCGCTAGAAATTGAGCAGAAGTGCCAATTATCATTCTGGGATGCGCTGATCGTGCAGGCGGCGAGTAGTGCTGGGTGTGAGGTTTTGTATTCGGAGGACTTGTCGCACGGCCAGGAGTATGAAGGCGTGCTGGTTGTGAACCCGTTTAAGGAAGAACACGCAGACGAAGCGTAAAGCCGGAGGAGGAAACTGCCGATAAGCACTAGCAGGGCGTTTGGCCCCTGCGAGGCGGCCATGTGATCACGGTGGTGCTATTCGCAGCTTTGGCAATTCCTCGGCAACAAGTCAGTACAAGTCCCGAAACAAATGCACCGGTTGGGCCGGAACAGGTGCTGGCGTGGCAGTTGGAAGGATTGACGCAGGAAGAGATTCGCGAAGAAGTGACGCGGCATGGCTTGACGCAATGCGCCGACGATAGGTTGTTGAATGCGCTGTCGTCGGCGAGAGCCGACGCCGAAACCATTCGCGTGGTGAAGCAGGCCAAGGCGCCCTGCACTTGGAAATTGGGATTGCGGCTGCCAGGGCCGACGGATTATTTGTACGAGATGGCGGGCGCGATTTCCCGCGGCGATCGGGAAACGGCCCTGCAGACAATGCAAGACGAAGTTGGCAATCAGCCGCGAAATCCAGAAGTGCGACTGATCTACGCGTATCTTTTGCGCTCGTCGGAAGATTGGATCATGGCTTACGGAGAAACGACGGAAGCGGTGGCATTGTCGCCGCAGTCGCCGTACGCGCACGCGCTGCGCTCCACGGTCTGTTACCACTCGCGTCTCCCGGAGTGTGCCCTGCGCGAGGCGATGGTGTTTGTGAAGCTGCGCGGGGAAGATGCCAGGGCCTACATAGTTTTGGGGAATGCAAGGGAAATCCAAGGCCAAGACGGCGAAGCGCTTCGCGCTTACATGGAGGCGAAGCAACTGCACGCCGGTTATGCGGAAATCTACGCGGGATTGGGAAGAGTGTACGAGCGCGGTGGTCAATTCGAAAAAGCAGTAGGGGCGTTCGATGAGGCGATCCGCCTGGACGGAAACGAAGCGGAATACTACGGGGAACTGGCTCAGGTATACCAAGCCGAGGGCTATATGCGCCAGGCGATCAAGAACTGGAAGAAAGCGAAAGAACTTGCACCGGAACGCGCGGAACTTCTGCTCGCGCTGGCAAACGCGTATCTTGCCGCGGAGCACTACACTGAGGCTATCCGGGAATACCGCGAATTGCTGGAGAAAGCTCCGGAACTGGACAGCGTCCGGCCGCAGCTAGCGAAAGCGCTGCGGGCCGAAGGGCGAGCCGAGGAAGCCGACAAGGTCTATAGAGAACCAGAGGAGTTGAATCTGACCAAGGAGCAATAGTGTCCGGCGGACGGACACCTATCACGGACTTGCCGCCCCACGTTGAAAACACTTGGGTATTTAATATACGAAAAGTAGCCACATGTGCCGCGACAAGACTTTTGCGACAGAACCGGATTGTGACTTCAGAGGTTGGGTGTTACGGCTAGGTTTCCTCGCCGAAACGCTTGATGTCTTCGGGAGCTTCGTTCAAGGGCATGATTTCGCGGCCCTGGACGAGTTGGCGAATCTGTTCAACGATATCCGGATTGGAGAGCGTGGTGATGTCGCCCGTGTCCATGTGATTGGAAATGGCGGCGAGCACGCGGCGCATGATTTTGCCCGAGCGCGTCTTGGGCATGTCCGGAACAATGTGAATGCGCTTGGGCCGCGCGATTTTGCCAATCATCGTTTCGATCGTCGCAGTAATCTTTTCCTGGATGGCCTTCTTGGGCAGCACGCCAGGTTTCAACGAAACGTAGATTTCCGGGACGCGTCCTTTGACCTCGTCCACCACCGGAACGACTGCAGCTTCCGCAATTTCGTGAATGGTGAGGCAAGCGGACTCGAGCTCCTTCGTGCCAAGACGGTGGCCAGCGACATTGATGACATCGTCGACGCGGCCAAGGATGCGATAGTAGCCGTCGGGAGGCAGTACCGCGCCGTCGGCAGCGTAATAAGGCCAATCGCGCCAATCCTTGCTTTGCGGATTCTTGTTGTACTTTTTGTAGTAGTTGTTGAGGAAGCGGTGTGGGTCGCCCCAGATGGTCTGCATGATGCCGGGCCAGGGATTGCGGATGCAGATATTGCCGGCATTGTGAGATTCCGTGGAAACTTCCTTGCCTTCTTCATCCCAAATGACCGGGTAAATTCCAAGACACGCCGGACCCGCACTGCCAGGTTTCATGGAATCGAGAGCGGGCTTGGTGGTGCAGAGAAAGCCACCGGTTTCCGTTTGCCACCAGGTATCCACGATGACCGCTTCACTTTTGCCGACAACTTCGTGATACCAACGCCAGACTTCCGGCTCGATGGGTTCGCCGACGGTGGTCATGTGTTTGAAACGATAGTTGTGCTTCCTGGGTTCTTCCGAGCCGGCTTTGCGGAGCATGCGGATGGCGGTGGGCGAGGTGTGGAAGATGTTGACGTCGAGGCGTTCCGCGATGCGCCACGGGCGGCCCGCGTCGGGGAATTGTGGGACACCTTCATAGAGGACGCTGGTGGCAGCGAGGGCGAGCGGGCCATAGACGATGTAGGAGTGGCCGGTAATCCAGCCAATGTCGGCCATGCACCAATAGACGTCTTCGGGATGAATGTCCTGATAATACTTGGACGTGCCGGCGACATAGGCGAGGTAACCACCGGTGCGATGCTGGCAACCCTTTGGTTTGCCGGTGGTGCCGCTGGTGTACATGAGGAAGAGCGGATCTTCGGCGTCCATGGAGACAGGCTCGATGGTGCGATTCCGGTAATCCTTGAGCATGTCGTTGATGAAGTAGTCGCGCTCGAGGATCATGGGCGAATCCGAAGCGTACTTGTGAGGATAGCGTTTCCAGACCAACACCTTATCGATGTGCTGGCCTTCCTTCTTGGCAGTATCAACGGCAATGTCGGCGCTAGGCTTGTGATCGACCCAGCGGCCGTTGCGATGGTAACCATCGGCGTAGATCAAGACGCGGCTGCCGGAATCCGCGGCGCGCAGGCCACAGGCTTCGCCCGAGAATCCGCCGAAAACAACGGAATGGATCACACCGAGGCGGGCACAGGCCAGCATGGTTATGGGCAGCTCGGGAATCATGGGCATATGAATGGTGACGCGGTCACCCTTCTGCAAGCCGGCAAACTCACGGAGCAAAGCGGCCACTTCGTTCACGCGGCGATAGAGTTCCTGATAGGTGATGACGACATGATGTTCGTCCTCAGGTTCGGGGACAAAGATCAGCGCCGCTTTGTTTTTCCATTTGGCAAGGTGGCGATCGACGCAGTTATAGGCGACATTGAGCTTGCCACCCACAAACCACTTCCAGAAAGGAGGATGTTCGGTGTCGAGCGTGGTGTGCCAATACTGATCCCAATGGAGGAGTTCGGCGTATTCACGGAAACACTCGGGAAAGTTCTTTTCGCTAAAACGCTCGACGGTGCGCGGATCGTTGAGATTGGCCTGCGCAATGAAGCGGGCGGGCGGGCGAATGTACTCCTCTTCCTTCCAGTGGACGGCAATCTGAGCTTCGGTCAACGCCGGTTTCTTGACGCTCGGTTTCCGTTCGGACTGTTTTTTCTCGAGGGTTTTCGGCACGGCACTCTCTCCAGTGAGAAGTGAGGAAGTCCTTCGGCCCTGCACTTGCGCGCGGAGCGGCGCGTTGCTTCGGTAGGCAAGACGCCGGGGGACCAGCGTCGGGTCCAAGGCCAGAGTGAGCATCATGCTACTACCGGAGTTCCCTCGTCAATCGGCCTGGGAGATCCAAACTGAGTTAGCCGAGGTCGCGGATCCACACGGTTTTGGCGTTGGTGAATTCGCGGATGCCATAGGGTCCGAGTTCGCGGCCGTGACCGGAAGCTTTTACACCACCGAAGGGCAAGCGCGGGTCGGATACCACCATCTGATTGATGAAGACCATGCCTGCTTCGAGGTCATTGATGAAACGCTCGCGTTCGGAGGGGTCGTTGGTCCAGGCGCTGGCACCCAAGCCGAAGCGACTGTCATTCGCGATGGCCACGGCATCCTCGACGCTTTTCGCGCGAAAGATGCTGGCCACGGGACCGAAGAACTCTTCGCGATACGCCGGCGAGTCTTTGGGAATGTTGGTGAGCACGGTGGGTTGATAGAAATTTCCCGGGCCAGCGACGGGCTTTCCACCGGTCAGTAGTTTTGCCCCTGCTTGGATGGTTTTCTGCACGTCGCTATCGATATCTTTCACCGCGTCGGGAGTCGCCAGCGGGCCAACGTCGGTCTTGGCGTCAAAAGGATCGCCCAGCTGTAGCGATTGCATCCGGCGCACAAATTCCTTTTCGAAAGTATCGGCGATCTGTTCATGAACAATGAAACGCTTGGCCGCGATGCAGGATTGTCCGTTGTTGATGACCCGCGCTTTCACGGCGGTGGCAGCGGCTTCTTCCAAATTGGCGCTGGGCATGACGATGAACGGATCGCTTCCGCCAAGCTCCAGAACAACTTTCTTGATGCGCTTCGCCGCCGAGATTCCCACCTGGATACCGGCTTGCTCGCTGCCGGTAAGAGTCGCGGCGGCCACGCGAGGGTCGTTCAGAATGCGGTCGACTTGTGCAGCTCCAATCAGAAGAGTCTGGAACACGCCATCGGGAAAACCTGCGCGCAGAAGGATGTCTTCAATTTTGAGAGCGCATTGCGGAACGTTAGAAGCGTGCTTGAGCAAGCCCACGTTGCCAGCCATTAAGCCGGGTGCGATGAACCGGAAAACTTGCCAGAAAGGGAAATTCCAAGGCATGACCGCGAGGACAATGCCCAGCGGCTGGTAGCGGATGAAGCTTTTGGACGCCGAGGTTTCGATGACTTCATCGGCGATGAATTTCGGGGCATGCGCGGCGTAAAAGCGGCAACCGCCGGCACATTTTTCCGCTTCAGCGATGGCGGAGCCAAGGGTTTTACCCATTTCGAGGGTCATCAGGCGGCCGATGGATTCTTTCTCGGCTTCGAGAATTTCGGCAGCCTTGATCATCCAACGGGCACGATCCGCGAACGAGGTTTGGCGAAAGCTGTGGAAGGACTTAGCAGCCTTGGATATTTTTTCATCGACCTGTGCGTCCGTCAGGGCATCAAACGTCCTGACGATTTCGCCTGTCGCGGGATTGATGGTGGCAATGGCCATGAAGGAAGCTCCGGTCCGAGGTTTTGCTGGCTCAGATAAATGCGAGGAATATTCTATTCCCAAACCTTACTTTTTTACAGTAGAGATATCAGGCAGTAATGCCAAATCGAGCGCGTAGTTCACGCCGGCCCAAGCTTGTGACATGCAATGCCCGGCTATCGAGCTCCTGAGTCACCCATTTCCGTTTCAGGGTGATATTCAACAGGGACGCACCGAGCGCCCCGCCGACGTGGGGTCTCCGCTCACTCCAATCCAAACAGGGGCAAGCGAAGCGGCGGCGCAGCGCTTGGGTAGCTTGCAAATCGATGCCCAGATTCTCAAATCCTTTTGCACCAGTGACGGTAACCCTGTACGCGTTATCGCTGCGTTCTGAGCCGTTGACGAGCCACCCGCTAGCCTTGAAACGGTCGTGCAAAGCCACGCCAAGCATGCCGGCCATGTGATCGTAACAGGTCCGCGCGGCACGCAGATTACTTGGAGCGGTGGGCACGAATTTCTTGCGTGGGCCGCCAGCTAGAACGCTCAGGCCTTCCAGAGCGCTGGCTACATCCGGCCCTTCCAGGCTATAGAAGCGATGTTTGCCTTGGACGATGACTTTGACAAGTTGAGCTGACTTCAAGCGCTGCAGATGCACGCTCGCGGTCGATGGGCTGACGCCGGCCACAACGGCGAGCTCCGTGCTGGTACGCGCGTGGCCATCCATCAGGCAATAGAGCATGCGAGCCCGTGCGGGTTCGCCGATGGCCGCGGCGATCGCGGAAATGGCGGCGTCCGGGTTATACGCGACATCCATACTTTGATGATAAACGAATCGTTCTTGCGGTGCAACTGGCAGACTGTCGAAGATGCAGCCAAGTGATCCTGCTCCCCCACTTATGAGTCGCCGCGAGGCCCTTCTCGGAATCGCAGTGATTTGTGGCGGCATGACCTTGGGGAACGATGCACCGGCTTGCCCGGCGAAGAGGAGAAGAGCGATGGCAATGACATGCGTGATCCGCTACCAGATTGACCCCTATCAACGCGAGGCGTTCAAGAAGTACGCCGAGAATTGGGGACGCATCATTCCGCGGTGCGGCGGCCAGCTTATTGGGTATTTCTTACCACATGAAGGCACGAATGACATTGCCTGGGGTTTGATTGCTTTCGAAAGCCTGGCCGCATATGAGACCTACCGGGCGCGCTTGAAGTCTGACCCGGAAGGGCGCGAGAATTTTGCGATGGCAGTCAGTAAACGGCTGATCCTTCGGGAGGAGAGAAACTTCGTGGAAGTGGTGGACGGAACGTTGGGTGTTCCTTCACAGTTATCCGCAGGAGCGTGAGCACTCATGAAGACACAGATGGAAAAAGGACAAACGTTTCGTGCACTCCACGCGCGCGAAGGCGCGTTCATTATCCCGAATCCGTGGGACACCGGAACGGCACGACTGCTGGAGCGCTTGGGCTTCGAGGCTCTGGCCACTACCAGCGCAGGGTTTGCCTTCTCCGTTGGGCGACAGGACAACACGGTGGACCGCGATACGATGATGGCGCACTTGACTGCAATGGCGGCCGCCAGCGACCTGCCGGTCAGCGCAGACTTGGCGAACGGTTTTGGAGATAATCCGGAAATCACTGCGGAAACCATCCGTCTTGCGGCGGCCGCCGGAGTAGTAGGAGGCTCCATCGAAGATGGCACGGGCCGTGAGGACCATCCTATTTACGAGCGCAAGCTTGCCGCGGAGCGAATCAAAGCGGCCGTCGAGGCAGCGCGCTCTCTGCCGTTTCCGTTCACGCTGACGGCGCGTGCGGAGAACTACCTAAATGGCAAGCCGGACCTAAAGGACACCATCAATCGCTTACAGCTTTATCAAGAAGCGGGCGCCGATGTGCTGTATGCTCCCGGGCTTACGAGTCGCGACGACGTCGCCGCTGTCGTGAGCGCGGTGGATCGACCTGTCAACGTGCTGTTGGGTTTGCAGGGCGTTGCGCTGAGTGTGAAGGATCTTGCAGCGATTGGAGTGCGGCGTGTAAGCGTCGGCAGCGCTCTTTGCCGTGCCGCTTTTCGAGCATTCCTGCGGGCGGCGCGCGAAATGCGCGAGCGCGGGACGTTCACTTTCGCGGAGGACGCCGTGAGCTTCCGGGAGATCAGCGGGCTGTTCAAAGCGTGACGGGGGATCATTGGTTGCTTAACACTGCAACGCACTGAGAACGCGAAGGCGGATACGCTTGTACGCGAATGCGACAGTCCCTGCTGTCCTCCTACTTTCCGGGAACGAAGCCTGCGCTCTGGAACATTGACCTGTGAAGGGGTATCATGCGTCTGCTATAGATGAACCAAGGTCGACAACTTCACAAGGAACCCCGCCTTCGGGCGTAGGGAAGAATCTGAGGATGAATTATGAAAAAAACGTTGCTGGGTTTTAGCTTAGCTTTTGCTCTGGCTGCTCCAGTGTTCGCGCAAGACAAAGAGTCAGATCGCGTCGAGAACTCTGGAAAGGTGATGCAGGAAATTCTAAACGCTCCCGATAGTATTCCGCAGAGCGTGCTGGACAAAGCGGATTGCATTGTCATTCTGCCATCCGTGCTGAAGTTCGCGATCGGAATTGGTGGCAGTTACGGGCGGGGCGTGATGACCTGCCGCGGCGGCAGCAAATTCCACGGTCCGTGGAGCGCGCCGGCGATGATAGCGCTGGAAGGCGGCAGTGCCGGGTTGCAACTCGGCGGAAATGCCACTGACTTCATCTTATTGCTGATGTCTCCGCGTTCGGCGCAGAACATACTGAAGAGCAAAGTCAAGCTCGGTGCCGACGCTTCGGCCGCAGCTGGGCCCGTGGGCCGCACGGCTTCCGCGGAAACCGATGTAACGCTGCGAGCTGAAATCCTTTCGTATTCCCGCTCCCGCGGGCTATTCGCCGGCGTTTCTCTGGCAGGTTCCACGCTGCGACCCGATAATGGTGCGAACAAAAACCTGTATGGAAAGGAAGTGAGCGCTGCGGACATCGTGTTCAAGAAGGCGGTACCGGTGCCCGACAGCGCTAAAGAACTGCTCGCCACGCTCCAGAAAGCCTCGCCGGTAAACAAGAGCAAGTAGATTAAACTGGCGGTAGCGCAAATTCACAAGGACCGGTGCTTTTTGGCCGGTCCTTGTTTTTTTGAAGGAGCTCTTCAGTGAGAAGTACCGAGGCGACTGTCGCCGCAAAACTCTATGAATGGAATGGTCGGGGCGCCGAGATTTGAACTCGGGACCTCCTGCGCCCAAGGCAGGCGCGCTACCAGGCTGCGCTACGCCCCGACAGTGATTGCTTTATTCATTCTAAAGCACTTCTCAACTTTACTCCTAATCCGAGTTGTCATTTTTGGCCTCACTGTGCCGAATACTTTTACTAAATCGTGGCTGTAGATGCCAGCATGACTACAGCCACCAGACTCGCTACAATCAATTTCCTATGCATAATCCCCTCTCTTTATCTTGTTTGTAGCCAAGCGACCCGAGCTGGATAGCAGATTTCTCGGGAAGCTTTTCGACAGTTCCCTTCCTTGAATGCAAGTGCCTAGAGTCCCGCGATTCCCTTGTTCTGAAGTATCCTCACCACAACGCGGCGATTCTCCGCCTCACTCTCGGCAGTATTGTCTTTACTGGCAACTTGGCGGCTCTCGCCCATGGCGCCCGGAGCCAGCATGTTGGTTAGCGGGATGTGCCCCTGTTGCAGCAGGATGTTGGTGACGTTGTTGGCGCGCTCTTCACTTAGTTTCTGGTTCAGCTCAACGCTGCCGGACGCTGAAGCGTAGCCTTTGACCTGGATCATGTAGCCGTTGACGGTCTTTGCCTTTTCCGCCAACGCCACCAGTTGCGGGTTGTATTTCGGGTCGACTTTCACCTTGCCGTTGCCGAAATACACGGTGACTTCGTCCAGGATGTAGTACTCGTTCAGCTGACCGAATCGCGCGCTGGCCGCGGCAATCGCCGCCTTGTTGGCCGCGACCTTCTTCTCCTGTTCGGTCAACGCCTCTTGCTGTTGTTTTAGCGCTGCATTTTGCTCCGCGAGGGCGGCATTCTGCTTCTCTAACTCTTCTTTATTCTGTTGCGCTTGTTGGGCCGTTTCTGCCAACCCGGCCTGGATGGCCTGCGCTTGTTCGAAATCATTTCCCTTGAACCGTATGGTCTTTGCAACCAGTTGGTTCTTCTCGTTGTACGCTCCCTCTACCTTAATGGGGAGTCCTGGAATAAGGGCAGCCATAGACATTTTCTTGTTACGGGCCTTGAGCACGCCCTCCACTTGACCAACATCGGTGCTGTCGGTCAGCATCACAATGACCTTAGGGTTATCCGACGTTTGTAGAATGATTTCCGCGCCGCTTCTCCCCTTGATTACTCCCTCGAGCTTGGTTTGGGCGGAGGCAATCGCGCTGGATAGCACGGCGAACAGCAGCAGAACGAGCGAGCTGCTCAAGATTCGTAGGCATTTGCAACTAGTCATAGTTTCTCCTCTTTCTTCAATTTTCTTGCAACTTCGGTGAAGAGCTGCGGCGGCAACTCTTCACCTGATTCGAGTGCTGGGACCGACCCGCCGGCTAGAGCCTAAGCTTGGGCTTTGTGCTGGAGTCTATCCCATTCACCCGAGTATTTCATCGTCGTGGCGTTGGTCGGTGGCGCCGGCGAAATGGGCTCGGCGTTTTCCGGCGTATGGAAGAACCGGCTGGACCTGAGTGTGGGTATCGGGTTGGGCAGTGCGTCCCAAATCGCGCTCTTTGTCGCGCCAGTGCTCGTCCTGCTGAGCTACGTCATCGGACCGGCGCCGATGGACCTGCTATTTTGGCCTGGCGCGGTGGTGATGATTTTCATCGCCACCCTTACGGCATGCCCGGTCACAAACAGTGGTCGGTCGGCGTGGCGTGGGGGTATTTCTGCTGATGGTTTACCTGATCTTTGCTATTACACTTTACCTGTTGCCGCCCCGCGTCCAGTGAAAGAGGCATCCATCGACACATAGTTGTCATGCGAGATGCCTTCTTTGGGTGAAGTGAAATAAGAGAAGTCCTGATTACACGGGATGGCACGCGGAGGAACTGGAGATTCTATGCGAAAGCTAGCAGAGGTGCAGGAGGCCAAACAAATAATGAACGACGCCATGGACTGGTCGGCGTTCAAGTGGTTGTTTGAAAAGCCAAGAGTGCGGAAGGCCGCCGATCAAGCCAATGCTGCCTTAGACCGGTTGAACCGGGCGGTTAAAGCGCGGTGGAGCGATGAGGTCAAGGCAACCTACAAGCAGTTATCGGCGGCAGGCGGAAGGAATGCCAAACGACCGGAGAACGACAAACCACAAGCGGAGTCGAACGGCGATCCGATCAATCTTCTGATTGAGAAGTTTATCGAGGCTGATAAAGCAGCGCACCGCGCCAGAGCCAGCGCAGAGGAAACCTTCGACGAAGCAGAAAGACTAAGGAGCACCAGTCTGGCTCGAGAAGGATGCAAGAAAGCGATCCATTCCTGGGAACTGCACGAGAAAGCGATACGCAAGGCCGAGGCGATCGCGGAGGCAAATCCCGAAGAGGAGTGAGAGAAAGGAGTGAGAGAAAGGCTTGACGGGAGCACCACAGGGCCGTACAGTCGAGTTGATACTGCGATGCAGTAGCTTGAACCCGTGGCGGGATGCGAAAAGACCGCGAGACGGGAGCTTCACCACCTTCTCTCTGGACCTCCTCTCATCGCGGCAAGCCAGCCACAGAGCGGATGACAACAAAGTGGGAAACCGAAGCACAGTCAGAGACGTTCCCCTGGAACAGAACCTATATCCGTTTCTGACGGGACCCGCGACCACCACGGAGAAAATTAAAGCCGTGCAAACTGCGTTGGAGGGCGCGGATGGAAAACTCTGGCGGGAAGAGCTGGGGAGATGGGCCGCGCAGATGGTGCCGGTCGAACTTCTGGTACCCGACGTTCACCGCGAGTGGCGTCCTCTGGTTCGTGAGGCGATCCTGTTCGTGGTCTCCAAATTATCGGCTTACCGCCTGGCGCCCAAGATCGTGGAACAGATGGAATTGGGGCCAGAGGTATCTGCTGAAGTGCGACTGCTACGGTTCATTGCGAAAGTTCCCGGCCTGCAGAAGATCGGTCAGGTTCTGGCGCGGAATCGCCATCTTCATCCGCGATTACGGCGGGCATTGATTAAACTCGAAAACGGGATTTCCGACGTGTCTGCAGAAGAGATCTGCTCCATCATTGCCCAGAACTTGCAGTCGCAGATTGGCACCTACAGGATCAAAGTTGAGCCTGCCATCCTTTCCGAAGCGAGTGTCAGCGCCGTAGTCGCTTTCACTTGGAAGAATCCTGCAACGCGGCGGCGGGAGCGCGGTGTCTTCAAGGTTCTGAAGCCACACATCCCAAGCTGCTATGCGGAGGATATGAAAATCCTGGGACAACTTGCGCAACATCTTGTTCGCAAGCACCGGACGGGAGGGATACATCTGGGTCGCCTGGCGGAGACACTCACAGAGATCCGGTTGCTACTGGAACGCGAAGTGGATTTCCCGCGGGAACAAGCGACATTGGCAGGCGCGTTAAGCGAGTATCGCGCGCTTCGCGGAGTCCGCGTGCCCCGCGTCATTCCTCGGCTCTCGACGACAACCATTACGGCACTTACTTTCGAGAAGGGGAAGAAAGTCACGGAAGCTCATGTGGTGCCGGCGAAGCTGCGAATGAGCGTGGCCGATCGTTTAGCAAAAGCGCTGCTGGCGGTTCCCGCACTTTCCCGTGAAAAGGACGCGATCTTTCATGCCGACCCGCACGCTGGGAATCTTTTGTATGACAGGCAACGAAATGAACTAGTCATCCTGGATTGGGCACTGACTGAGCGGCTGAGCAGGAGGCAGCGGAAAAACGTGGTGCTGCTGGTGCTCATGATGATGTTGCGCGACCCCGACGGTATGGCCAAAGCGATTGAAGAATTGTGCCAGTTGCGCGACGGGGGACATCGAGCACAAGTTCGCGACATTCGCAAACACATTGACCAACTGCTGGATGCCTTGCCGCTGACACAATTACCGGGCCCGATGGATGCCATGCGGCTACTGGACAAAATCGCGCTCGAAGGCATCCGCTTCCCTGCGGCGCTGCTGATGTTCCGAAAAGCGTCCTTTACGCTCGAGGGCGTGGTAGAAGATGTTGCGGGAGCCCGAGTTCGACTGGATTCGCTGATGGCAAATCACACCCTGGCGAATTGGAAAGATACGGTCGCCTGTCTATTTTCACTGCTCTCCGCTCGCGATTGGGTCACGCTGGATTGGAGCGCGCTGACATTTACCTCTCGCGTGGGCACGAGAGCGCTGTTTCGCCCCTGGCATTGGCTCAGGAGTCTCGCCACAAACGCGGACGCTGCGTGAAATTGGAGTGGCGACCCATTCGTCTTATTTGACGCGCCGGGCGCGTCGCTTGCGTTTGGTGACGGGCCGGGCGCTCTTCTTACGCTGCTGCAAACGTGTCTGAAGTTCTTCGACTTGGCGACGGAGTTGTTCGAGTTCCTCTGTTTCCGCCCCCGGTCCTTGAGAGCGCAAGGAGTGTCCTGCGAGAAGATTGCGCACAAACTCCAGCGGGCTTGCAACAGCAGTCTTTGCCGTGGAAAGCCGAGTGTGGACAGTTTCCTGTGCCTTCTTGTACAGATCGAGAGTGTTGTTCAGGTACCAGGTCAAGAAATCGTGGGTGGCCTTGTCGGAGGCCCTGACAAGCTGCGTCAATAGCTGCAAAGGCAGGGCAATTTCCTGCTGGCGGGCGTTCTCCACGATGATTTGCGTGAAAACGAGGTGGGTCAGGTCTTTGCCAGAGCGACCGTCCACGACACGAACGTTAATGCCATCCCGGACCATGCGAGCGATGTCATCGAGCTTGACGTAGCGACTCGCCCCGGTGTCGTAGAGCCGACGATCACTGTATTTACGGATGAGAACTTCAGGGTTGCTCATGGGTTCTCCGAGGAGGCAGCGGGTCCGCCGTATTCTCTAACAAACAGCTTGACACGGGCATACCCCAGACGTACAGTGAGGTTGGATACTGCAGTGCAGTATACCGAAGCTTGAGAGGAGAATCAATCATGAAGGCGAGAGAGAAGAAGGCTCCGCAACCGGCCTCGCCCAGTTTGTTGACGGGCTGGGCTCGCCAGGGCGTACAGAGTTTCGTAGCCGCGCAGAAAATCCTGATGGATCTGGCGGCCCAAGAGAACGCATTGTTGATCGGGATGATGAGGGAAGGGTTAAGCAAGCCAGGTGCCCATCTCGGCGCTTCCGTGGCAGGGATCGCGGAGAAGGGCGTCGAGAACCTGACCACGGTGGGAAAAATCTTGTTGGACCTGGCGGCTGACGAAACGGCGCTCGCCGTGGATGGAGTAAAAGAAGGGTTGCGTCTTCCTGCCGCTGCAGGGGCGGTAGCCGAAGTGGCGCGCCACAGGGTGGGCACGTTCATCGAAATGCAGAAGAATCTGCTGGATGCAACGGCGGAGCAGGCACATGCAGTGGCTGACTCTTATCGCGAAGGTGAAAAACTGATGGCTGCGGCGCATGTGGCAGAACTAGCGCGGCGTGGTATCGAAGGGTTCGTGGAGAGCGAAAAGAAGTTTTTGGACCTGGCCGCCCAGGAAGTGAGTGCTGCAACGAAGGGTGAAAAGCGCACGCACAAGCCGCCTCGGGACCGCATGGAAGTGTTGACAAAAGTGGCGCGAGAGGGCGCGGAGAAGTATATCGAAACGCAGAAGAAAATCATGGAGTTGGCCATCGAACAGTTGGACGAGAGCGCGAAAGCGGGTCGCGAAAGATTCAAAGAAGTTACGCGCAAGGAAGCGCTTCCGTCGTTCGGAGAGCTGACCGAAAAGAGCATGAAGAATTTCGTGACCGCCGAGAAATCCTTGCTGGATTTGGCAATGAAACCGATGAAGGGACTCGGCGGAGAAAACGGCCGGAAGGTGTCGAAACGCCGGCAGAAAATGCATCGTGGCGCGAAGAAAGCGGCCGGAGAAGGAAAAGCCGCTGCCCACGTGGCCTGATCCGAAGAGAAGCAAAGAACAGGTCCCGGATTTCCTATTGCTGAGGGACCTACCTCTCCTCGCCGACAACGGCAAGCAGTAGCCGAAGATTGCAACCTCGTTAACAACGAGGTCGGCGGTTGCTTTGCGCCGCGGCACACGTCGGGTAGACTTATCTTCGAATGAAAGCTTCTCGACGGAAGCCCCACACGAAGCAGGAATCTGTACAGTTTCCTGTCTGGCAAGAATGGCTTGCCGGAGTCGAACTGGCCTTTCTGCAGGTTTCCCCCATTTATTGGGGATACGGAATCCCGCACGGAGACGGATCCGCAGTCGTGTTGGTTCCCGGCTTTTTGGGTACGGATCTGTACTTGTCCCAGTTCGCCGTTTGGCTACGGCGGATCGGCTACCAAGCGTTTTATTCCGGCATTTCGATCAATGCCGACTGTCCGAACCTGTTAATTCGCCGAAACCTGAACGATGCCATCCAGAAAGCCAACGCTTCCTCTAAGGGAAAAATCCATCTGATAGGTCACAGTCTCGGCGGCTCGCTGGCTCGCGCGGCGGCCGCTCAGATGCCGGAGCGCATTGCTTCGGTGATTACGCTAGGTGCGCCAATTCGTGGCATTGGGGCTCGGGCTTCCGTAATGAATGCCGCCGATATGGTGCGCAAACAGATCCTCGAAAAGCATGGCCGGGGTGTGCTGCCAAATTGCTATACGTCGAGGTGCACCTGCGAGTTCTTTGAGTCCTTGCGAGGCGAAATTCCGAATTCGGTGCGCCAGACCGCTATTTATACAAAGAAAGACGGGATTTTGGACTGGCGAGTGTGTCAAACAGGTGACCCGCGCGTGGACATCGAGGTTTCCGCGACGCACATCGGCATGGTATTCAGTCCACTCGTGTATAGCATTGTGGCGCGTCGACTGGCGGACAAGTAACGGTCCAAGCAGGGATATTCATGTGACCCATTTCTGAATGTGTGGGATTGCCTACGCAGCTTCCTTGCTGTGCTCGACGGCCGGCGACGGACCAGCCGCCGCTGGCGGTTCGGTTCTCGTAGATTCTTGAGCAGGGGGCTGAACGGCTTCGGCCGACTGCTCTTCTTGCTTTTGGACTGCACGCGCTGCTCGCTTGGCGCCTCGAGCTCTCTTCATTGCGGCTGACCGCTGGAGCTCGCGGAATGAGAGCACCAGAAAATCGCGGAGACGATCCACGTCAGGTGCAGCGTGCGTATCGGCGATGAGTCCGAAGCAGAGTTTCCCGTCATAGCTATAAGCCGCGCAGCCTACGCCCAAGTCATACCCCGTCGGCACCTGCGGGTAGGCCACCAGCATCCGCCTGCCGACAGCGTAAAGTGGAGTCGGTGATCCCACGACATTTGTGCAGATCATATTCAGGGCGGGCACAGGCAGGATAATTTCCGGGATACTCCTCCAGAAAAGAGCCTGCAGGGGAGGGGGTGCGGCGGCCAGCCACTTCGCGGCGAGGCCGACGAAGCCGAGCGCTCCGCATTGTTTTAAAGTTTCGGTACGCGCGGTGACGACTTGAAGCATCCGAATCGGTCCGTGCACGTCCATCGGCAGCGCGATAGGCAGAAACGAGATCTGGTTCCCCATCCCTTGGCTCTGGTCCGGCAACCGGAGATTGACGGGACAGACGATGCGCACGAAACGGTTGACTACCGACTGACCGTGCAACCTCACGTAACGAGACAGTGCGCGTGTCAAAATCGAGAGGATGACATCGTTCACCGTGCCGCCTGCGACCTCGCGCACCTTCTGCACATCGGCCATTTCTAATTCCGTCCAGCAAAACTTCCGCGCTCCGGTGCAGGGTTTATTGAAAGGGAGTCTTTCTATCGAAGCGGCAAATTCTGGAAGCAATCCGAACAGCCCTTTGAGAGGACTTTCCTTGCTGCCATCGAGCAAGGTCTGCGCAAAGTGCAGCATTCCTGCCTCAAATTCAAGAAGACTTCCCAGCGTACTGTTAATCACGCCAGAGATACCGTCCGCCAGAGAGTGCTGTTCTGTTTTGCGACACGCTCGCCGATAGCGGGGCCTCGGGGCCGGGCTGCTGTCAGGAGTAGGATCCAGCAGCAGCTTCATCAATTCCGTCCCGGAGACTCCGTCGGCAAGGGAGTGGTGCACTCGCCAGACCAAGGCACCACGTCCGTCTTTCAGGCCATCAACAACATGCACATCCCAAAGCGGTTTTTTCCGGTCGAGCAGTTGGCTGAGAATGCTTCCGGCGAACGCTTGCAATTCCGCTTCTCCACCCGGCGATTCGAGCGTCACCTGAAACACGTGCCGGCGGACATCAAATTGTGGATCGTCTTGCCAGGTCGGAAAGCCCAGGCTCCACGGCGGCGACACCGGAATCTGCCGATACCGTGGAAGCAAATGCAGCTTCGAGTCGATGTTTGCAACGAATTTTTCAAAAGGGATGGGTCCATCGAAAATGCAAACGCTTGCAATGTGCAGGGGAATCTCTTTTCGCTCAATGTACAGGAATGCGGCGTCTGCCGCAGACATACCACGAGTTGGCCCCGGCCTACTCACAATGGCCCCTTTGTTCTCTGGACTGTTGGTACGCTACTGGATGACCGGGGGCTGTGATAGGAATCACGAGTGTCAGTGATGAACTGCGCCCTTCCATTCCGTGAAATGCTCCGAATCGAACCGCTCACAAATTGCGCCTCGTCCGTTCCTCGTACAGTTGTGCAATCTGCTTGGAATACCGCTCCTCAACTACCTTGCGACGAACCTTCATGGTCGGAGTCATGGTGCCATCGGAGGCGGTGAATTCATGTGGCACGAGTAGTACCTTCTTCAGCATTTCGTGGCGGCCGAGGTCCCGGTTCACCTGGCCAACGATATCGTCATACAGTTCGCGAACTTTGGGATTGGCAATCAGCGTCTCGCGCGACGAACAGGAGATGTGCTTGCTGCGAGCCCAATCCTCCAGCAGGGGAAAGTGCGGCGAAATGATCACCGAGGGGTACCGCCGCCCGTCTCCCAATACCACCGCAGCTCCGATTAAGGCATTCAGCTTCAGAGAATTCTCGATGGGCTGCGGCGCGACGAATTTCCCACCCGAGGTTTTGAGTAGATCTTTCTTGCGGTCCGTGACAAGGAGAAATCCACCTTCGTCAACCTTCCCGATGTCTCCCGTCTTGAACCAGCCATCCACAAATGCGTCTCTTGTCTCATCGGGCTGGTTCCAGTAACCGCTGAACACGGAAGGGCCCCGCACCAGAATTTCCGAGTCTTCCGCAACGCGAACTTCCACGTTGGGGAGGGGGCGGCCGACGGTACCCAGCCTGTGTGCCTGCGGCGAATTCAGCGCAACCACAGGCGAGGTCTCCGTCAGACCATAACCTTCGTGAATGCGAATCCCAATGGACGCGAACCACTCTGCCAGTTCTTTGCCCAACGGTGCTCCCCCCGAGACAAAGAATTGCACTCTGCCCCCCAGTCGGGCGCGCACCTTCGAATACAACAGTTTATTGGCCAGCTTCCACGCCGGGGCGGTTGGTATTTTTCCCGCCAAAATCTGAGGAGCATTCGCACGCCCTACTGCCAAAGCCCAGCGGTAGATCGTTTGCTTCGGAAACCCCTTGGCGTTTTGTTCCACTTGGCTGTAAAGCTTTTCGTACACCCGCGGCACGGCGACCAGAATTTGCGGCCGCACCTCTAGAAGCGCTTGTGGCAGATTCTCGATGAACGGGCAATAGGCCAAGGTCACGCCCCTGTATAGCAAGACGAAGTCGGCGTGCCGCGCCGTCACATGCGACAGCGGCAGGAAGGAGACACTGATCAACCCGGGGCTAACATCAAAACCGTCAAGCGAATGCTGCATATTCGAGGTCAGGTTGCCGTGAGTTAGCTTGACCCCTTTGGGAATCCCGGTGGTACCCGAAGTGTAAATGATGGATGCCAGATCGCCTGAGGTAACCCCGCGTGCGCGGGCCTCCAATTCAGGGTCATGCTCGATGAGAGCATCCTGCATTAATGGTCGCATCTGGACCGCGTCAGCCGTCGCGACCTCGTCCATTACCACCACATGTTCCAGGCAGGTTTGGTTCTTGATCGACAGTACCTTTTCGAGTTGCTCCCGCGTGGAAACGAAAACGATCTTCGAGCCGGAGTGGGACAAAATGTAAGCCGCTTGCTGGGCTGGCAGGGTCGAGTAGATGGGTACAACCACCGCTCCCAATTGCAGGCAGGCAAAGTCTGTAATCGCCCACTCAGGCCGGTTTTCACTCAGGATCGCAACCCTATCTCCCTTGATCACTCCCCATTGGTTGAGTGCCCGCGCAGTGTTTGTGACATATTGAAACAGCTTGCGCGAACTGATCGGAACCCATTCCGTTCCTTCCCGAGTCATCATGACCCGGGCCAGCCCTCGATCCACGATGGCGGAGAATATATCGTTAAGAGTCTCAGGTTTCATGACGAAGAAGGGCTCCTGGCCGAGGACGCGTGCCGACCGGTCAGCTAACCAAGCCTATCTCCCAGTTTTAGAAGCGCGGCTGCGCGCCTACTACAAATGGCCCCAACGAAATGTGGGGCCGACGGTGAACCTGACGTAGTTTTGCCGGTTGGTCAGCAGATCGGAGAACAGGTGAGTGTTCACCCAGTCGGCTGTAAACCGTAGTCCAACGTGACGGCTCACGTTGAGGTCGAACCCGCCACCCAGGCCAATGAACCAAGTCGTATCAGTCTGGTGAGAACTGGGGATTGGAATCCCCAATTCGGTAAACAGGGGCCCCAGTTGAGGCGGAAAGTTGAGGTTTGCCGACTCGTGAATTCCCCCGAAACCCGGACGGCCAAGAAATGTAATCTTTCTCCACTTGCGCCAGTAAAACTGCGGTCCAGCGGCAAACGTGTACGTGGTCGACCTAAACGGTACATGAATCGAGCTTGGGGGAATACCAACCGCGCCCACCGTCGGGGCGTAGACTGTCTCGCTTCCATTGATGGTTCCAGCGCCACTGATGATGTTGTCGCCGATGGCGCTGACATCTCCACCCAAAGCGAACCACGGTTTCACGGTAACTCCAAAATCAACGTCAAAGCCGCGTTCGGTGAGGTTTCGCGCTGGGCTAAGCATATAGTCGAAACCGGTGTAGACCGTGTAACGGTTAATTTCAACATCCTGCGCCAAGGAAGGAAGGCAAAAGAAAATCGCAAGAGTGCAAAGAAGCAGACCTTTAGGAACTGCCACACTTGCGAGGAATATGGAAGGGGATCCTCTCATGTGGTACCTCTTTAGTTTCCCAGGTCTGTTCTGTCTCGGAAGTTACTTCCGCTACTGCGTGGGCGTGGTGTTGTGGCGTCCCTGCAGAGTGGTAACACACACTTTCACGAAAGATTCATAATTTGCAGTGATGTCCGTCACCTCCCGTCGATTAACCCGGCATGCAGTCGCAATTCCCCACGGAGGGTTTTTGGCCATTACGAATAGCTCTATTAGCCAGTTCATCGGCAAAGCGCACCGCCGTGCCTGAATTTGCCATTGCAACGTCCGCCTGTTACCGTTTCGCGTTCCTCCAGCGGTTGCGCTACCATGAAAGCAGCAGGTCTAAATCCAGCTCCATCTTCCTTGTGCGAAAGGAAATCTTGATGAATCGGGCATTACTTGCGGCGCTCATCGGCGGCTCCCTGCTCCTGACCGGCGGCTGCAAAGCGAAGACGGAAAGTAAGGACGGCATCCGTGACGGGGTGGTCAAGCATATTGCGGCCATGAACGGCTTGAACGTGAACAACATGACCATCACGGTTACCAAAGCTACCATCAATGGCGATAAGGCTCAGGCCGACGTGGATATTCGGGCCAAGAACAGCGATCCGAGTACGCCTGCCATGCAACTCACCTACGATCTTCAGAAACAGGGGGACGAGTGGGTGGTGCTAAAGGGCCAACCGACGGGGGGAATGCAACATCCTGCGCCGGGGGAGATGCCGCCTCAGGGCTTGCCTCCAGGTCATCCGGCCACCGGCGGAACCAGCGGCCAGATGCCGCCGAATCATCCGGACTTCAACTCCATCCTGAACAGTGCGCAGCCACCGGCGCAGACACAGCAGGCGCCAACCAGCCAGCCTCCGGTAAAGCAGCCCTCGAGCAGCACGAAGCCGTGAGCGCCGATATTTGTTGAGAGATTTCAGATAGCAGGAACCTTTCGTGTGGGTGCCGGTGGGTGGATGAGAGTCCGACGCCCGCCTCGGCGGGAATTGTGGACCTTATAGCTGGTCGCTGATCTCTGATATCTTGAGCGTCAAAAATCCTGCAAGTCTTCCGTGGGCAACGCCACGCGCACTGCGTTTAGTACGGCCAATAGGTCGATGACTTCCTGTCCCACCGCGCCCCAAATCGGCGGCAGATAGCCGAGCGCCGCAGCAAGCATGCCGATGATGCTCGCAGCCATTCCGCCGAGTGCGCTCTGCAGGGCGATTTGCCGCATGCGCCGGGCAATGTGCATCAGTTCGTCGATTTTTTCGAGCGCGGTTTCGAGCACCACGGCATCGGCGGCTTCGGTGGTGATGTCGTTCTGCGAGCCAAACGCCACGCCCACGGTGGCAGCCATAAGCGCAGGCGCATCGTTGATTCCGTCACCGACGAACAGCGTTCGCGCCTTCGCCGTTTCTGCTTTCACGATGGCCACTTTTTCTTCCGGGCTTTTGCTGGCATGCACTTCCGTGATTCCAACGCTTTCGGCAAGATATCTCACTTCGGATTCCCGATCGCCGGAGACGAGCATCACTTTGCGAACGCCGTGCTTCGGTTCGAGGTGCTGGATGAAGGAGGCGCTGTCTTTGCGGGGCGCATCGTGAAAGCGAATTGCCGCGGCATACTGTCCCCCGATGAACACCAGGCATTCCAGGCCGCTTTCGAGCGGGGGGAGGGGAAGGTCCAAGGACTGAACTTTTTTTCTACCGGTAATCTGCACGGAATTGCCGGAAACGCTGCCGCGCAAACCTTCGCCGGGGCGCTCACTGATCTTTTCGACCGGCAAAACGGCGATTTTCTGGCGTTTCGCTTCGGAGACGATGGCGCCAGCCAGCGGGTGCTTGGAATACTGCCCCAGGCTTGCGGCGAGTTGGAGTACCTGGGTGCGGTCAGAGCCATGCGCGCAAAGCACTTCGGTGAGCGTAGGCCTGCCATAAGTGAGCGTGCCGGTTTTATCGAAGATCAGCGTCTGGCACTTTTCGATTTGTTCCAGCACCGCCGGATTCTTGATGATGATGGCGCGACGTGCTGCAAGAGAGATGGCGCCGATAATCGCTGTGGGAATGGCGAGCAGAAGTGGGCACGGTGTGGCGATCACTACGACGGAGAGGAAACGCTCTGAGTGGCCACTGAGGAGGGCCGCCGCCGTGGCGACCCCGAGCGCGATGGGCGTATACCACGCGCCAAGTTGATCGCCCAGGCGACGCAGCTTGGGCCGTTGCTGTTCCGTCTGGTGCATGACCTGCATGATGCGGGCGTAGCGCGAATCCTCCGCCAGCTTTTCTGCGCGAATTACAAGGAGCGCTTCACCGTTGACCGCGCCGGAGATGACCATCGATCCCGGAGTTTTCGAAATTTCGTAAGGTTCGCCGGTCAGGTAGGCCTCATCCATGACGCCGTGGCCTTCGAGGACGGTGCCGTCCACTGGGCAGATTTCGTGAGGCAGGACGGTAAGTTCGTCGCCGATGCGAATGTCGGCGAGTTTTAGATCTACCAGAGTGCCAGCTTCATTGCGGTGGGCGACGCTGGGCATGCGCCGCGCCAGCGCGTCCAGCACGGATGAAGCGCGCGCGGTGGCAAATTCTTCGAGCGCCTCTCCACCGGAGAGCATCAACACCACGATGGCCGCGACCAGATATTCCCGCAACAGGATCGCCGTGACGATGGAAACGCCTGCAAGCAGATCGGAGCCAAATTCGCGTTTCCAGAACTTTTTCAGCAGCACCCATAACATGGGGATGCCGCCGACGATGAGCGCGGCGAAGAGTGGTGAATTGAAGGTGAGAGCAGGGAGGTGGAAGGCGTACTTCAGGACGACATGCAAGGCTATTGCAACAAGCGTGAACCCGGCGATTAGCGTTTCTTTGGAGGGAGCGAACCGAGTGTTCCTCGTATCCGCCATTGCCTCAACTTATCGCACAGGTCGTTCGCGCTGTCAAAGATGCAACAATTTTGCTACTGGCGAAGATTGTCGATCGGCAGCATAGAAGAAACCGGAGGAGCAAAAGGTGAATCGGCTGAACCCAAGTACAGGTAACCAAAGAAGCCAGTTCGTTGAATCTCAACCGAGATAGCCAGACAACGCTCTAAGCTTGCTGTTGGAGCGATTTCTCATGGATGGGACCTCGATCTTCGGATGGGTCATTCAATGCCTCCTGTTGGCAGGATGCGGCTGGTGGTGCTTCATTGAAATCCGATACCTGAAGCGGCGCGCCGCAAGTAAGCGCTGGCCGAACGTTACGGCAACGATCCAAAAGGGAGCAGTGGGTCGCATTTCATTCGGACGAGGCGCTTCGGCCCCAGCCTGTTTCCTCGGCTATGCCTACCTAGTCGAGGGAACACGTCGGGCCGGTTTTTTTGCGCTCTACGGGGAAGAAGGGAAAGTGGACGAGGTGCAAAAACGCCTCGCGAGCTCGCCCCTCGACATTCGGTATGACCCAAGCAATCCGGACCTTTCCTGCATGATTGACTTTTATGATTCGCGTTTCGAGGGCCTTGCCGCAACGCAGAACCCGCAGTGGCTAGATCAAGCACCAGCCTTCGATCTCGCGGATGCACTCGGAAGCGCAACTAATGCTTCACCCCTAGAGACCAGACACTCTGACGAACAGAGTCATGACATAAACGAAAAGATATTTCCAGCGCCGGGCGCGATTGTGGAATCAGGCCACAGCAAGATTCGCATACTGTGGACCTGCGCCGTGCTGTATTTCGCCGCGATGCTGGTCGCTTTTCAATTTGCAGGGCGGGTGCCATACCAAGTGCTCACCCTGGCGGGCATCGCCAACATGGCCATACTCATATCGTTCGTTGTGTTACTTAAGAGGGCCTACAAGCCCAAGGCGTGACAGCGATACAGACAGATCAAATCAAGCGGTCATAGCGTTTTGTCTTTTGAATAGCACACAGATTCCAGGTTGCATTCGATGCACTTCGGCTTGCGAGCGATGCAGACGCGGCGGCCGTGCCAGATCAGTTGGTGCGAGAAGATAATCCACTTGTTTTGCGGAATGACCGCCATCAGGTCCTGTTCGATCTTCTTGGGATCCTGGTTGCGGGTGAGATCCAGGCGCTGCGACAGGCGGATGACGTGGGTATCGACCACGACGCCGCAGGCGATCCCGTAAGCCGTGCCCAACACGACATTGCCGGTCTTTCGCGCGACGCCGGGCAGGGTCAGGATTTCGTCCATCGTGCGCGGCACCTGGCCTCCGAATTTCTCGATGATGCCTTTGCTGGCGCCGATGATGGATTTGGTTTTGTTGCGAAAGAAGCCGGTCGGGCGAATTTCTTTTTCCAGTTCCGCGGGGTTGGCATAGGCGAAATCTTCCGGTTTCGTATATTTCTTGTAGAGTTCCTGGGTCACCTGGTTCACACGCACATCGGTGCATTGCGCGGAGAGAATCGTGGAAATGAGCAGTTGAAAAGCATTTTCGTGCTTCAGTTCGCAGGTGGCTGCGGGATAAGCCTCATCAAGTTTCGCCAGAATGGTGGCCACGCGCTTGGGGTCGGTTCCCGCCGTTGTGGACGCGGGCTTCTTTGCGGCCGGTTTCGAGCGCGGTGCCACCTTTTTGGCCGTTCTCTTTTTTGCGGGTTTCACCTTTTTCTTTGCCGGCATACTTTTTCTCCAAACTGCTGTGTTGCAGGGACAGCTTACGCGACTTGCTGTCCTGAGGTGAAACGGCCCGCCTCAGAAGGCGGGCCCTACAACGACATCCATCAGGCGACGGAAGGCATTGCCCCTGTGGCTGTGCTGATTCTTTTCCTCCGCGGGCAATTCGGCGAGCGATTTACCAAGCGCCCGAAAATAAAACACGGGGTCGTAGCCGAATCCGCCGGAACCGCAGGGCTGTTCGAGTATCTCGCCGTCCACTTTCGCGGAGACTACCGCCAGACAACGGCCTTGCTGGGCCAGCGCGATGACGCATGCGAAATACGCCGTGCGCTCCGCGCCCTGCTTGCCTCTCAGTGCAGCCAGCAATTTATCATTTCGTTTTTCGCTACTTGCGCCGGGACCCGCGTAGCGTGCGGACAAAACGCCCGGTGCGCCGTCGAGGGACGGAACCACCAATCCAGAATCATCGGCGAACACCATTTCTTCCGAATGCTTCGAGTAGTACAGCGCTTTGCCCGCGGCATTTTCCGCAAAGGTGGGCGCGTCTTCGGGAAATTCGGGCAACGCGGCAAATCCGGGCAACAACCGCAAGTCCAGGGGATGGCCCGCCGCAAGAATCTGGTATTCCTTCAATTTTCCCGGATTACCCGAGGCCACAAGCAATTTCTTCCGTCCCGGCGTTTCGTTCATCGGCCGCCCAGGAATTTGGTGGGCAGGACCGTGCGCTGCTCCTCGCTTAAGCGGCGGATCCCAGCGGCAGCTAGCGCCAATAGATCCTGCATCTCGCCGCCGGTAAAAGGCCGGCCCTCCGCGGTGGCCTGAATCTCCACGAAATCGCCGCTGCCGGTCATCACGACGTTCATATCCACTTCCGCGCGCGCATCTTCCTCGTAACAGAGGTCCAGCAGCGACACGTCATCGACAATGCCAACACTGGTGGCGGCCACCGTATCGATCAACGGAGAAGTGCGCAGCATGCCCGCTGCGACCAGGCGCTCCATCGCCAGCGATAGTGCCACAAAAGCGCCGGTAATGGAGGCGGTACGTGTTCCTCCATCCGCCTCAATGACGTCGCAATCGATCCACACCGTTTTTTCGCCCAAGGCTTCCTGGTCGGTGACGGCGCGGAGAGAGCGGCCGATGAGGCGCTGAATCTCCAGTGTGCGACCGGATTGTTTGCCCCGCGTGGCCTCGCGCTGCGTACGCTCCTCGGTGGCGCGCGGCAACATGCCGTATTCGCTGGTCACCCAGCCCTTGCCGGTGCCCTTCAAAAAGGAAGGAACACCGTCATCCACCGTTGCTGTGCAGATCACCCGCGTTTTTCCGAGTTCGATCAAGACGCTGCCTTCGGCCTGGGAAATAAAGTCGGGCGTGATTTTCAATTGGCGAATTTGGTCCGCGCTACGACCGTCGCTTCTCAATGGTCCTCCTGGGAGTTTGGTGCCTAAAGAATAGTCCGGAATGAGTTCTGGGGCTATGGGTGTGTGGCGATGAAAAGCCAGGAGAAATTCCTGGCTTCGGAAAGTCGGGTCGGAAACACGACCCCAAGATGCCGGGTTGAAGGCGCGGCGCGCTAGATGAGGCACTACGGACGCTTGGTGGCGCCTTCCACTTTGTCGATTGGGTTCTGGATAGGCGCGGTGAGAACGGACACGCCCGAGCGAGATGGCGCGGTTGTTCCCGCGCCGTTCATATTGACCTGGAAGGTCTGAGTCAAGTCCACGTGCCCTGCGAGTGTATCCACCTCTTGGCCATGAATCAGGATCTTGAGCCGCTGCACCTGTGGCACGTTTGCTTCGAGCGTGCGGGTAATCGAGTCGATGGCCAACTCCTCGCTCTGGATTCCCGAGGGAGTCGAGTTGGCCAGCGCTTCGGAAAAATCGGCCACGGCGATGCCGTTTGGCAGAATGTAGAACGCCAGAAGCGCGGCATCAGGGGGCAGGGTGCGCGCTTCCGGGTCGACCGGGCCCGCCAGCAGAGTGTTCAGGATCTCCTTGGCGCGCAAAGACGGCTCGCTGGAAAGCGGCAGATCCAGGGTGACGGGCACGAGGGTTCCATCGCCGTTGCTGGACCCCCAGAACATTTTGGCCTTCACCCGAGGTTCGCCACTGGTCACTGGAACCGGAGGCAGAAGCTCGCGCCGGGCCTGCTCCGCGGTTTTTTCCGTCAAGGTCTTGGCTTTGTCCACTTGGCGTCGCAGAGCGGGGAAGTACAGCGCTGCGCCAATCACCGCAGCGAGTAAGCCTCCTGCCAACCAGACGCGCCACGTGGCATTCATGGCTGGGTCACCAGAGGAGTGCCTGGCATTACCGGCACCACATAGGAAGGCCGGAACGCCGCCACTCCGTGCGCGATGGCTTCCGCCACGCCAGGAACCATGCGGTCCAACTCCGCGCGGTTCTCCACGGAAACACTGGAGATTTCCACGGCAATGGCTGGAGCGGCAGTGGTGCGCAACTGGCGGATGGGCGCAACCTGTGCTGTCGGGGGAGAGCCTTTGAAGCGTTTAGCTAGTTCGGCTTGTACCATGTCGCCGAGCTTGTGGCTGAGCGTCACGAAGGGTGCCTGCGCCTGATCCCAGGGGATTAACCCTGAAGCGTCGTGGACAACCGGGGTGTCTGGCATTACGTACGTCCGCGCAGTTCCTGCCAGCCCGGTGGACGCGATGTGGAGGGAGATGAAGACCGCGCCACGTTGCGCATTGGCTCGCGCGGAACGATCGTCAAACGAGGGATTCTCATTGCCTTCGCGCGTCTGCAAGACCTGAAAACCTTGTGCTTCGAGAGCGCGACGGGTCTGCGCGGCGAACTGCAACAGCACTTCGCTTTCGCGAATGCCTTCGGTGCCGCGTGCGCCGAGATCGGCGCCACCGTGCGCAGGATCGAGGACGACAATGTTCAAACCCACGCTGGGAGCTTCGCGAAGGGGAACCAACGGACTCGCAGGGGGCGTCTGCGTGGGCAGC
>Ga0074045_10000901_pt1 | contig 29168 bp, 22 predicted proteins | sample BogForMeECP23OM2_FD_94442 | JGI IMG/M metagenome (GOLD analysis project Ga0074045, IMG submission 94442) | Bog forest soil microbial communities from Calvert Island, British Columbia, Canada - Bog Forest MetaG ECP23OM2 | ecosystem: Environmental > Terrestrial > Soil > Wetlands ...
AATCTTCGGCGATACTAGACGACGCAGGGCGAGCGTTGCCAGCCGAGGAGGAGCCGCGATGTCAAGCCGGACCGTGATCCCGATCTCGGCCCACCCGCAGGTCGGCAAGATCAACGAGGGCGATTATTTCCGGCTCTACCGAGAGTCGCTCACCGATCCTGGCCGCTTCTGGGGCGAGCACGGCAAGCGGATCGATTGGATCAAACCATTCACCAAGGTGCAAAACGCATCCTTCGAGGGCGATGTCCATATCGCCTGGTATGAGGACGGAACGCTCAACGCCTCCTACAACTGCATCGATCGGCACCTGCCGGGGCGCGCAGAACAAACCGCGATCCTGTGGGAGGGCGACGATCCCGGCAATGACCGCCGCGTCACCTACCGTGAATTGCACGACGCGGTGTGCCGGTTAGCCAATGTCCTGAAGGCGAGAGGCGTAAAAAAGGGCGACCGCGTCACCATCTACTTGCCGATGATCCCCGAGATTGGGGTGGCCATGCTCGCCTGCGCTCGAATCGGGGCGATCCACTCGGTCGTGTTCGGCGGATTTTCGCCCGACAGCCTTGCCGGCCGTATTCAAGATTGTCGCTCGACGGTCCTGATCACCGCCGATGAGGGGCTGCGCGGCGGCCGATCGATACCACTCAAGCGCAATGCCGATAATGCCCTGAGGCATTGCCCGGAAGTGCGCGAAGTTATCGTCGTCCGCCACACCGGCGGCGTGATCGACTGGGTGGAGGGTCGTGACACCTGGTATCACGAGGCCAGCGCGGCGGCTTCGTCCAATTGCCCGCCCGAGGAGATGTCGGCCGAGGACCCGCTGTTCATTCTCTACACGTCAGGCTCGACCGGGCAGCCAAAAGGTGTCTTGCACACGACCGGCGGTTACCTCGTCTACACGTCGATGACCCATGAATACGTCTTCGACTACCGCGACGGCGAGGTCTACTGGTGCACTGCCGATGTGGGCTGGGTAACCGGGCACAGCTACGTCGTCTACGGGCCGCTCGCCAACGGCGCTACGACCCTGATGTTCGAAGGAGTTCCCAATTACCCGGACTCGTCGCGGTTCTGGCAGGTCGTCGACAAACACGATGTCCGGATTTTTTATACCGCGCCGACCGCGATCCGCGCGCTGATGCGTGACGGCGAGGAGTGGGTACGGCGCACCAGCCGTCGCTCGCTGCGGATCCTGGGCACTGTCGGAGAACCGATCAACCCCGACGTGTGGTTATGGTACTACGATCATGTCGGCGATCAGCGCTGCCCGATCGTTGATACCTGGTGGCAGACCGAAACCGGCGGAATTCTGATCACTCCGATCCCGGGCGCTACGCCGTTGAAGCCGGGCTCCGCGACGCGGCCGTTCTTTGGCGTCGAGCCCGTCATCGTCGACAATGACGGCAAGCATGTCGACGGTCCAGGCGAAGGCAACCTTTGCCTCGCCCGCCCTTGGCCGGGAATGATGCGCACGGTGTTCGGCGATCATCGACGCTTCGTGCAGACCTATTTTTCGACCTTTCCGGGGCTCTATTTTACCGGGGACGGCGCTCGCCGGGATGAGGACGGGTTCTATTGGCTGACCGGCCGGGTCGACGACGTGATCAATGTCGCCGGACATCGGCTCGGCACCGCGGAGATTGAAAGCGCACTCGTCGCCCACCCGAAAGTCGCCGAAGCCGCGGTCGTGGGCTATCCGCATGATCTCAAGGGGCAGGGCATCTACGCCTATGTGACGTTGAGAGCAAGCGAGGAGCCGAGCGAGGAACTCAAGCGCGAGCTTGTCGCCTGGGTACGGCAAGAAATCAGCCCGATCGCTTCCCCGGATCTGTTGCAGTGGGCACCTGGTTTGCCGAAGACTCGCTCCGGCAAGATCATGCGCCGCATTTTGCGCAAGATCGCGGCCAACGAGCACGACGCCCTCGGCGACGTCACGACCCTCGCCGATCCCGGTGTCGTCGACGAGCTGGTCGAGAACCGGATGAACCGCGCGTAGCGTTACCCGAGCGCGTGGCGCAGTTGGCGGTTGGCGACGACGAGCATCGCGAGATCGGGGCTAGTGGCGGCGCGCAGCTCGCGGGCGACTGCCTCAGCGCGAGCGAGCGAGGCCGCGCGAGCCGCGGACCAGGCGAGGAGCGGGTCCGGCATTGCGGCGCAATCGCTCGCCAGGATGCGCCCTGCAAGATCGGCTTGTAGCGCAAACAGATCGTCGATTACCGCTTCGACGGCAAGCTTTTGCCACGGGGTTTCGGCCGGCAGCCGGCGGGCGGCGGCGCGCATCTCGTCGAGCGCGAACTGAGCACCCGCCCCGTAATAGATCCGGGCGGCGCGCTCGATCGGCTGCGCGGAGCGCTCTGCAAGGTCGGCGATATCGAGGGCGCAAGCGAGAAAGATCAACCGGGCGATGCGCAAGGCGGGCGCCTCGGGTACCCCCGCTTCGCGGAGACGCTGGGTGCGCTCGGCGAGGAGGCTTCGGTCGCGCGGCGGCAGCAGCTCGGACAGCGCTGTGGCGAGGATGCGGACGCTTTGCCTGAGCCGCGCGATCTCGCGGCCAAGATCGAGCTGCCTGCTGCGCAGCAGCCAGGCCGCCGCATGCTCGACCAGGCCGGTGATCTCGAGCAGCATGTCGATCTGCACTTGGGCCGCCACTTTGTTGTCGAGCGCCTCGATCTCGGCCCAGAGAGGCCGCAGATCGAAAGCCTCCCGCACGATCGTGTAAGCGCGGGCAGCCTCCGGCACGGCGCGGCCGGTGCGTGCCTGCATCTCGTTGACAAAGGTGAGGCCGGCTCGGTTGACGAGATCGTTGGTGACGACGGTGGCGGTGATCTCGCGGTGCAGCGGATGGCTGGGGATCTGCGCACCGAGACGTTCGGAGATCGCCGCCGGGAAATAGCCGCGCAGCTCTTCGGTGAGCTCCGGCGCGTCGGGCAGATCGGAGGCGAGCAGCTCGCCGTAGAGCGCCATCTTCGCATAGGCAAGTAAGACGGCGAGTTCGGGACGAACGAGCCCGCGACGCTGCATCGCCCGCTCCGCGAGGGTCTCGTCGTCCGGCAAGAATTCGAGCGCGCGGTCGAGCCGGCCAGACCGCTCGAGGTCGCGCATCAGGCGCACTTGGCGGTCGAGCGCCGCGGCGCCGCGCGCCTCGGCGACCGACAATGCCTCGCCCTGGAGATAATTGTCCCGCAGCACCGACGCGGCGACATCATCGGCCATGGCGGCGAGAAGCGGCTCGCGTTCGGCCGCCGGAAGCGCGCCCGAAGCTATCGCCTGGTCGAGCAGAATCTTGATGTTGACCTCGTGGTCCGACATGTCGACGCCAGCGGAATTGTCGATGGCGTCGGTGTTGATGCGGCCGCCGGCGAGCGCATAGACGACGCGGCCTTGCTCGGTGACCGCGAGGTTGGCGCCCTCGCCGACCACTTTTGCCCGGATCTTGTCGCCATCGATGCGCAGCGCATCGTTGGTGCGGTCGCCGACCTCTAAATGCCTCTCGTGCGGTGCCTTGACATAGGTCCCGATCCCGCCGAACCACAAGAGATCGACCGGCGCGGCCAACAGCCGGCGGATCAACTCGGCCGGAGTCAGCGTGTCCGCCTCGATGACGATGGCGTGCTTCATTTCCGGACTGATCGGGATCGACTTGGCGCTGCGCTCGAACACGCCGCCGCCGGGCGAGATTAGCGCGCGGTCGTAATCCGCCCAGCTCGAGCGCGGCAGACGGAACAGACGCTGCCGCTCGACAAAGCTCTTGTCCGGGGAGGCATCGGGATCGACAAAGACGTGAAGGTGATTGAAGGCGCCGAGCAGCCGCAAATGACGTGACATCAGCATGCCGTTGCCGAACACGTCACCGGACATGTCGCCGACGCCGACCACGGTCAGCTCGCTTTTCTCGATGTCTCGCCCAAGCTCGCGGAAATGGCGCTTGATGAGCTCCCAGGCGCCGCGCGCCGTGATGCCCATCGCCTTGTGGTCGTATCCCGCCGAACCGCCCGACGCGAACGCGTCCCCGAGCCAGAACCCGTATTCTTCCGAGACCGCGTTGGCAAAATCGGAGAACGTTGCGGTCCCCTTGTCGGCGGCCACCACGAGATAAGGGTCGTCGCCATCGTACCGGGCGACCCCCGGCGGCGGCACGATCCGGTGTCCCGCCGGAATTTCCGCGACGATATTGTCGGTCAGGTCCAACAAGCCGCGGATCAACATTTTGTAACATTCGACTGCTTCGGCCCCCAGTTTGTCGGGGGAAGCCGGCGGCTGCTTTACGACGAAGCCCCCCTTCGATCCGACCGGGACGATGACTGCGTTCTTGACCGTTTGCGCCTTCATTAGCCCGAGGATCTCGGTACGGAAATCCTCCTTCCGATCAGACCACCGGATGCCGCCGCGAGCAACCCGGCCGGCTCGCATATGCACCGCCTCAGCGCGGGGGCTATAGACGCAAATCTCGAAAAGCGGCCGCGGCAGCGGCATCAGGTCGATCTCGCTGCTTGCGAGCTTGACCGCCAGATAGGGTTTGGGCTCGCCCGAGGGTAGTCGCTGATAGTAATTCGTCCGCACGGTTTTGAGCACGAGGGTTAGGAAGCTCCGCAGGATGCGGTCCTCGTCGAGGCTTTCCACCGCGTCGAGGGCATGATCGATCGCCTGGACTTCGGCGATCACGGAGAGCGAAGGGTCGCCGGTACGGCCCGGATCGAAGCGGATCTCAAAAAGCTGGACGAGTCGGCGAGCAATCTCCGGATGCCCGCTCAGCGCATCCTCCATATAGGCTTGGCTGAACGCGGTCCCGATTTGCCGCAGCACCTTGGCATAAAGCCGCAGCACGATGATCTGGCGCGCCGACAGACCGGCGGCGAGGACGAGGCGGTTGAACCCATCGTTCTCGACCTGGCCGGTCCACACTGCGACGATCGCCTCCTCGAAACGCGCCCTGACCACGGTCGAGACGGTAGTTAGCAACGCCATCCCGGCGAGCTGGAATTCGTGGATCCACACCGCGGAGCCCGCGACATTGTCGATGCGAAACGGCTCTTCGGCGATCACGCGCAGACCCAGGTTCTCCAGGATCGGCAGCACGTCAGAAAGGGCGACCGGCTCCCTTGACCGATAGAGCCGCAATCCGGGAAGCCCGCCATCGGTGGGCGGGTGAAGTGAGACTTCGAGGTCCGAACCGGCCAGCACCGTCTCGATCCGCCGCAGATCGGCGATCGCCTGAGCGGGGTCCGTCCGCGCCTCGTAGGCGATCGGGAACGACGATACGCGGCTCAGCCGGGGACGCGCCTCCTCTTCGCCAAAGGCCTCCGTCGCCGCCTCCTCGAGGCAGTCCAACCAGCTGCGTCCGGCCTCCGCGAGGCGTTTCTCGAGTACCCCGCCATCGACCGCCGGCACTCCGCCTCGGGTGGTGCGAATAATGAACTGGATGCGCGCCAACGGCGACTCGTCGACATGGGTGTAGAAATTAGAGAGCTGCCCGGCGAACGCCTCTTCGAGGATCGCGGAGAAGCGCTGGCGCAGCGCGGTGTCGTAACGTTCGCGCGGTGCATAGACGAGGCAGGAGACAAAGCGCTCGAGCGGGTCGCGGCGGATGAACAGCGCGATTCGCTGCCTTTCCTGAAGGTTGAGAACGCCGACAACGGTATCGAAGACCTGGTCTTCATCGGTCTGGAACAGCTCGTCGCGCGGGAGCGTGTCGAAGATGTGCAGCAGCGCCTTGCCGTCATGGCTCGTCGGCGCCAGCCCGGCGCGCTCGACGATCCGTCGAACCTTGAGCCGCAGCAGCGGGATTGAGAGCGGGTTGCGGCTGTAAGCAAGCGAGGTGAAGAGCCCCAAGAACAGGTCGATCCCGACCACTTCTCCACTAGGAGTAAAGCGGCGCAGCCCGATCGCGTCCATGTGCGCCGTGCGATGAACCGTGGCGCGGCGGTTCGATTTAGTGATCACGAGCAGTTCGCGACGGCGCACGAAGTCCTGTACGTCGCGCGGCATCGACGACAGATCACGCAGCCCGCCAAAGACCGGGTGAGCTTCGTCGCGCAAGATTCCGAGCGGCTCGCGTGCTGGTCCGGCCGCCCCGTCGAACCGGTATTCCCGATAGCCGAGAAACGTGAAGTTGTCGTCGTCGAGCCAGCGCAGAAAATCCTCGACCTCGTCAAGCTCCATTGGTGGCACCGGGGGCAAGGGCGGGCGCGACAGCTCGTCCAGCAGCTCACGCAAGCCCTGGCGCATCGGCTGCCAGTCTTCAACCGCGGCGCGGACATCGGCGAGGACGTTCGACAAGGTCTGCGTCAGCTGCGCAAGGTCGTCGGGGACCGATTCACGCGTGATCTCGATCTGCATCCAGGATTCGCGTAGCCCCGCCGCTTCCACGTCGCGCAACTCGCGGAGCCGCCCCTTCGGATCCCGCACGACGTTCAGGATCGGGTGAATGACCAGATGAGTGACGCGACCCCCGGCGTTGATCGCCAAGCTGACCGAGTCCACGAGGAACGGCATGTCGTCATTGACGACCTCGACGATCGTATGGGGTGAGGCCCAGCCGTCCGCCGCGGGATCCGGGTTGTAGACCCGGACCTTCGCTTGACCAGGACGGCGGCGCTCGGCAAAACGCCACAGCGACAGGGCAGCGCCGCAGAGGTCCCGCGGGCCTCGTTCGGCAACGTCGGCCGGCGGCACGTGCTCGTAGAATTCGGTGACGAGCCGCGCGGCGGTCACCGGCTCCGCCGCTTCGACCATCTCGCTGGCGAGCGCTCGGGCGCTTTCGATAAGCGCTGCTTTTCTCGCTTCGATCGTGCCGGTCATCCGGCCTCCGTAGTCATCGCTCCGGTGGCTTTATCGCCCGGTACACTCGCCGCTTCTCCGGGCTGCGGCAAGCGATCGCTGAACCTTCCCACCGACGAGTTCGCTTGAGTCCACAAGTCTGGAAAGTTTGACCAATTTCAGCGATAATTGTCGCTAAATTACGCAATTAACCTTGATGACAGTTCGCCCTCTATTCCGCCACGGCGCGATCTACCTGCTGCCGCTCGCGCTCCTGCTCGTGGCGCTCACTTTGCGGATCGCCGCGTCCGAACTGCTCGAGCGGCTCTCGCTGTTCTGCTTCGACCTCTATCAAAAAGCCGCGCCGCGCGAATCGGGGGACGCGGCGATCCGCGTCGTCGATATCGACGACGACAGCCTCAGCAAGATCGGCCAATGGCCCTGGCCGCGCACCGTCGTCGCGCAACTCGTCGACAGGCTGGGCGAGGCCGGCGCCGCAGTCATCGCGTTCGACATCGACTTTGCCGAACCGGATCGTACCTCGCCCAAATTGTTGCTGCCTTTGCTCGCTCAGAACGGGGTCGGGCCGGAGGAAAGAGAGAGGGTTCTAGCGGCGCTGCCCGATCCTGATCAACAGCTGGCGAAAGCCTTCGGCACCGTCCCGGTGGTCACCGGGTTCATTCTGATCGATCGCGGCCTGATCGATCGCGGCGAGGGCGGGCCGCCGCTTCCAAAGGCCGGGTTTGCCTTGGTCGGGGACGACCCGCTCGGTCACGTCGACAGCTTTCCCGCGGCGGTCCCGAACCTGCCGGTGCTGGAAGAGGCGGCCGCCGGAAATGGGTTCCTCAACCAATCTGTCGATTGGGACCACGTCGTTCGACGCGTTCCGCTGGTTTTGCGGCTCGGCGAGAAACCGTATCCGTCGCTCGTTGCCGAGACCCTCCGGGTCGCCCTCGGTGCGCACAGCTATGTCGGCCGCGCCGCGGGAGCAAATGCTGAGAAGAGCTTTGGCGAGAAGACCGGGCTGACGGCGATCCGCATTGGCCAGCTCACGATACCGACCGACGCTGCCGGGCGGGTGTGGTTGCACTACGCGGTGCCGCGGCGCGACCGTTTCGTCGCTGCCGCCGACGTTCTGGCCGGGAAATTCGATCCCGCCCTCTTCGCCGATCAGATCGTGCTGGTCGGCACCTCGGCCGGGGGCATCGTCAACGATCTACAGGCGACCCCGATCGCACGCAAGATGCCCGGGGTCGAGATCCACGCCCAACTGCTCGAACAGATACTGCAAGGGGCATTTCTCGTTCGTCCCGACTGGGCGGTCGGGGCCGAAGTCTTGTTCACGCTGTTGGTCGGAATGGGTCTGATCCTGAGTTTGCCGCGGATCGGCGCATTGCCGAGCGCAGTGCTCGGCGGCGCTTCGGTGGCCATCGCGTTTGGGACGTCGTGGCTCTTATTCAAACACGCGCAACTGCTGATCGACCCGGTCTATCCGTGGGTGGTGATAACGCTCGTCTACCTCGTGGCCACGCTGCTCGGGCATTTGCGGACCGAGGCGCGCCAGCGCGAAATCCGGGGCGCCTTTTCGCATTACATGTCGCCGCATTACGTCGACGAACTCGCCGCTCATCCCGAAAGGCTGCGGCTCGGTGGTCAGGCGCGGATCATGACGATCATGTTCTGCGACATCCGCGGGTTCACCAGCCTGTCGGAAAAGCTCGATGCCGAGAGCCTGACTCATTTCATGAACAGTTTTCTATCGCCGATGACCGAGATCATCACCGAGCGGAAGGGCACGATCGACAAGTACATCGGCGACTGCATCATGGCATTCTGGAACGCCCCGCTCGACGATCGCAATCACGCCAGGAATGCGGTTCAGGCGGCTCAGGCGATGCGCCGCCAGCTCGTCGAGCTCAACCGCCTCTGGCAGGCCGAGGCGGTCTACCGTGTCTTCCTTCCGGTTCGCATCGGCATCGGCATCAACACCGGGGAATGCGTCGTCGGCAATTTCGGCTCGCAACAGCACTTCGATTACTCGCTGCTCGGTGATCCGGTGAACCTCGCGTCGCGGCTGGAGGGCCTCGGCAAGGTCTACGGCATCGATCTGGTGATCGGCGAGGAGACGGCCGCGCGGCTTGACGATCCGGCGCTGATCGAAGTGGATCTCGTGGCGGTCAAGGGCAAAAGCGAAGCCGGCCGCATCTATACGGTACCGCCGGAGCAGGTGGTGGAGGAGCAGTTCATCAACCAGCATTCCGCGCTTCTGGGAGCCTATCGCCGGCAGGATTGGGCGTCGGCGCTGCACCTGCTCAACGACGGCCGCCTCGGTGCGGCTCGTCACCTCGCACCCGTCTACGATCTCTACCGGCGACGCATTGCACAATTCCAGATCGAGGCTCCGCCCGCCAATTGGGACGGCGTCTTCACGGCCGAGGAAAAGTGACCCGAGTGCGACAACGCGGCATTTCTCGGACGCGGTCGACGCGGGATGCGATGCGTTGCGGGCGGGCTGCGACGCCAGGTCTGGTCAGAGACCGGTCGAGCGCCGCGCGCGTTTTTAGCGCTGCCAGCGGCTCAGCTCATCCCAGCGCGGCCAGCATGTCGGCGTTGACGAGGATGACACCCTCGTCGCTGCGGTAGAAGCGCTTGGCGTCGAGTTCCGGATCCTCGCCGATCACGAGATCCTCGGGGATATGGCACCCGCGATCGACGACGACCTTGTTGAGCCGCGCACGGCGGCCGACTTCAACATCGGGGAGCAGCACCGCCTCACAGCTCCGGGCATACGAGTTGATGCGGCAATTCGAAAACAGCAGCGAGCGTCTGACCGTGGCGCCGGAGATGATGCACCCGCCAGAGACCATCGAATCGACCGCCATACCGCGCCGCTCCGCGTCGTCGAACACGAACTTCGCCGGCGGGAACTGCTGCTGGTAGGTCCAGATCGGCCAGTTGCGATCGTAGATGTCGAGCGAAGGAACCGGCAGGACGAGATCGAGATTGGCCGACCAATAGGAATCAATCGTCCCGACGTCGCGCCAGTAGGCTTCGGCCTCCGGCGTGGTCTTGACGCAGCTTTCCTCGAATGAATGGGCGACGGCGAGACCCCGGCTCACCAGATGCGGGATCACATCCTTGCCGAAGTCGTGGCTCGATGTCGGATCCCGATGATCGCGTTCGAGTTCGGCATAAAGGAACTCGGCGGTAAAGACGTAGACCCCCATGCTGGCAAGCGCACGGCCGGGCTTGTTGGTGATCGCCGGCGGGTTCTTCGGCTTTTCGAGGAAATCGGTAATTCTCATCGAATCATCAACCGCCATGACGCCGAAACCGGAGGCCTCTTCGAGCGGCACCTCGACGCAGGCGACCGTGCAATCGGCGCCTTTGTCGACGTGATCGGCGAGCATGTTGGAGTAATCCATCTTGTAGATGTGGTCGCCGGCCAAGACGACAAAGTATTCCGTGTCAGCGGCTCGGAAGATGTCGAAATTCTGGTAGACCGCGTCGGCGGTGCCGCGATACCAGGTCGCCTCATCGAGCCGTTGCTGCGCCGGCAGAAGATCGAGGAACTCGTTCATCTCCGGACGCAGAAAGGACCATCCCATCTGCAGGTGACGCAATAGGCTGTGCGCCTTGTACTGTGTCAACACACAGATCCGCCGGACGCCCGAATTGAGGCAGTTCGACAAGGCGAAGTCTATGATCCGAAACTTGCCGCCAAAGAATACGGCGGGCTTGGCGCGCCGGTCGGTCAGCTGCTTCAATCGGCTGCCGCGTCCGCCGGCAAGCACGAGCGCTAGCGCCCGCCGCGTCAATCGCTGTTGCTGGGGAGCGCTCGATAGCATATGCGCCTCCGTCTCGGGCCGCGGCTCCACCGCGGCCGGTAGACGGTGCGCGACCTGCTGACGCACGTCAACTGGGACTGCGCGTGCCGTCTTTCGCCGCGCCGACCGGAATACTCAGTGTGCGACTTCGCCGAGCGCCTGCAGCTTCGCCCGGAGAACCGCTTGTTCGCGTTCAAGGCGGTGGAGTTCGATCACGAGGCGCTCGCGATCGGTATCAGCGGCGCGGGCGACCTGCTCGCGCAGGCTCGGCAGATTGCCCTCGACGACCCGCAGATCGGCCTCGATCGCGCCCCGATCGAGCATATCTGGGGGAATCGCCTCGTCGGCGAGCACCGTGCAGCGCTCCGGCGTCACCTCGGCAATGCCGCTGACAATAAAGATCCGCCGCGTGACGGTCTGCCCCTGATAAATCTCGATCATCCCCGGCCGGATCGTCGAAATCAGCGGCGCGTGACCGGGGAGCACGCCGAAATTCCCCTCGCTGCCGGGCACCACCACCATCTCGACCATCTCCGAGAGAAGCAGGCGCTCGGGCGTGACCAGCTCGAATTCCAGGCGGTCGGGCATCGACTTCTATCGGCCTCAGGCTGCTTCTGCCGCCATCTTATGCGCCTTGGCAACGGCTTCTTCGATCGTGCCGACCATGTAGAAGGCGCTCTCCGGCAGGTCATCGTGATCGCCGGCGACGATGCCCTTGAAGCCCTTGATCGTGTCTTCGAGGTTGACAAAGACCCCGGGGGTGCCGGTGAACACTTCGGCGACGAAGAACGGTTGCGACATAAAACGCTGGATCTTCCGAGCTCGCGCCACAGTGAGCTTGTCTTCCTCGGACAGCTCGTCCATTCCGAGGATCGCGATGATGTCCTGCAGCGACTTGTAGGTTTGCAGCACGCGCTGCACGTCGCGCGCGACTTGATAGTGATCTTCGCCGATGACCCGCGCGTCGAGCATCCGCGAGGTCGAGTCGAGCGGGTCGACCGCCGGATAGATGCCGAGCTCGGCGATCTGCCGCGACAGCACGGTGGTCGCGTCGAGATGGGAGAAGGTCGTGGCCGGCGCCGGGTCGGTCAGATCGTCGGCGGGCACGTAGATTGCCTGCACCGAGGTGATCGACCCTTTCTTGGTGCTTGTAATGCGTTCTTCCAGCGTTCCCAGATCTGTCGCCAGGGTTGGCTGATAGCCGACCGCCGAGGGAATCCGGCCGAGCAGCGCCGATACCTCGGAGCCCGCCTGCGTAAAGCGGAAGATGTTGTCGACGAAGAACAGCACGTCCTGGCCTTCCTCGTCGCGGAAATATTCGGCGAGGGTAAGGGCGGACAGGCCGACGCGGGCGCGTGCGCCCGGCGGCTCGTTCATCTGGCCGTAGACCAGCGCCGCCTTGGAACCCGGTCCGTCGATGTTGATAACCCCCGATTCCATCATCTCATGGTAGAGGTCGTTGCCCTCGCGGGTGCGCTCGCCGACACCGGCGAACACCGAGTAGCCGCCATGCGCCTTGGCGATGTTGTTGATCAGCTCCATGATGATCACGGTCTTGCCGACCCCGGCGCCGCCGAACAGCCCGATCTTGCCTCCCTTGGCGTAAGGCGTCAGGAGGTCGAGGACTTTGATCCCGGTGACCAAGATCTCCGCCTCGGTCGACTGGTCGATGAATTCGGGCGCCGGCCTGTGGATCGGCAAGCGACGGTTGGTCTGCACCGGGCCGCGCTCGTCGACCGGCTCGCCGACGACGTTCAAGATGCGACCCAACGTCTCCGGACCGACCGGCATAGTGATCGGCCCGCCGGTGTCGACCACTTGGGTGCCGCGCACCAGCCCGTCCGTCGTGTCCATCGCAACCGTCCGCACGGTGTTCTCGCCGAGCTGCTGCGCCACTTCAAGGACCAAGGTCCGGTCCCTCTGATCGATGTGCAGCGCGGTCAGGATCTCCGGCAGTTCGCCGCCGTCGAAGCGGACGTCGACGACCGCGCCGATGACCTGGGTGATCTTGCCGATGCTGTTCCTGGGCATGTTTCAGGTTGGTCCTTGGTTTCCTCTACGTACCAACGTCATGCCCGGGCATGACGACGGCGAGTCTATTTCGATCTTCGCTGGGTGCATAAGGCGCTGGATACTCAAAGCGCCTCGGCGCCGGAGATGATCTCGATCAGCTCCTTGGTGATGGCGGCCTGACGCGTGCGGTTGTAATTGAGGGTGAGCCGGTCGATCATCTCGCCGGCATTGCGGGTTGCGTTGTCCATCGCCGTCATCCGCGCCCCTTGCTCGCTCGCCGCGTTTTCGAGCAGTGCGGTGTAGATCTGCACCGCGAGGTTCTTCGGCAGCAATTCCGCGAGGATCTCTTCCTCGGAAGGCTCGAATTCGTAAATCGCACCGGCTAGCGTCGGAGGCGTTTCGTCGCCGGATGCCGACTGGAACGGGATCAATTGGTGCGCGGTCACGATCTGGGTCATCACCGAGCGAAAGCGGTTGTAGATGATCGTCGCGACGTCGAAGCCGCCGCCTTGATAGAGGACGAGGATGCGCTCGGCGATGTCGCGCGCCTCGTCGAACGACACCTGCCGGCGGCCGATCTCGGTCAGGCTGTCGTGGATCAGCCGCCCGTAGTCGCGACGCAATCCGTCGCGTCCCTTGCGTCCTATGGTCAGAACCATCACGGTCTTGCCGGCCGGTAAAAGCTCGCGGATGCGCCGCCGCGTCTCGCGCAGGATCGAGGCGTTGAATCCGCCGGCGAGACCGCGATCCGAAGTCGCGACGACGAGCAGGTGTGTCTCATCCTTGCCGGTGCCGACGAGCAGCGGCGGTGCTCCGGGCATACCCGCCATGCGGCCGGCGAGCGAAGCGAGCACACGCTCCATGCGCTGTCCGTAGGGCCGCGCGGCCTCTACCTGCTCCACCGCGCGGCGCAGCCGCGAGGCGGCGACCACCTTCATCGCCGAGGTGATCTTTTGGGTCGATCTGACGCTCCGGATGCGATTGCGCAGGTCCTTCAGGCTCGGCATTCGGCAGGCCCCGCGATCGTCAGGCGAAGGTTCTGACGACGCCGTCGAGAAATTCGCCGAGGCCCTTCTCGACCTCGGGCGAGATCTCGCCCGAGGCACGGATCGCCTCGAGGAATTCCGGGTGCGTGGATCTGAGGTCGGTCAGCATCGAGGATTCGAAGCGGCCGACATCTGACACCCCGACAGTATCGAGATAGCCGCGAGTGCCGGCGAAGATCGCCACGACCTGCTCCTCGACCGGAACCGGTGCGAATTGCGGCTGCTTCAAAAGCTCCGTCAAGCGGCTGCCGCGGGCGAGCAGGCGCTGCGTCGCCGCGTCGAGATCGGATGCGAATTGCGAAAAGGCGGCCATCTCGCGGTACTGCGCAAGATCGAGCTTGATGCGCCCGGCAACCTGCTTCATCGCCTTGATCTGCGCCGCCGAACCGACCCGGCTGACCGACAGGCCGACATTGATAGCCGGGCGGATGCCGCGAAAGAACAGCTCGGTTTCGAGAAAGATTTGCCCGTCGGTGATCGAGATGACGTTGGTCGGGATATAGGCCGACACATCGCCGGCTTGGGTCTCGATGACCGGCAATGCGGTCAGCGAGCCGCCGCCGTGGTCGTTGTTCATCTTCGCTGCCCGTTCGAGCAGGCGGGAGTGCAGGTAAAACACGTCGCCCGGATAGGCTTCACGACCGGGCGGCCGGCGTAACAGCAAGGACATCTGGCGATACGCCACGGCATGCTTCGATAGATCGTCGTAGATCATCAGCGCATGCATGCTGTTGTCGCGAAAATATTCACCCATGGCACAGCCGGCATAGGGCGCGATATATTGCAACGGCGCCGGCTCCGAGGCGGTCGCGGCCACGACGATCGAGTAATCGAGGGCACCGTAATCTTGCAATGTCTTGACGATCTGGGCGACGGTTGAGCGCTTCTGGCCGATCGCGACATAGATGCAATAGAGCTTGCGCGATTCGTCGGTGCCGGCGTTGATCTGCTTTTGATTGAGGATGGTGTCGATGATCAGTGCCGTCTTGCCGGTCTGACGGTCGCCGATGATCAGCTCGCGCTGGCCGCGCCCGATCGGCACCAGCGCATCGATGGCTTTCAGCCCGGTCTGCACCGGCTCGTGCACCGAACGGCGGGGCACGATCCCCGGCGCCTTGACCTCGACCCGTGTGCGGGTCACGTCAGTCAACGGACCCTTGCCGTCGATCGGCTCGCCGAGGGCATCGACGACGCGGCCCAAGAGGCCGCGGCCGACCGGCACGTCGACGATAGCGCCGGTGCGCTTGACGATATCGCCCTCGTGGATGCCGCTGTCCTCGCCAAACACGACGACGCCGACATTGTCGCTCTCGAGGTTGAGCGCCATGCCGCGCATCCCGTTCGGGAACGCGACCATCTCGCCGGCCTGGACCGTGTCTAGGCCATAGACGCGAGCGATCCCGTCGCCGATCGACAGCACCTGGCCGACTTCGGCGACATCGGCCTCGCCGCCGAAATTGGCGATCTCCTGCTTGAGGATCGCCGAAATCTCCGCCGCGCGAATTTCCATCAAAACCTCTTCAGCGCTCGGCCATAAGAGCCCGATCCGATACCCACCGCCCCTCACCCTCCCGCTGCGCGGGTCCCTCCCTCTCCCCGCAAGCGGGGAGAGGGCTGGGGTGAGGGGCGATCACCGGCATTGCATATCACCGTAGGTCCGGTTTCAACCGATGTCCTTCATCGCCAGCTGCAACCGCTGCAGCTTGCTCTTGAGGGAACCGTCGACCATGCGCGAACCCACCTTGACGATCATCCCGCCGATCAGCCCCGGGTCGACCCTGGCATCGACGGAGACCCTTCGTCCAACGCTGCGGCCTAGCTGCTCGCTGAGCCGCGCGAGCTGGGTTTCGCTCAGCGGCCGCGCTGCGGTGACCTCCGCGGTGACCTCGCCGCGCCGCTCGGCGAGCTTTGCGAGATAAGCCTCGATCATCGCTGGCACAGCAAACAGACGGCGGTTTCGTGCGACGACCGCGAGAAAATCACGAACCAGTGGCGAAAAGCCGGCGCGTTCGGCCAGCGCTGCGATGGCCTTTCCCTGCTCGCCGCGCGTCAGGATCGGGCTGCGCACCAAGCGCGCGAAATCGGCACTCCCTGCCAGCATCGCCCGCAGCTCCCGCAGGTCGGACGCGACCTCGTCGAGCACCCGCCGCTCGTCGCCGAGGTCGAACAGGGCCGCTGCGTAACGCTCGGCGACGCCGGAGACGCCTGTCGCTTCGGAAGCCAATAGAACGCAATCCTCGCTAGCCGTACCGGCGAAATAGCCGCAGCAGAATTTCCTCGTCGATGTCAGCCCGCTGAGAGCATCACCGAGGGCACGAGGCCCCGCGAAACCTGCGCGTTCCTAACACAGGCCGACGCTACCGCGCAACCGCGAGGCCCGCGAACTCAAGAGGCTGACGGGCTGCTCGCCCGATACCTAAAAGCCGGTCGGGAAATTCTCGTAATAGCCTTCGGACCGAGATGTGAGAGCATTATCCTGTGTTGACGTCGAAAGCTGCGAGAGCCATGTCCGACACCCTGCTTTCTGACCCCATCCTCGTTCGCTTCCGGGCGGCTCTCGATGAGCTTTTACGGCGATAGCCTCGAACGTGTGGTGCTGTTCGGCTCTCGCGCGCGGAGATGCGCACCAAGATTCCGATTACGACGTGGCCGTCTTTCTAAGAGGTCTCACCGATCGCTGGCAGGAGATTGACCGCTTGGCGGCCATCGAGACGGACATACTCGCCGAGACTGGGGCCTTTGTTCACTCAATGCCCTACCGTGCCGGTTCTCGTCGCGAGCGCACGCCGCTGATGCACGAGATCCGCTGCGAAGGCATCGATCTGTGACGCCCGAGGCCGATCGGTACCTCGACAAGGCTCGACAGTCTCTCGCTCACGCTCGGACCATACTCGCGATCGAGCTCGGCGAAGACGCCGGCCGAGCCGCCTATCTCGGCGCCTTCCATGCCGCGCAAGCCTTCTTCTTCGAGCGCACCAACAGGGTGGCCAAGACCCAGAGACGAGCCTCGGATTGATGTCGAGCTGCGGCGCTTTCTCTCGGAGGGATACAAGCTGAAAGAAAATTATCCGGCCCCCAAATCGAGAGGATTGGCTTGCCTCTGTCGTCATGGCCGGCCTTCGTGCCGGCCATCCACGGCTCGCGAGCATCGCACGAAGGCGTGGATGCGCGGAACAAGTCCGCGCATGACAACCGATGCTCTATTCCAGAAGGTCCCTACGGCTTCGGCGGCCGCCGCTTACCGCCCGGCCGCCCGGCTCGTCCCCTCCGGTCCCATGCTTTCCGCCGGCGCGGCGGCGTGCTCGGCGGGTAGGCCCTTGTAGGCGATACGCCAGATCGTGCCGCCGGTGTCGTCGGCGACGAGCAATGAGCCGTCTTTGGCGACCGCGAGGGCTGCAGGGCGGCCCCAGACTTTCGCGTGCTGCTCGCCCGAGGCCCAGAAACCGGTGGCGAAATTCTCGTAATAGCCTTCGGGCCGGCCGTCCTTGAACGGCACGCGCACGAGTTTGTAGCCGGTCGGGATCGAGCGGTTCCACGAGCCCATCAACGCGACAAACAGGCTGCCGTTGTATTCGGCCGGGAACTGGTCGCCCTCGTAGAAGACGAGGTCGAGCAATGAGGAGTGTGCGGTGAACAAGAGGTCGGGGGTGATCGTTGCTTCGACCTTGTCGGGGGCGAGGTTGGCGAAGCCGGGCTGCGGGTGCTGCCGTCGGAGCGTGTCAAACGACTGTTCAACGGCTGAATGAGCGTCAGGGTAAACGCGGCAGCCGCGATCCACAGGGCGGACGCCGCAACGAGGAGAGAGAAGCCAGGCTCATTACGGTGCACGACCGCCCCGACGATGAGCAGCACAAGGCCGAGTACGTTCCAGAGGGGCAGTGGTGTCGCGAGCTGCGCTGTCAACAGGTGCGCTGCTTTGAGCCGGGCCGGCTCGTCGAGCTCGCGCAAGACCGGGTTGGCAAAAGCGGTCAAGCATGTCTCGGAGCCGACCCGCAGCCCGATACAAGCTGTCGTGGCAATATTTAGTAACGGGACCGTCTCAAGGAAAGGGCATTATTTAGTAACGGGACCGTCTCAAGGGAAGGACATTATTCGCTCCAAAGCGCTGAAAATTGTCGGGTATCCGGAAGTTGACCGCTTCGGAAGCTGGACCGTTTCCAGCTTCCTTAACCGGCGCCGGCGTGAACTTTCCGATCATTCGGGGACCGTCGAACAGAGCTTGCTGAGGGCCTCGGCGACACCGGCGCCGTAATCCGGATCGGCGCGGAGACAATTGGCGATGTGGCGCTCCTTGATGTGTGGGCGCGCATCACCCATCGCACGGGCGGTGTTGTCGAACAGGGCTTGCTGCCGGGCGGGCGTCATCAGGCGGAAAAGGTTACCCGGCTGTTCCCAGTGATCGTCGTCGACGCGATGGTCCCAGTGCGCCGCCTCACCCTCGAGCGGCAATGGCGGCTCAGCGAAATCGGGCTGATTGTCCCAGAGCCCGTCGCTGTTGGGATTGAAGCTCAGGGTGCGGCCGAGATTGCCGTCGGTGCGCATCTTGCCGTCACGATGATAGCTCTGGAACGGGCATTGCGGCGCGTTGACCGGGATGTGGTTGAAGTTGACGCCGAGCCGGTAGCGCTGCGTGTCTCCATAGGAAAAGAGCCGCCCCTGCAGCATCTTGTCCGGCGAGAAGCCGATGCCCGGAACGATGTTGGCGGGCGAGAACGCCGCTTGCTCGACTTCGGCGAAATAGTTCTCCGGATATCGGTTGAGCTCCATGACACCGACCTCGATCAGCGGGTACTCGGCTTTCGGCCAGACCTTGGTCAGGTCGAATGGGTTGTGGCGATGCGTCTTCGCCTGCGCTTCGGTCATCACCTGGATGAAGAGCGTCCAGCGCGGGAAGCGGCCCTCCTCGATCGCATTGAAAAGGTCGCGGCCGTTGCTTTCGCGGTCCTTCGCGACGATGGCTTCGGCCTCGGCATCGGTGAGATTGGCGATGCCTTGCTGGGTGCGAAAATGGAATTTGACCCAGACCCGCTCGTTCGCCGCATTGATCATAGAGAAGGTGTGGCTGCCGAAGAGGTGCATATGGCGAAAGCTCTTCGGGATGCCGCGGTCCGACATCACGATGGTGACCTGGTGCAGCGCCTCTGGCAGCAATGTCCAGAAATCCCAGTTGTTGTCCGCACTGCGCAGCCCGGTGCGCGGGTCGCGTTTGATCGCATGATTGAGATCGGAGAAGCGAAGCGGATCGCGGAAAAAGAACACCGGTGTGTTATTGCCGACGATGTCCCAGTTGCCTTCCTCGGTGTAGAACTTCATTGCCGTGCCGCGGATGTCGCGCTCGGCGTCGGCGGCGCCGCGCTCACCGGCGACGGTGGAGAAGCGGGCGAACATCGGCGTCTTCTTGCCGATCGCGGCGAATATCTTCGCCTTGGTAAAGCGGGTGATGTCCTGCGTCACCGTGAGGGTGCCGTGGGCACCCCATCCCTTCGCGTGCATGCGGCGCTCGGGGATCACTTCACGGTCGAATTGCGCGAGCTTTTCGATCAGCCAGATGTCCTGCAGCAGTGCCGGACCGCGCGGACCCGCGGTCATGATGTTGGTGTTGTCGGCGACCGGTGCGCCGGTGGCGTTGGTAAAGCGCTTTGTTGTGGACATGATGGCTCCTCGGGTTCGGTGGAGGGAAGGACGAGTCGGGCGGCGCTCAGCCGGGCCAGGCGGAGGCGCGGATCACGCGGCAAAAATTCTCGGGTCGGAAGGAGGGGTCCTTGTCGGCTAGCACATCGGCCTTGACGTTGCCGAAAGTCGTCTCGGGCTTGTGGTGGATGCCGTCGTAGAAGGCCTGGATGATCTCTTCCTTGAAGCGGCCGGGGCGCGGGTGCTCATGGATAACGGCTTCGCGCTCGGCCGTGGTGAACTCGGAAAACGCGACGCCGAGCACGTCCATTTCGACGCCGGCAGTGACCAGAGCGATGACCGGATGCATGTGCTGCGGTATGCCGGGCGTGGTGTGCAGCGCGATTGCGGTCCAGACCGTCTCGATGTCTTGCTTGGCGATGCCATGGGACCGGAGGAAGTCGCGGGCGAAATTGGCGCCGTCCACTTCGAAGCGCTCATGGGCGCTCGCGTGCGCCGGGGTGAGGCCCATGTCGTGGAACATGGCGCCTGCATAGAGCAGTTCTGAGTCGAAGCTCAGACCGCGATGCTTTCCGGCAAGAGCACCGAAATAATAGACGCGGCTGGAGTGATGGAACAGTAGAGGCGACGCGGTATCGCGCACCAACTCGGTGATTTCGCGCGCGATCTTGCTGTCGGGGATGCCGACGCCGTGGATGGACGGACTCATGACTTGCTCTCCTGAGTTTTTGCTCGCCAGAGATATAAACTCGTCTATCGGTGGAGCTGGGATTGCCGAAGATGGTGGTCTGCGTCAGCTTGAGGGCGCATGCCGTGGGAAGGCTGGCCAACTTGTTCAGGGCGTTCAGCGCGACGCCGCTGGGATGGAAGCCCGTCCTGCCCTTATGTGGAACCGCGTAGAGGACGATCCCGATATCGGTCGCCTCGACGAGGGTCCTAAGGTAGTCGTGCACCTCTATTTCATCCAACCTACTGAACCGCTCAGCTCCGCCGAGTGCGTGACTGCAGTACCATTGCCGGACGGATGGGCAAGTGGCGCAGACGTATCCCGACAGCCGCGAAGATGGCGTTGCCGATGGCGGGACCGACGACGGTCGTCCCCGGCTCGCCAAGGCCGACCGGCACTTCCGTACTGTTGACAAACTCGATGTCGATCTCGGGCACGTCGCCAATGCGCAATGGCCCGTACGTGTCGAGGTTTAAATCCTTCACCTGCCCCCTGACGAATTCCGAGCCTTCGTAGAGCGCCATGCTGAGACCCCACAGCGCCCCGCCTTCGATCTGCGCCAGCGCGCCGTCCGGGTCGACGACGGTGCCGGCATCGACGACGATCGTCAGCTTTTCGACCCTCACCACGCCACTTCCCCTATCGACCGCAACGCGCGCGACGCAGGCGATGCAGGTCGGCATATTGCGCTCCTGGCCAAAGGTGGTGGCAATGCCGAGGCCGGTATCCTTCGGCACCGTTGCGCCCCAACCCGCCTTCTGCGCGACACGTTGAACGACGGCGGCCTGGCGTCGGGCGCCGCCTACAGAATTGGGGCTCGATCCCGCGTTGCGACCCTTCCCGTTCAGCATCCCGACGCGGAAGGCGACGGGATCGGCGCCGACGGCGTGCGCTGCTTCGTCGATAAAGCTCTCCACCGCCCAGTTGGTCCAGCCGGGGCCCACCGAGCGCAGCCAGCCTGGCCGAAAAGCGCGATTAGCGACATCGTTCGACAGCGCGCGCACGCGCTGCGCGCCGACATCGTACCAATGGTCGGCGCCGGAGATCGCGAACTGATCGTATGGCTTTTGATCGAGCCCCTTGGCCATGAAGCCCTCGGCCATCACCAAGGTGGGCCAGCCAGCGGAGGCGTGATGCTCCATCGCCGTGACCTTACCGTCGTCGCCGAAGGCCATGCGTAGCGTCTGGATGGAAGGCGAGCGGAATGAATCAAAGCGCATGTCGTCGGGGCGCGTCAGTACCATCTTCACCGGCTTGCCAAGCGCCTTGGCGGCGAGCGCCGCCGGCACGGCATAATCGCCATTGAGCCGCCGACCAAAGCCGCCGCCGAGATAGTAGGTGCGCAGCACGATGCGCTCCTGTGGCAGGCCGAGCGCCTTCGAAAGCACGGGCAGGATCAGCGACTGCCACTGATTACCTGTGTGAATCTCGAAGATGCCGTCCTTCTCGAAGGCGAGCGCATTGACGGGCTCGAGTTGGACATGGAGCACGCTGCTCGTCGTGTAGGTCTGTGTGAGCGTGGACTTTGCGGCACGAAAAGCGGCGTCGAGGCCCTCGTCGTCGACGAGGAAGACGCCGCCCTGCGGATCGGCAATCTGCTTTGCGCCGTGATCCAGAATGTCCTGCTCTGAGACGTTCGCAGCTTCGCCCACGGCCCAATCGACCTTGACGAGATCGGCTGCGCGAATCGCCGCCGGATAGGTCTCGGCGAAAACCATGACCCAGCCCGGCACCGTGCCCGACGGATCGTCGAGCGCGAGGCTGCTGACATAGCCCTTTACACTCCGGGCGACGGAATCGTCGATCGAGCGCACCTTGGAGTCGTTGCGCGTCGGCGGGATCTTGGGCCGGGCATAGACCATTCCCTCGACCTTCGCGTCGATCCCATAGCGCGCGGCCCCGGTTGTCTTGGAAGGGATGTCGAGCGCGGCTACAGCCCGGCCGATCAGCCGCCGCTCCGAGGCGAGCTTGACCGGCATCCGGGCCAGTTCGTCGGCGGTGAAGGTGCGCCTGAGGTCGCCGCGCCGGACGATCTCCGCATAGGAGATCGACCGATCCCCGGCGGCGACGGCGCCGTTGCGCGCGGTACATCGATTGGCGGAGATCCCGAGAAGCTTGGCACCCTCCTCGACGAGAGCAATGCGCCCGGCCGCGCCGGCGTGGCTGAAGACGGGAAAGGTCATCCAGACCGACCAGCTTCCGCCCGTCACCATAAGGCCCCATTTGGCATTGCTGTCGACGGCGTCGAGCCGAACGTTGTCCCAATCGACCTCGAGCTCGTCGGCCAGGATACGGGCGAGCGCGGTGCCCACATGCTGGCCCATCTCGGCGCGGACGATGTTGACGGTGAGGATCCCGTCGCGGTCGATGTGATACCAGATGGTGGGTTCGAACGCGCCCTGCACCGGCGCCATCGGATTTGTCGCCGCAACGCCCGCCTTGGCAAATCCGAAGGCAAAGCCGGCGCCGGCCGCGCCAATCAGGAAGCCGCGGCGCGACAGCGGCGTGACGTCGCCCGCCTGGTGAAGAAGCCTACCCATTGCTCGCGGTGCTCCTCAATTCAGCGGCAGCCGCTTTGATCGCCTTGCGGATCCGGAGATAGGTCATGCAGCGGCAGAGATTGCCGGACATGACGGCGTCGATGTCCTGATCGGTCGGAGTCGGGAAATCCTTGATCAGGCAAGCGGCCTGCATGATCTGGCCCGACTGGCAATAGCCGCATTGCGGCACCTGGAGAGCCACCCAGGCCTTTTGCAAAGGATGCTGCCCGGCTGGATCGAGCCCCTCGATGGTCGTCACCTCGGCACCAGCGACATTGCCGACCGGCGTGATGCACGAGCGCGTCGGGCGCCCGCCGACATGCACGGTGCAGGCGCCGCACATGCCGATCCCGCAGCCGAACTTGGTGCCGGTCAGACCCATCGTGTCGCGGATCACCCAGAGGAGCGGTGTATCGTCCTCGACATCCACCGACACGGACCGGCCGTTGATCTCGAATGTGGTCATAATTAAACGGCTCCCAACGGTAATCCTAGGTCTGACGCTCGGTACCACTCCTTTTTCCGTCATGCCCGCGAAAGCGGGCACCCAGGGCCGCCTGCACCGCGCCAGTGGCCCTGGACCCCCGCTTTCGCGGGGGCGACGAGAAAGAGAGAATGGGAACCATCCGTTCGGGTCCTACCACTAGCGCGAATCGTTGATCTGCTGCCGCACTGCGGCGATCTTCTCGTCGAGGTCAGTCCAGGGCGGCAGATTAGTGCGGGTGCGACGCAGATAGGCGGCAATCCGGGCGATATCGGCGTTAGTGAAGCCCTGCGCGAAACCCGGCATGACGACCCCCGGCATGCCCTCACTGGCACTGATGCCACGAAGCATCACCTGGACCAGGTTGGTCGGATCCGGCAGGCTGAGCGCGCTATTGAGTGCGAGGTCGGGTCGAGCCGCGAGCGGCGCCTTGCCGGCGTTGTAGTGACATGAAGCACAGGCGGCCGTGTAAAGCCAGGCATCGGCATCGAACTCCTGCCCGGTTCCGAGGGACGCGTAGGACATGGCGCGAGCGACCGCGGCATCGACGGCCGCCTCCCGGTCGCGCGCATGGTCAAGACCGGCGAAATACAGCGCAATGGCTTGGACATCCGAGTCCGGCAATGCAGAAAGGCCGCCGTGCACGACGGGAGCCATCGGGCCTGCCGGCGTTCCGTGCAGGAGGCTCACGCCATCCCGCAGATAGCTGTGGAGTTCGTCCTGCGTCCATGGTGCGGGCGCGGGATTGGCAGCGGTCAGAGGCGGCGCGATCCAGTCATCGACCACCGCACCGGCGTAAGCGTCACCGTCCTTCTCGGCGCCGAGCAAATTACGTGGCGTGTGACAGGCGCCGCAATGGCTCAGCCCCTCCGCCAGATAAGCACCGCGATTCCATTCGGCGCTTTGGGTAGGATCGGGTTGGAACCGCCCTGGCCTGAAGAACAGCAATTTCCAGCCCGCCTGAAGGGCACGGATGTTAAGTGGGAATGGCAGTCCGTTTGTCGGCGCCGGGGCACGAACCGGCGCCCTCGTCATGAAATAGGCGTAGAGCGCCCGCACGTCATCGTCGGACAGCTTCGTGAAGTGATTGTAGGGAAACGCTGCAAAAAGATGCGAACCGTCGCGTGCCACACCTTCACGCATCGCCCGCGCGAAGGCCGCCTCCGACCAAGTGCCTATGCCGGTCTCCGGATCGGGCGTGATATTGGTCGAGTAGAGCACACCGAATGGGGTCTGCATGGCGTAGCCGCCGGCAAATCTTTGTCCGCCCTTGGCCGTATGGCAGGTCGCGCAATACCCGCCGCCGGCAAGGGCCTCGCCCTTCGCGACCAACTCCGGCGAAAAGCTCGCCGCTGCGGGCGGGGAGACCGGAGCGATCGCCGATTGCCATGCCAGCACGATAAAGCCCAGCAGGCCAAGGATTACGAGCCCAGCAAGACCGATGAACAAGCGCTTGAGCATCTCATCCTCCGAGGGTCGACGCCAAGTCGACTGGCGAGGCGGATATGCCGAGAACGCCCCATGTTGCCTTTATATCCGCGCACAAGTCATATCATGGTGCCTCCGGCCTCATTCTCGCCGATGGTTTGGGGAACAGATCCATTAAACTCGCAAACGCCAGGAGATTGCCGCTGGCGTCGACCACGGCGATACATTCCGGCGCCCCGATTTCTCTGGATTTTGCGACAGCCGCTTCGACCGCTATGGCTGCCGCGGCATAGGTCAGTTGCTGCCTGGTCTGAATAAGTTGCTGTCTGGGCATTGGCTTGACCGCGGCCTCCAGATCGGCGTCGGTGATGTTGGGGAAGGTCTGAATAACTTCTCCATTGGCGGGCCTAATTATTTGATAAGCCACGTCATTCTCCATGCTCCGGGTGTTGGGTAGGCGATGTCAGATTTAGGGTCTGGTTGATCATGCCGGTTAGGCCGTTGCTCTAGGCATAACTTGCGAGCAAGAGGCAAAGCAGCGCCGCAGCCAGCAGCAGAAGACGAGGCAGGTGGCGTCCGGACCACTGCTTGTAGTCGAGCAGTGACTGTTGCGGTGAGGAAGTCGAGTCGGCGCGTGCCAAACGACTGTTCAACGAGAACATGAACGTGAAGGTAAACGCGGCAGCCGCGACCCACAGGGCGGAGGCCGCAACGAGTAGGGAGAAGCCAGGCTGATTACGGTGCACGACCGCCTCGACGATGAGCAGCACAAGGCCGAGTGCGTTCCAGAGGGGCAGTGGCGTCGCGAGCCGCGCTGTCAAAAGGTGCGCGGCTTTGAGCTGGGCCGGCTCGTCGAGCTCGCGCAAGACCGGGTTGGTAAAAGCAGTCAAGCATATCTCAGAGCCGACCAGCATCCCGATACAAGCTGTCGTTGCAATGTTTAGTAACGGGACCGTCTCAAGGAAGGGACATCGTTCGCTCCAAAGCGTTGAAAATTGGCCGGTATCCGGAAATTGACCCCAACCTCTTAGGTTGTTGACGGACACACCTCGTGCGCGGCGTCCACCAGGCGCTGAGCGACTTCGCGTTCAATACCTGGCAGGCTGACGTTGAGACGCGCGGCAAGTCCGTAAGCGTCGCCGGTTGGTCCGAGGTCGACTTCGGCGTCAACGGCCACGTCGACAGGGACGGCTACCTTCAATTTGCCGGCCACAAGCTTCGTCGCACTGATGAAACAGGCCGACCAACCCGCCGCGAACAGTTGCTCGGGGTTAGTACCGGTGCCCGAGGTACCGGGAGACGAAAGCCTGACCTCCAGGCGTCCATCGGTGCTGCGGGAGATGCCACCGTCCCGACCACCTGTGGTGTGGGTCTTGGCCGTGTACAGAACCTTTTCGAGCGGTGCCATTGTGCGCGCTCCTTTTCAGGTGAGGTTGTACGCTCCGCGCAGCGATCTGAACGCCGCGCGGACCGAGTCCGATACGGCACGTCTTCGTTCAGGCTACCGATGCGGTATCCACATCCGGGGTCCAGGCGGCATGGAACCCGAAGGGCACGCGAACCGGAAGGCGGATCCGCGCCACCGGCTCACCGTCGAAATCCTGAGCGTCCAGGATCACGACGTCGCTTAGGTTGCGCTCCGGATCGTAGACGTATGACATGATCCAGCCCTCGTCCTCGGCGACCCCGCCCGCCTTTTTGACGAAGACCGGCTCCAAGGTCACTTGACCGGGACCGAAGTCATGGACCTCGGTTGTCCCGCGCTCGAGGTCGTGCTTCATCGCCGGGCCGCCAAGGAGAAATCTTCGGTCGTGATGAGCCGTATAAGCGTAGCGGTAGGCTTGCCCTCGGAAACCCTCATTGACCCGCGGGAACTCGTTGCCGCGGTCGTCCAGCACCGTCTCGGTGAGCCGGCCGGACGGCCGATGGAGCGTCCACCGAACCAGGATCGGCCTGCCTTCGTTGGGTCCATTCTGGTAGGTCGCGAACATCTTGGGATGGCGCGGCAGATCGATGATCGTCAGGTCGCCATCGTCGTAGGCGTTGGCGAAGTGATAGGCGTAGCACCGCGGCGGCGCGAACCACTGGATGCGCGACACGTCGCCGTTCCGCGGCAACAGACCGATGCGAGCCTCGCGGCGCTCGTCCCAAAGCCACGGGAAGGTTGTGTGCGAATGCTCCGGCTGGAACGTCACGGGAAGGTCCGGAACGATGATGAAGGACTGCGTGAAGGCCATGTCGTGGATCATCGGAATGTGCGGCAGGTCGATACGCGCCTTGGTGGTCGCGCGGCCGTCGCGGCCGACTGAGATGTAGCGGACGGGCTGGCCCACCTCGTACGCCACCGCGTGGTGCTCACCCGTGATCGGATCGAACCTCGCATGTCCGCTGAACCCCGCCTCCAAGGTGCCGTCGAAATCCGTCCGGCGGACGCTTTCCAGCTCGTAGTTCAGCTCGACCGGAAGACTCACCGCTTCCACGATGGCGCAGAGCTTCCCGCCGGCGTTCATGAAGCTGGTGTTCACGTTGCCGTCTCGCGTTCCTTGGCCTGGTCCACCGATCGGTTCGCGTTCGCGCGCCACGGCCACGTCCCGGTCGACGACGAACCGGCTGCGGAACCATTCCACCTTGCCCTCGAGAAGCCGCAGCCCGTGCGCCATGCCGTTTCCCTTGAACCAGTGATGGCTGACTGGGTCCGGATCGGCGACCGGATTGGGCCCCATCTTCAGGAACCGGCCGTTCAGTTCCGGTGGAACGCGGCCGATCACGTCCAGGCCGAAGGCGGTGACCTCAGCCTTCAAGGGCGCGAAGTTTCCCGCGAGATACGGCGCGCCCGTGCTTGCTGGGCTGTGGGTATGGGACACCATGTTCATGATCACCTCCAGTGACAGCGCTCAATGCACTGGGTGACGCGGGCGCTGAAGGCTGCCTCGCTCGCATTTACTTAAGGAAAAGCACCGCCGCGGTCCGGTTGATTTCGGTAAAGCGCGGTAAAACGTCGTAAACAACCTCGCCGACTTATTAGCTCCGACACATGCCGAACCTGCGACGGATACAGTCTCTCGCCCCACCGCATGATGGCCGGGAGTGTCACAGTCTTCGCTGCGCCGGTTTGAGGAACGGAAAACGATCTTGCTCGTGCGTAGCAGGCAATCGCGCAATCCGCACGCCAGCCCTTTGCAGCTGGTCGCCGCGCGAAAAGCTGCGCTGCCAGGCGAGCACGCACCCTCGGTTCGGGTCCCGCAGCGACAGCAGCGCTGCAGAAAGAGACCCCGCCATTTGAGGTCGGCACAGCGCAGCGCTCGGTAGACAGGCGCCGTCAGCCGAGCCTACGATCCGTCAAGTAAAATTCGGTAAAATGAGGCAAATCGCTGATCGGGCCACCCTATGAATGAAAGCGCGATCTCGTTTGGTCCGTTCCGCCTGGTTCCGGCACGGCGCCTGCTGTTTGAAGACGAGAGGCCAGTGCGGCTCGGCAGCCGTGCTTTCGACCTCCTGGCCACGCTCGTCGAGCGCGCCGGCGAGTTGATCGGCAAGGAAGAGTTGATCGCCCGGGTCTGGCCGAACCTCTTCGTTGAGGAGGCCAATCTCAAGATCCAGGTGAGCGCGTCAGGGACGGCAAACTCGTGACTGGTCAGAATCAGCAATCTGCGTCGGAATACGCCCCCGTCCTGCTCCACGCGATGACCGGTCAAAATCCGGTGTCGACTGCCTAAGCTGGGCACAGCCCCGTGCTCATCAAGCCGATCATCGGCCGCGAACTCGTCGCCACCACCATGGGCGGAGCCCCGGCACTATTGATGCGAGAACGTAGATGACGTTGGCGTTGACCTTGGCCGGATCAGATTACCCCGGCTGACACCACGCGAGGCAGGTTCCGAAGCCGTCGATCATCGCCCGACAGCCTGGCTTTTCACATTCGTTCCCGTCCTTTCCGCCGGGGCTGCGGCGTGTTCGGCGGGCGGGCCCTTGTAGGCGATGCGCCAGATCGTGCCGCCGGTGTCGTCGGCCACGAGCAGCGCGCCGTCCTTGGCGACCGCGAGGGCGGCGGGACGGCCCCAGACCTCGGCACGCTGTTCGCCCGAGGCCCAGAAACCGGTCGCGAAATTCTCGTAATAGCCTTCGGGTCTGCCGTCTTTGAACGGCACGCGCACGGCCTTATAGCCGGTCGGTATGGGGCGGTTCCACGAACCCTTCAGCGCGACGAACAGGCTGCCCTTGTATTCGGCCGGAAACTGGTCGCCCTCGTAGAAGACGAGGTCGAGCAGCGAAGAGTGCGCGGTGAACAAGAGGTCGGGGGTGATCGTCGCTTCGACCTTGTCGGGGGCGAGGCTGGCGAAGCCGGGCTGCGGGTGCTTGCCGATATAGGCGTAAGGCCAGCCGTAGAACCCGCCCTGCTGGACCCGGATCAGATAATCGGAGGGCAGGTTGTCGCCGAGCCCGTCGCGCTCCTGCACCAATGCCCAGAGCTCGCCGGTCTCGGGGTGAAAGGCGAGTGCTGTCGGGTTGCGCGTGCCCGAGGCGATGGTGGTTTGGTAACATTCGGCTAAATTTCAACGGAATGTTTCTACCGAACGTCACCGAAATTCCATAACGTGTGCGCCAGGCGAAGCTGGCGCGTTCCAGCCGGTGGAAGTCCGGCCCAGGTAAGGGGTAGCGCCCGCCTGGTAGCGAGTGTTGCGTCGTGGAAGGTGACGACCGCGGCGAAGCGTACAC
>Ga0074045_10000902_pt1 | contig 29161 bp, 18 predicted proteins | sample BogForMeECP23OM2_FD_94442 | JGI IMG/M metagenome (GOLD analysis project Ga0074045, IMG submission 94442) | Bog forest soil microbial communities from Calvert Island, British Columbia, Canada - Bog Forest MetaG ECP23OM2 | ecosystem: Environmental > Terrestrial > Soil > Wetlands ...
ACCAGCCGGTCTCGCTCGGCCTGGGTCATCAGTAGCTGTCCTTTGTCCACCCTCCAGGCTGGACCCTGTCAATAGGACATTTCTACTTTGCCCAAATAGGACATTATCATTTTGCCGCGACACACGTGCGGAAAACAACACCCCCGCATTGTCCAATCGTGTTATCATTCTTAAGGACTTCGCTCCGGCGTCCGCGGCTGTTCTTGCCTGACGCGAATTACCCTGATCAATGAACCTACGTTCTCTTTTTAGTTTGTTTTCTTCGGATCTCGCCATCGATTTGGGCACGGCGAACACCCTGGTTTATGCCCACGGCAAAGGCATCGTAGTCAACGAGCCGTCCATCGTCGCGATCAACAAGTCGACCGGCGAGGTGGAGGCGGTTGGCAAGGAAGCCAAGGAGATGCTGGGGCGCACGCCGGGCAACATCGTGGCCATCAAGCCCATGAAGGATGGCGTGATCGCAGATTTCAAGGTCACCGAGCGCATGCTGAATTACTTCATTCAGAAAGCGCATGGCCGCAAAATGCTGGTGCACCCGCGCATCGTGATTGGCGTTCCCAGTGAAATCACGCAGGTGGAAAAACGCGCGGTGATGGATTCGGCTTATCGCGCCAAGGCCAGCGAGGTGCACCTCGTAGAGCAGGCCATGGTGGCCGCCATCGGCGCCGGGCTGCCAATCACGGAACCCTCCGGCAATATGGTCGTCGATATCGGAGGCGGTACCACCGACGTGGCCGTGATCTCGCTATCCGGCATCGTCTACTCGCGCTCGGTCCGCGTGGCGGGCAACGAGATGGACGACGCCGTCATGCAGTACCTCAAGCGCAAGTACAACCTGCTGATCGGCGAACGCACGGCGGAAGCCATCAAGATCGAAGTCGGCTCCGCGTTTCCTTTGGACAAGCCGCTCACGATGGAGATCAAGGGGCGCAACCTGATCGAGGGCGTGCCGCGCACCATCACCGTCAACGACACGGAAATCCGCGAAGCGTTGTCGGAATGCGTGGCTACCATCGTCAACGCCATTCGCGTGGCACTGGAGCGCACGCCGCCCGAGCTGAGCGCCGACATCAGCGACCGCGGCATCGTGCTCACCGGCGGCGGCGCCATGCTTAAAAATCTGGATAAGCGGATCCGCGAGGAGACCGGCCTCCCGGTCTCGATCGCCGACGATCCGCTGGCGTCGGTGGTGCTGGGCACGGGCCGCATGCTCAGCGATTTCCGGCTGCTGCGCAAGATTTCGATAGACTAAAAGAGACGCGGGCGCGCTCGTATGGAGTCGTTCGTAAACCGTTACCGCAACCTCACCATCCTTTTGCTGGTGATCTTCGCGCAGTTCCTGCTGCTGGCGGTGCAGGTGAAAAACGATCAGGACGTCCGCATCATCCGCGTCTGGACCGTCACCGCCGTCACTCCCTTCGCGCGCGTGGTGGAGTTGCTGCGCGGCGGCAGCGTCGGCTTCATTCGCAACTACATCCTGCTGCACGACGAAGACGCCGAGAACCGCCGGCTGCGCGAGCAGGTGGGCCACCTCAAGCTGGAGAACGTCTTCCTCAAGAATGAACTGAACACGGCCGAACGCGCCAAGGCGCTCGGCGTGTTTCAGTCGCGGACGCCTTCGAAAACGCTGGCCGCCACTGTGATCGGCATCGGCGCCGGCTCCAACGCCAAAGTGGTTTATGTGGACGCTGGAAGCACCAGCGGTGTCGAGCGCGGCATGGCAGTGGTGACGCCGGACGGCATTGTGGGCAAAGTGATTGCCGCCTACCCGACGGCTTCGGAGGTCCTGCTGGCGACCGATTCCGATTTCGCCGCCGGCGTGATGTCCCCGGACGGCGCGGTTCGCGGCACCTTGAAAGGGCAAGCAACGCCGTTGCTGAAGGTCGATTACGTGCCCATTCAGGAGAAGGTTCAGGTGGGCGAGTGGTTTTACACTTCAGGCGACGACCGCATTTTTCCCCGTGGCTTTCCAGTCGGCGTCGTGCGGAGCGTGCGCGACGCGCAGCCGTTCAAGGAGATCCTTCTCGACCCGGTGGGCTTGCAGCATGGCCTGGAAGACGTGTTGATTATCACCCAGGGAGTGCATCAGGACATTCCGCCAACCCCTGTCTCCGATCAGCCGGTGTATATCGCGCCACCGCCTCCGGATGAGGCCGGCTCCTCGGCGCCGGCCGCCACTCCCGCTTCCCCGGCGATTACGGAAGCCGACAAGCTGCGCCTGCAATATCAGGCCGCCGGCGAGGCACAGGGCCACCAGTTCGGTTCCGGGGCGTACAGTGAACCCAACTTCAGCGGCATTCCCACCACATTGCCGAAGCCTCTCCCGCCGGCTGCCATTGCGCCAGCCAACGCGGGCGCCAAGCCGCCTGCCGGCGCCACGACCAAGCCCGCCGAATCCACCCGCCATTCCAATCAGGCCAATGGCGAGCCGACTGGGAGCACTCAGAGATAATGGCCTACTCCTCCGGGCGGATGCTGCTCAGCCAGAGCGATGGTCCGGTCACGCGTTTTCGCGCCTGGGTCTTCGTAGTCATCCCGCTGCTGGCAATTCTCTTTCAGGTCTACGTCCCGCTGTTTTTTCCCGTTCTCGGCTTTCTGGAAATGCCGCTGCTGGTGGTCGTGTATCTGTCGCTGACGCAGCGGAGCCAGGTCGGCGGTCTCGTCACCGGAGCCCTGATCGGACTGGCGCAGGACTCGCTGTCGAAGAACCCGCTCGGCATGTTTGGCATCTGCAAGACGCTGGTGGGATATTTTGCCGCTTCGATCGGCGTGCACTTCAACGTGGAGAACACTTTCATCCGTCTGATTCTGTCGTTCTTCTTTTACTTCTTCCACCAGTTGCTGTACTGGGTGATGCAGCGGATGCTGCTCGCCCAACAGCCCCCTTTCGATTACCAGAGCTGGCTCCTGTTCGGCGCGCTGAACGCAGTGGTCGGAGCGTCGCTGTTCCACTTCCTGGACAAGCTCCGTGCAACGGTTTGACAATCGACGCATTCTGTCGGATCGCGCTAGACTTTAAAGTGTTCCGATGCCCGCGCGCACCGATCCTCTGCGAATCGTCCTGCAAGTGCTGCTCTATGTGGCGCTGTATTACCTGGCGTTGATTTCGCTGGCGACGGTGTTTCAATGGCTGGGCGTGTATCTGGTGGGTCTGACGGCGCCGATCCTGCTCGCCGCGGCGTTGGCCAACTGGATTTCGTTGCGCATCCACCACGGTTACCGGCTGTGGGACGCGGGGCTCTGGTGGCGCCGCGCTTCGGCGCTCAATCTGGCGCTGGGTCTGGGTGGCGGCATGGCGGCCGCGTGTCTGGTGCTGGCGCCGCCGCTGATGGTGGGGGCCGCTCACATGGAGGCCACGCCGGCCGATCCCGGCTCCTGGAGCGGCGTCCTGTACCTCGCCGTGGTGCTCGCCGTTGGCGCGGTGGGAGAAGAGCTTCTCTTTCGCGGCTACGGCTTTCAGGTGCTGCTTGGCGCCATAGGGCCTTTCGCCACCATCCTTCCCGTCGGTGTGGTTTTCGCGCTGCTGCATGGCGCCAACCCTCATGCGACCGCGTTCGGCATCGCCAACACGGCCGGGTTCGGCATACTGTTCGGCTACGCTTACTGGCGCAGCCGCGATTTGTGGTTGCCCATCGGCCTTCACTTCGGATGGAACCTCACACTGCCGCTGTTCGGGGTGAATCTCAGCGGGCTTACAATGAGGGTGACGGGTCACGCCATGGCGTGGTCCGCCGGCAGACTGTGGAGCGGCGGCAACTACGGACCGGAGGCTAGCGTGCTCACCTCCGCCGCGCTGGTGGCGCTGTGGGTTTTCATATCGAAAGCGCCGGTGAGCCGGCAAGCCTCGCCGCTCGAGGTGCCGCCGGCGGAAGATATTGTATGCGAATCGTCACGGCCCTTGGCATCCTGACGCTGGCGCCCGCGCTGGGCGCGGCCGACAAGCTCACCTGGCAGGATCGCGTGGAGATCGACCGCGGGCTCGACTTTGAATACGCCAACGTGAAGGTCCTGCTGCCGCGTTCCCGCAAGCCGCTCGAATTCAACGCCGATGGCTCCTGGGATAAGGCCGCCTGGGCGGCCGTCGCCGCACATGGCGGCCCCGCCGCGCGCGAGGGCGACCTGGTGCAGATCACCAAGGTGACGATCGAATCCGACCGCCTGCTGCTCGACATCAACGGAGGTTTCGCGGGCGGCCGACACTGGTACAGCAACGCGCAGATCGGCGCCGGCCCTTCCACCAATCCCTCGATGACCCCCATCGCCCAGGGCGATTCCAACGCCAAAGGCGGAACTTATCTGGTGCTGCTGTTTCACAAGCCGCTCGAGCCGATCAAGGCGTCCGAGGTGAAGAAGATGCTGGCGCCGGTGCTGGATTTCGAAAAGCACAGCGCCAGCGAAATCTATACCGAGACGTTGACGCCTGTGGTGCGGACGGCCATCCAGGAGAAGCGTCCGCTCGAAGGCATGACTCGCGACCAAGTGATCCTGGCGCTCGGCCGCCCCGCCCATAAGTCGCGCGAAACCACCGACGGCGTCGAATTGGAAGATTGGATCTACGGCCTTCCGCCCGGCAAGATCACCTTCGTCACTTTCCAGGGCGACAAAGTTGTGAAGGTGAAAGAGGAGTACGCCGGTCTAGGCACCATTGCCCACGAGCCGCAGGAGTAGGGCTGCGCAGTACTTCGGATTGGACCCGCAAGCCGGTCTGGCGTTTCGACTTGCCGGGCATTTCTGATTGGATTTGCCGGTGTATTCTGCGGCCGGGTATGTAGCTCCCCGTGCGAGAATACGGCGATTGATCCGCCCCCACTAAGACGAATCCGCTCTCACTGAATCGCCGCCCCGGTGCGATGAGGCAAGTAAGAGAGCGACATGAGACCAAAACGCATCCTCTTTCAATCCGCCTTGCTATTGGGCTTGCTCTGCACATCCGCCACGAGCCAGCCATTGACCCGTTTGGGACCGCTGCACCGCCCGGCAAGCGCCGCCATCGAGACGCCCGCGGCCATGCCAGCGAGCTTCCGGCTCGGCGTTTCCACACCGGCGCCGGTCCGGCTTGGCGCAGTGCGCGAGGCGGAACTGGACGCGGTGGTGCGCAATCCGCAACTCCCGATGATGGGGATCGAGAGGCCGGTCGATGCGGCGGCGCAAGCCAACGGAGAGTGGCTGGCACTGGACGATGGCCAGGCCCTGTGGAGAATGGCGATTCAATCCGATGGCGCCACCGGCGTGCGGGTTCACTTTCACGATTTTGCGGTGGGCAGTGGCTCCGTGTGGGTGTACAGCGAGGATCGCAGTCAGGTTTTCGGACCCTACACGGGCTCTGGGGCCGACGGCAGCGGAGACTTCTGGAGCCACACCGTTTTTGCCGATACGGCAGTCGTCGAATACCTGGCGGAACAGCGCACGGAGGCGGTTCCTTTCTCGGTCACGCAAATCGCCCACCTGATGGTCTCCGAGCAGACCATGTCGGCCGGCACTTGCGAGCTCGATGTGAGTTGCTACTCTCCCTGGGGCTCGATCGCGAGCGGAGTGGGAATGTACATTTTCGAGAGCGCCGGTGCCAGTTACTCCTGCTCCGGTTCGCTGGTCAACAACGGCAAGAACGACGGCAAGCCATACTTCCTCACCGCCAATCACTGCATCTCAACCCAAGCCATGGCGCAGACGGTGGAGGTGTTCTGGAAATACCAGACCTCCACCTGCAACGGGACGCCGCCCGCCCTGTCGAGCGTGCCAACCAGTTTGGGCGCGACCTACCTGGCCAGCGCCCCTATTGCGAGCGGCGACTTCAGCCTGATGCTCCTAAGCTATTTGCCAAGCTCCAGCCTGACGTTTTACGGCTGGAATGCGAGCTCCAACGCGCTGGCGATGGGGGGGACGGTGGTCGGCGTGCACCATCCGGACGCCGATTACACGCGGATCGTGTTCGGAGAGCGCATCGCCGACGCCACGGTTCAAGTAGGGACAGACACGGCGCCCGCCAGCATGTTCTACCAGATCCAGGCTACTGCGGGCGTCATCGAGCCTGGTTCTTCGGGCTCGCCTCTGTTCCTGCCGGACGAATTGGTTGTCGGAACCTTGACGTATGGCCCGTCCGGCAATGCGTGTTCGATCAGTCCATTCATCGCGGGCTATGCCCGGTTCGCAGCCGCCTACCCGAGCTTGAGCCAGTACCTCTCACCCGCACCCGCCGTGTCCGTTACCCCGTCGCCAGCATCCGTCGGCGTGAGTTGGACTATCGGAGCCGCCGCTCCCGCGGCGCAGAGCATTCAGTTGAGCACCACGTCGACTGTGGCTGTGGCGCTGACCGCGTCGGCGAACCAATCGTGGATCGGGCTTTCGGCGACAAGCCTGAGCGTGAGCGCATCGAAGAGCGCCAGTCTGTCGGTGACCTTGAGCACGGCGCCCTTCACCGCAGCCGGGACATATAGTGGCGCCATCACTCTGACCGGGACGGGCGTGAGCGTTTCCATTCCCGTGCAGGTGACCGTCGCCGCCGCCGCGGTGGCAGTGGTGCCGGCTCCATCCTCTCTCACCGTGGGTTGGACCATCGGGGGAGCCACTCCCGCGGTGCAGACCATTCAATTGAGCACCGCGTCCACGGCCGCGGTTGCCCTCACCGCCAAGGCGAGTCAATCGTGGATCGGACTCTCGGTGAGCAGTCTGAGCGTCAGCCTGTCCAAGCCTGCCAGCTTATCGGTAACGCTGAACGCCACATCGTTTACTACGGCAACGGCGTACACAGGCACGATCGCTTTGACGGGAATGGGCGTGAACGTCTCCATCCCCGTGCAAGTAAATGTCGCCGCGTCCGCGGTGAGCGTGACGCCCACGCCGGCATCTCTCAACGTGAGTTCGACCCTCGGGGCCGCGGCCCCGGCCGCGCAGACGATTCAATTGAGCACCACGTCGACTGCGGCGGTGTCGCTCACCGCCAGCGCCAGCCAACCGTGGATCGAGCTTTCGGCTGCCAGCTTGACTGCCAGCCAATCCAAACCGGCCACCTTGTCGGTGGCCTGGAACAGCCAATCCTTTACCGTGGCGGGATCGTACAGCGGCACGGTGACGGTCACGGGCACCGGAGTTTCCGTCGCGATCCCAGTGAATGTGACTGTCGCCGCCGCACCCAAGCCGGTGTCCGGCGGACAATCGACGGTGATTCCTCTGGTCGAGGATGGCAGCGGCGTTGCCACTAGTTTCACGCTGCTGAACCCGTACGCGACGGCGACGCTCGCGTCGCTTGCGTTTTTCTCCGCGGCGGGTGTGCCCATCCCCATTGCCACCGGGACGGCTGCCGCCAGCTCGTGGCAGAACCTGACGATCCCCGCCTACGGCACGGCCACCATCGCCACTACCGGCAGCTCGAGCCCGCAGAAGCAAGGCTTCGCCATCATCGAGACGGGCGACGCAACCAAGCGCGTGCCGGCCGTGGCTCAAGTGGGGGCCGACCTGGTCGCACCGTCGGTCGCCATCACGCCGCCGTTTGTCGTGCCTTTCGACGCTACTTCCACCGCCACGACCACGCTCTACATTTTCAATCCGGCGACGAGTGGCTCGGTCACGCTGGGCCTGACGGTGTACAACAGCGCCGGGACCACGCTTGGCTCCGGCAATATTGTCGTTCCGGCTCAGCAGCAGGGCACGGTCACTATGTCGAACAGCGTTGCGATCTTCGCGGGACAGAAGGGCACGCTCTCGATTACCGGCGCTGCCCCGGTTTGGTGTATGGGAGTGCGTGTCGACAGCGGTGGCCGCATCGACATGGTGCTCCCCGAGGTCAATTGACCAGCGGAGCTTGGTGTCGGGGGCAGCGGAAACGAGGATTCCAGCACCGCAAGACCCACGCGTCGGCACGATGGCACCAGAACGGGATTGCATCTCCCTGCTAAAATTGCCATAGTGCGCCCGTAGCTCAGCTGGATAGAGCGGCTGGCTTCGAACCAGTAGGCCGGGGGTTCGAGTCCCTCCGGGCGCACCAGTAACGTCTTTGTCTATCGGTTCGCTACGGCACGCTTGGCACACGTACCATCGGGCAGGTCGCCGGATGGCGCGGTTCCCGAGCCTACTGAAAACAGCTCACGCCCCTGACCCCTCCCTCGTCCCATAAGAAACCTCGCCTGCCGACGATTGCGTGCTACTGCACCCGCTTTAAATCGATATGGGCGTGCACAGGCTTATCGCCCGGCAGCATGAACGTCCAGTCTTCAAGATGATGGGCGGCGTCGACGATGGTGAACGATCCGTGGCTCACATGTCCAATCTCATTGCTGCCGGAATAATCCACAAGGTCGAATTCTACTACCTTTCCGTCCGACGAGGGCCGAGCCACCATATGTGGCCGGTTGCCGTAGTCGCAGTAATGGATCAGAGTCAGGCGATCGCTCTCAACGTAGAACACGGTGACCTCCGGCGTGCCGGTGTTTAATTCGTGAATCAGCGCGTTCCCATGCGAGGCGACGCGCATCGAGACGGACATCGGCTTGTCCGTAGACCAGGCAGGACTGTCAGTCGTTACCGGACCTCGCCAATTACCGGCCAGGGTCTTCATCAGGGCGAAAGCCTTTTGCGCATCGGAAACCGCGACGGGCTTGCCAGGAGACTGCGCGTATGCGACAGCGCAAACGCTCAAAATGACGGCGGACAACACAAGGCGCAACGATTTCATGAGTTGCTCCTTCATGGCCTGCTTGATCCTACGCTAAGCAGCTCGGGAAAGTTCCCGACGTAGACGTGACCTAAAGCATTGATTTCGCTTAGCCGGCCCGCAACGAGCCAAGAGTTCGCCTGTATCTGGCTCCTCACCTGCGCTTACCACGCCCGCTGCCAACTTCCACTCAAGGAGCCCCCGGGGCAGAAGGTTCCGTTGGCCGTGAAACGCGCTATCCGCGGATTTGCCCAGCCGGGCTGTCGGCTTCCGCAGCGCGTACCTTCTTCGCTGACGGAAAACAGTTTCCGATAATGGTGAGTATCGCTGGCGTGGATAGAGCGCTGGGAGGCCTGCCCCTTCGAAGCCAGCTCACACGCCCTTGTAATTGAGCACCGGCTGGAGGGTACGTGTCACATTCACCGGTTCCCTCTGAGCCCTGAGCACAGCGCGGATGTCTTTGCATGCGGAGGGAGCTTCGTCACGAAGTCTCCCCGTGAGGCGGGAGTCGTACCAGACTCCCTCCATCTGCCGGCGGAACTCCCTTCCGGTCAGTTTGCCACAGGCCGCCGTCCGGCCATGGCCGCCCGATAGTGACCGATGGCGAACCCATACTTGCCAACCCGGGTCAGCGCCAGAGCCTGCTCGGCTTTTCGGCCGCGGCCCGGGGATCGGTTGCCGCCCACAGGCCGGCGGCCGCCAGCAACACCAGAACGAGCTTCATGGCACCGCTGCCGTAGCCATAATTCAGCCGCATGTTGCCACAGCGGCGCGCCACCTCGTGGGCTTCCGGCGGGGCATGCCTCAGCCTGTCGTGGTCAGAAAGCCGCCGGAAGTCCAGGATCGGTGGCAATCCCGGCAGCCTCACACGCAACTTCCGCCGGAGCACAGATTCTTACTGAAGAACGGCAAGACGTGGTTCTGAAAGCGGTCAGCCACCGCGCTGGTGTGCGTGCCGTGATAGATCTCGAAGGTATTGGCGATCCCGTATTTATCGAGAACCTCGTGCAACTTGCCGGTGTCGGTGCGTAAGCCGTCCTGATCGCCTACGTCGATCGCAATTGCGCGATACTGCCGCAAGTTGCCGATGTACTGGTCGACGAACGCGAGCGGCGCATTCGCCGCCCATTTCGCAAGAACATCGGGCTGCGGGGCACTGTCCTTCGTCGGCAGATCGAGATAAAGCGGCGGGTTCTTCGGATCGGGCGACCAGGCCGCCGCCGTGGCAAGCTGAGCCCGCGCAAAGAACGGGAGCTTTGCGGAATCCTCGAGTGTCGTCACCGCCTCCAGTCTCTTCTCCAACTCCGGATTCGCGGGGCCGGCAGGCCGGGCGGATAGACAGCACGGGCTCATTATGTACAGACTGCCGAAGACATCCGGATGCTTCATCCCGATGCGGCTCGCGCCATAGCCGCCCATGGAGTGGCCGACCAGTCCGCGGCTTGTCCGCCTGGGAAAAGTGCGGTAATGAGCGTCTATGTAATCGACGAGGTCGTGCGCGATGAACCGCTCAAAATCGCCTGTAGTTACGGAGCTCGAATACATCGATCCGTTGTGCACCGTCTTCGCATCGGGCAGCACTACGATCATGTCCTGAGCCCCTTGGGCGAAGGCGCCCTCGATGGTCTGTGGCACGTGGATTTCGTGGGTCCATTGCTCGGCGCCTATCGAGTAACCATGCAGGGCATAGACGACCGGATAACGGCGGCTTTTCTCCGTGGCGTAACTGGTCGGCAGGAAGACAATGACGTCGCGGTCGATGGCATCACCTTCCAGATTGCCTTCCAGTGCCGTGCCGTGAACCTTGATGTGCTCCACTGTCACGGGTTTGGCGCCGGCCACGACGGCAGGCAGATCGGTTTGAACCTGTGCCAACACGGACATCGTCAGCCCCAGCGTGATCAGCAGCGCGCCGCAGAAACTCGTTTTCATCGTCAACCCAATCCTCGCTTTCTATTCCGGCAGTGCCAGGCTCTTGGGGACTCGAAACGTGTTCGCCACATAGGGTGCTCCGGCGCCGGGCTGGCCGCCGCCAATCGACAGTCTGAACTCCCCTTCCGGCACGACCACGTCGCCGGCTTCGGTCACGACGCTGAGGTCGCGAGGCTGCAACTCGAATTGCACTTTCTCCGACGCTTCGGGGTCGAGATGCACGCGCCGGAACCCGCGCAAAGCCTTCAGGGGCGCGCCCGCCACGCTGGGGAAGTTGAGGTACAACTGCACCACTTCATCGCCGCCGACCTTTCCGGTGTTGGTCACCGTTACTTCCGCCCGGACCGGACTTCCAGCGGGAACCGGTTCCCCGGGGACCGTCAGTCCACTGTACGCAAATGTCGTGTAACTCAGCCCGTATCCGAAGGGGTAGAGTGGCGTTCCGTCAAAGTACCGGTAAGTGCGGCCCTTCATCGAATAGTTCTCAAACGGAGGCAATTGACTTACGTCTTTATAGAAGGTCACCGGCAGCCTACCGGCCGGATTGTTGCGCCCGGAGAGGGTTTCGGCGACTGCGGCACCGCCCTCCTCGCCGGGGTACCAGGCTTCGAGAATCGCGTTGGCGTGCTGCTGGGCCCAGTTCACACCGAGGGCGCTGCCATTCATCAGCACAACGATCAGAGGCTTGCCCGTCGCGGTCAACGCCTCGAGAAGATCTTCCTCGGGTTTGGGCAGGTCAAGGCTGGTGCGGTCCCCTCCCTGGAAGCCCTCCTCGTTGACAGGCATCTGCTCGCCTTCTAGTTCGCTGGTAATGCCTACGACCGCCACGACCACATCCGCGTCCTGCGCCGCTGCGACGGCTTCCGGCCTCGGCCGTGGATCCCGTTTGGACCATACCAGGCGGGCCAGCGGCTGGGCGCCTTCGCTCGGGCGGTACTGGACTATCAAAGCCGCGGGCTTTCCTTTCTCCAGGTGCACGCGGCCAAGCTTCGTCTCGACGCCGTCGGTCCCCCACGTCATGGTGACCGGCTTCCCGTCCAGCATCACGGAGAAGAAGCCGTCCGCTTGCAGGCCCAGATTGTAATCGCCCGTCTCCGGGGGCATGAGGGTGCCTTCCCATCGCACGCTCAGCTCCTTCTTCGCGGCAACCTCAGGCGGCAGTCGATCGGCGGTAAGAGCGATTCCCGGTTCCATGCGGCTGGCGATGGGCGTGGCTCGCGCCCAACTCTCCGGACCCCTCATCTCCCCGGCATAATACCTTGCCTCGACGCCGCGCTTGCCGCCGGCACTGAGGAATTCGCCGGGCACAGGCTCGCCCTCTTTGAGCAGGAACTGTGTGCCAGGCTCAAATCGGATCTGCGCGCCGGGGAACTCGGAGCGCAGACCGTCCAGAACGGTGACCGAGTGGGTCGGAGTGCCATTGTAGTTGCCCAGCAGTACCCTGCGCTGGTCGGCTAAGGGGCCGACCACCGCGATCTTGAGCCCCGGTGTCTTCAGCGGCAGAATGCCATCGTTCTTCAGCAGCACCATGGACTCATTGGCCAGCTTGCGGGCCAGCGCGCGATGCTGCGGGCTGTCCAGGAGTTTTTCGTCGATCCTTCCATACGGCACGGATTCGGGCGGATCGAACATGCCCAGCTTGATTCTGGCGGTGAACAGCCGTGTCAACGCGACGTCGATATCGCTCTCCTGCAAGAAGCCCTGCTTGACGGCCTGGAGGTACGGCGCATAGGCATGGTCATCGGTCGCCTCCGGGCCGCCCTCGAGACATTCGTTATCCATGCCGCGTTTCAGGCTGATCGCCGAGGCCTGGGGCTGCGACGGCTCGAAGCGATGTCCGCTGAAGATGTCCCGCACCGCCTCGCAATCCGACACCACGTATCCCTTGAAGCCCCACTTGCCGCGGAGTTGGTCCTCGAGCAGGAACTCGTTGGCGCATGCCGGCTCGCCGTTGATGCTGTTGTAGGCGCACATCACGGAGCCGGCCTTGGCCTCGACCACCGCGGCGCGGAATGCGGGTAGGTACGTGTCCAACTCGTCATGTTTGCTGATGGAAACGTCCGCCGAGTGGCGCGTGGGTTCCGGCCCGCTGTGCACGGCGTAGTGCTTGGGGGTTGAGATGGTCCGGTAGTATCGAGGGTCATCGCCCTGCATTCCGGTCACGAACGCTACGCCCATGTGCGCGGTCAGGAAAGGGTCTTCTCCGTAGGTCTCCTGACCGCGGCCCCAACGAGGATCCCGGAAGATGTTGATATTCGGCGCCCAGAAGTCGAGCCCCTGCATCATCCCGCTGCGGCCTTTGCGGGCGAGGGCCTGTGCGTGCTTGATGCGGGCCTCGGTACCGATTGCGATAGCCATTTCGTGAATGCCGGGCGCGTCGAAGGTTGCTGCCAAGCCGATTGGCTCGGGAAACTCTGTGGTTCCAGTCACCGCCACGCCGTGCAGGGCCTCGCTCCACCAGTCATAGGCCGGCACCTTGAGCCTGGGAACGGCTCGCGCCTGATTCACCAGTTGTGTGGCCTTCTCCTCAAGGGTCAATCGGTGCACTAGGTCGGCTGCCCTCTGCTCGGCGGGCAGGCTCGGATCCAGGTAGGGAAGCTGCTGGGCCGCGGCCGTCCAGACTATTGCAGCGAATGTGAGGGCGAGAACTTTATGAGTGCTCATCTTTTTCATTATCATCTTGTTCGCACCTTTCGGAGCAGCCGGGACCCGCCTGCCGTGTAGACCGTGCATACGCCGTGCAATTACCGTGTAAGCGCAGCATCTGCCGGGGGCGCCGATTGCTTCGCGGAACGGATGGGGTTCCTCGTTGCCCATCCCGATCCATAGCAATTGCAATTTCGTGTGGAACGCACTGCCGTCGGCGAAGACACCTCCGACGAACATCTTCGGATCGATGGGCGCAATGCTGAGACCGTTGCCGGTGCCGCTGAATGCGGCGATCCGTGCGAAATTGTCCAGTTGCCGCCAGGTGAGCGGGCAGCTCTGATTGCCTCCCATCGACAGCCAAGCTTGGCTCATTCGCACCTACTCCCGGGGTTGAGGCGCCGGGGTTGCTGTAGGTAGGCAGAGCTCGCTCGGCCGCGCAGCGAAGACTGGATCTGTTCCCATGTGATACAACTTAGGGCGATGAATCCGGCGCCATAGGGCCGTTCCATAGCATGATTCTCGAGTGAATAGGAGACACACACATGATGCAATCCGGGGTTCTCATCTGTACGATGGCGGCTTCCTGCGCGGTTGCAATGGCCCAAACTGAATCGAAGCTCTCCTGCCGAAATCTCACCAGCGTCAAGATCGAAGGCGTCGAGATTACGAAGGCAGCGCTGATCCCCGCAGGCACAACCGTTCCGCCGATGTATCCCGGCGCCCCGAGCTCGGGCCCATTGCCTGCGCATTGCCGCGTGGACGGCGTCATCAACCGCCGCAAAGGGGCCGGCGGCGAGGAGTTCGGAATCGGCTTCGCGCTGGCTCTCCCTGAAAAGGAAGCCTGGAATGGGGACTTCATGATGCAGGGCGGCGGGGGCGGCAACGGCGTGGTGTCCTACCCTATGGGAGCATCGTACGCCGGAGAGAAACCCGCTTTGGTGCGCGGTTTCGCGGTGGCCGGCACGGATACGGGACACAAGGCGAAGACGGGCCCGTTTGACTTCTCCTTTATGCGCGATCAGCAGGCGTATCTGGATTTCGCATATCTCGCCAATGCCGAGGTGGCCGGGGTGGCGAAGAAGATCATCGCGCAATACTACGCCAAGCCTGCGGCGTATTCCTATTTTGTCGGCTGTTCGACCGGCGGACGCGAGGGCATGATCCTGTCGCAGCGATATCCCACGGTGTTCAACGGAATCGTATCTGGCGATCCGGCGATGCGGACCGGCCTCTCCAATCTCGCCATCGCCAAGTGGTTTCCAGTCGAGTACAACCAGGCGGCGCCCAAAGATGCGTCGGGAAAGCCGCTTACCGACAAGCTGCTCACCGCAGCCGATCGGAAGCTCTTCATGGATGCGCTGATGAACCGATGCGACGCCAAGGATGGGGTGGCCGACGGGATGATCTCGGACCCGCTGGGCTGCGATTTCGATCCCGCGGTGCTGGCCTGCGAGACCGGGCAGAGCGATGCCTGCATTGCGCCTGAGAAGATTGCGGCCATCAAGAAGGCCTTCGCCGGACCAAAGAACTCGTACGGCACCCAGGTGTACCCGGGGTTTCTGTACGACGCAGGTATCGCGGAGACCGGTCCGGTTCCGGGGCTGCTCGCCCTCGGCGGCAACGGCCTCTTTGGTCCGTATCCGACCGCGACGCAGATCGATGTCGACAAAGAGGCACTGCACGCCTCCGATCCGTTGGTCGAGCCGGCGTCAACCAATTTGTCGACGTTTTCCGCAAGTGGTGGCAAGATCCTCTTCTTTCATGGCGACAGCGATCCGTGGTTTTCGCCGCTGGATACGCTTGAGTATTACAGGTCGCTTGCCGCTGCGAACGGCGGTGCGGACAAAGTGGCCGAATGGAGCCGGATGTTTCTGGTGCCGGGGATGCGCCACTGCGGCGGCGGGCCGGCACTCGACCAGTTCGACATGCTCAGTGCAGTGTCGAACTGGGTCGAAAAAGGTATTCCGCCGGAATCCGTGATCGCCACCGGACAGGCATTTCCGGGGCGAAGCCGGCCGCTGTGCGCCTTTCCGAAACACGCCCAATACACAGGCCAGGGAGACACAAACGACGCTCACAGCTTTAGGTGTCAATGAGGGCAGCCGATCACGCCGGCAGTCCGTCCATCTCGGCCCGAGCGTATTCCCGATCGCCTATCCAAGCCAGCCATGCGCGTCGATTCCCGCTGAGGGATGGCACGCTACTGCAGCGAGTAGGAATAGATGCTGACGCTGAACGGAGGCGCCTCGATCGTATCCGGAATCGCACCGAGCGAATGCTCCTCCACCGCGACCTCCGGCTTCTTGCCAACCGCGACAACCGCATCCACCGACGTGGGAGCCATCTGCCAGAGATGCCCCTGGCTTGCGAGCTTCGCGCCGTTGATCGAGAGCCTCATGCTTTGCGTCGAATCCGAGGGATTCAGCACGGCGAACGTGAGCGTCTTGCGATCCTCGCTGAGCGCGGCGCTCACGTCCAACGGATAGGTGTCGCTGCCCGGATTGACCGCGGGCTGGTCGCCACCGGCCGGATAGATGGGTTTGGGCTGCGGCGAGTCGCCGGAGACCTCGACGGGGATGCTGCCGAAGTGATCGCGGTACATCTGGAACAAGAGGCCGGTTGGATTCAGGACGGCCTCCGTCCTGGTCTGGCTCATCATGGCCGTGGCGAAGGTGAAGGCGCCGAGTTGAAATAGATCCGAGTGTCGGAACATCTCTTGAAATGCCCAGGCGTAGGCGGGGACCACCTTGTAAGAGTCCCGTCCCCCACCCATGTAAGCCCATTCGTCAATGGCAATCGGCACCGGTTTCGCCTTCAGCCCTGGAATGCGCTTCAGGTACTCCTGATAGTGCTCGTACTTCACGCGGACCTGCGTCGCGGGCGCACGCTCCCACTCGATCAGCGGCTGGGGCCCGATATTAACCTTCTTTTCCAGCTTCAGATCGGTGTGCATGTCGCTGGAGGAATAGTAGTGCTCGCTGAGCATGTCGATGTTCTCCAGGCAGTGGGCGAGCATGTGACCGCTCCAGTCCGCTGAAGAGAGATAATCCGGGACGAACTTGCCGCCGATGCGTTTGGACTGATTGGCTCCGGTCATAACATCGGGCATGGCTCCGCCGGCAATCAGTGTGATCGATGGGTCCACCGCCCGCATGGCCTTGGCGAACATGTCGTGCTTGAGCTCGAATTGCTCGATTGACATGGCGCCCATCTGGTAATCGCCCCAGGGCTCGTTGCCGATGCCCCACAGCTTGACGTGATACGGCTGCGGATGGCCGTTTGCGGCGCGCCATTTCCCCATCGGTGTGGTGATGGCGCCGTTGGTATATTCCACCAGATCCTTGGCCGACCAGGCGTCGCCAAAGCCGGCATTGACCGTGATGTAAGGGTCTACGCCGAGCAGACGGCAGAGCGCGAGGAACTCATCGGTGCCCACATCGTTCGGCTGAAGGGCGTGCCAGACCGGATCATAGATGGGCGGGCGCTTGTCCGGATCGCCGATCCCGTAACGCCACTCATGGGCAGAGACGAAGTTGCCGCCGGGGAAGCGATAGACGCCGGAGTGCAACTGCTTGAGCGCGGCAATCACTTCCGCGCGGAAGCCCTCGATGTTGTCGGCCGGCATCAGCGAGACCGCGCCGATGTGGAACGAGCCGCTACCGGTTGCGGTGATTTCGAGCTGCGCATCGTCGCTGTCGCCCTGGGCCAGGAACTTCAGCGGGAACTTTCGGTACGCCGGGCCGAGGGTGCGAATGGTCAGCGTCTGACGGTCGCCTGCTCCGCTGCCCCGCGCCAGAGCCACCTTCACGACGGTGCCAGGGCTGCCGCCCAGCACGATGCGACCCGTGTACGTCTTCCCCTTGCGCACGGCAAGACCGGTTTGCCGGATTCCATGCGCCTCGGTGCCGCTGAGCTTGATCGATGGCGTGTGATCGCCGGTGTAAGGATGGTCTGCATCCATCGTGACGAACTCGTCCCCGCCGATGGGCGTCCAGTGCCGCAGCGGGCCGCGGCGCCTCCACGCCGGTCCGGCGGGTTGCTCGGTCGGTTTCGATGTGACCGGGTAGTAGAACTTGCGGTCTTCCAGCATCTCCGCCCATACGCCTTCGTTGACGATATTTCCGCCGTGCTCCAGAAACTGCCCATACAAGTATTTCGAAATGGGCGCTCCGGTCTTCGACACATCGATCGCGACAGTCACCGGAGGTGCCTGAGCCAGAGCGAGGGAAGAGACAAGCAGTGTTGCCAGCGGCAACGTCAGCCGGTGCTGGGTGAGAGTTCTGTCTTCTAGATGCACGGTTCGATTACTCCTGTCACAGAACCGGACGCCATGCCAGAATGGCCGTTTCCAGCTAATGACGCTTGGGGATTCTGCTTTCGTTCTTCCACGCCGGGTTCTGCTGCTTGTCGAAGTTGCGGACGTATACGGCCTCATTCAGGATGCAAGCCAAATGACTGTCCCGGTTCGCGGAACTCCCAACTATACAAACGTCTTTCCAGAAGGAACAAGCAGAATAATTCGCTCTGTTTCCATCGACTCCGTCGATGCATAGCCGGTGCCGTCCTTGGCGCGGGAACCAGATACGTCCTTTCATACAGCTTTCAAATCACTTGCATTTCGCGATTCATGCCAAGCAGGCCGGCAAGAGCATTCACCTCGAGGCTACCGAGATTTGAATCCTTGCAGACCAGATTGAGGCGAACCTCCCTGGTGCCGCCAACCGGCATGCGGAGCGGAAGAAACTCCGAACTATCCAGGTGGGGCTGAATGCGGTACAACGGCAGCCAGCCGAAACACAGACCGCTTCGAACGGCATCAATCGCGGCTTCGATTGTGCTCACCGGCAGGAAGCGTTGAGCCGGACTGCGCGGTTGGCGCTTCGCGCTGCCGGAACCAGTTCCTTCGATCGTCACGAGCACGTGCTGCATCATATCGACCCGGGAGACCTGCCGTGTCAGCGAATGGAGCGGATGATCCCGGCGGGCGACCGCCATCATCCGGATATCGAGGAGCGGTTTCACGAAATACTCGCGCGACATCAGGCCTGCGACACACAGATGGGCACTATGCGCTGAGAACTCCGAATCCGCGGAGAGGAAGGTAGTCTGGCGGAGCTTTTGATGGACGTAGGGATAGTTCTGAGCGAACTCCGCCAGAGCCGCGAAGAGCCGTTCATTGGGGAAGATGCTATCGACCGACACACGGATCTCGGATTGTCCCCCCGAGGCCAGCGAGCGAGCTCGCTGCTCGAGTTGGTGAAAGCCAGTCAGATGGGGTTCTGCGTCGGCCAGCAGCACGCGACCTGCTTCGGTCAGATGCGCTTTTCTGCCCTTTTGCTCAAAGAGCTTTAGGCCAAGCTGTTCCTGGAGTCGGGCGATGGCGTAGCTGATCGTCGATTGAGAGCGATTGAGCTGTTCCGCGGCAGGCGCGAAGCCGCCCAATTGGACCACGGCATGCAAGATTTCCCATTCATCAAGAGTGGTGTTCATCTCTATTCCAATGTATCGACATATTCGATGTATTAGAGCAAAAAATGCAACTTTTCGTTCGAAGTTCCTGTAGCTTAACATGCGGTTGTTTGGGCGCCGGGGTGGGAAATCCAAGGGGCCGATCAGGTGGGAAGACGGGATCCCGCCCGGTCAACGTGGCCGGCGCAAAATGCACATCCGCGATGCGAAATTGCATTCGGTCGATATTCAAGAGTGATTTGGGAGAAAAGACATGAAATGGGTCGGAATGGCGACGCTCCTGTTTGCCAGTCTCTGCTGCGCACAGGAATCCGGCGACTTCAAGCCCGCCGCCAGCAACGTTTCCGGAGCGACGTATCCGCGTGTCGACGGTTCCTCCAGGGCCCAGTTGCGGGTGAAAGCTCCGGATGCTGCGAAGGTGAAGGTCAAATTCTGGAGCGGACCGAAACTGGATCTGGAAAAGCAGGCGGACGGATTCTGGACGGTTACGACACCGCCCCTCGCGCCAGGGCTCCACTACTACACGCTGATCGTGGACGGAGCGGAAGTGAGTGACCCTGGCAGCCATACATTCTACGGTGGCAGCAGGGACGCGAGCGCGATCGAGATTCCGGAGCCGGGGGCATCCTATTACCTGCCGCAAGACGTCCCCCATGGCCAGGTTCGCGAGGTCTGGTACCACTCAAGCGTAACGGGCGACTGGCGGCACGTGCTGGTGTACACGCCGCCGGGTTACGATGTGCAGACCAGCGTGCGCTATCCGGTGCTTTACTTGCAACATGGCGCAGGGGAGGACGAGACCGGGTGGACGAAGCAAGGTCACGCGAACTTCATCCTCGACAACCTGGCCGCAAGCGGAAGTTCCAAGCCGATGATCGTCGTGATGGCGAATGGCTACGCCAAGCGGGCCGGCCAGCCTGTTCCCGATCTGGCCGGAAAGCCCTTTGGTTCACCCGAGGCCATGCGCGCCATGCAGGAGATGGCAGCGGCATTTGAAGACGATATGACGCAGGCCCTGATCCCATACATCGATGCGAACTTCAGGACCATTCCAGACCGCGATCATCGCGCCATGGCGGGACTTTCGATGGGAGGGATGCAGACTTTTCAGGTCACGTTCGACCATCTCGATCTTTTCGGCTACATTGGAGGATTCAGCGGGGCGGCCGGGCCGCTCGTTCTCGGCAATGAGAAACTGAATGCGAAGACTGCTTTCCATGGAGCGCTCGCCGATCCCGCAGCTTTCGCCAAGAGGGTGCATCTGTTGTGGCTGGGAGTGGGAACGGAAGAACCTGCGATGATGCACGCCGGACTTGTCCGGCTGCACGAGTCGCTCATAGACGCGCAAATCAAGCATGTCTTCTACGAGTCGCCTGGCACGGCGCACGAGTGGCAGACATGGCGTCGCGATCTGAAGGACTTCGCACCGAGGCTCTTTCAGGAAGGCCCCTCGAAGCCCTAGGAACTGTAGGTCTTTGCGGCGAGAGAAAGACCACCCATTTTCGGCGGAGGAGTCGGTTACAGGTACCGGAAAGCGAGAGGGCGATGAAGTCGATACCCAGAATCGTTCTGTTGATGACCGTAGCGGCTGGGCTCCTGCCTGGCCCCCATTGCGGTGCCGCTACCCAGAGCGCTTCGGAAGCAGCCACCAAGCCGCTCCCGTTTGTCAGCCCTATCTTCGGCGACAACATGGTTCTCGAGCGCGGAAAGCCGAATACGATCTGGGGCTGGTCTGAGCCGGGCGACCATGTGCAGGTACAAATCGGAGAACAGACAGCAACGGCCGTTGTTGGAGCCGACCGCCGCTGGCAGGTGAAGATTCAGCCGCCTCCGCCCGGCGGTCCCTACACGGTCAGGATCAGCGGGCACGAGACCCTGGAACTGCACAACGTTTTGGTCGGCGACGTCTGGCTGTGCGGTGGCCAATCCAATATGCAGGTAGGGCTCGGGATGGCGCGCAATGGGCCCGACGAGGTCAAAGCCGCCGATTATCCTGAGATTCGTTTTTTCTCCGTTGCGGCTCATGCCGCCTACCGGCATATGGATGTGCCGGAGGGAACCTGGAAAGTGGTTTCGCCCGAGACGGCAGGCGGGGTTTCCGCAGTAGCGTACTACTTTGCACGCAAGGTCCAGCGGGAGATCCATGTTCCGATCGGCCTGGTCGTGGATGCGCTCGGCGGAACTCCTGCGGAGGCATGGACGAGCGCCGCGGCGCTTCACCCTCTCCACGACTTCGATATTCCGTTGGCAGAGGTCCAGAGGCTGGCCGCGGCCGGCGCGCCCGAGTACGGCAATTACGTGATGCACTGGTACGACGAGTACGACGTCGGGCTGAAAGGAAACTGGGCTGCACCGGAACTGGACGATTCGAGCTGGAAGCCGGTCGATATTCCCGGCGGGTTCTCCGAACTGGGCGTGCCCGAGACGCCAGCATTGGCATGGTTCCGGAAGGAGATCGTGCTGCCGGACCCGTTGCCCGCGGGGCGTGCACTGGTGTTCCTCGGCTCAGTGGAGCGGATGGACACGGTGTACATCAACGGGAAGTTCGCCGGTGCCAGCGCCTGGGTCGAGAACCCGCACGTTTATTTCCTTGGTGATGGCGTGCTCGAGCCCGGGCGAAACGTCATCGCGATTCGCGTGCTGAAGACCAAGCCGGACGGCGGATTCCTGGGCAAGCCGGAAGAACTACACCTGATGCTGGGAGACAAGACCAATATTCCGCTGGCAGGCACGTGGAAGGGCCGGCTCAGCGTGGATGCACGTCCCCCGCATCCACTGCCCATGGGTTATGAAAACTGGCCCGTGATGCCAACCGTCCTCTACGAAGGAATGCTGGTGCCCATCGCACCACTTTCCATTGGCGGCGCCCTGTGGTACCAGGGCGAGCAGAATTCGGAACGGGGATACCAGTACCGCAAGATTCTCCCCGCCATGATCGGCGACTGGCGACGGCTCTTTGCGCAGGGCGATTTTCCTTTCTATATTGTCAGCCTTCCGGCCTTCAAGCATCGCAGCGCGACGCCGGTCGACGATGCATGGGCCGAGACGCGGGAGTCTCAGGCGGTCGCCGCCGCGAGCGTGCCCAATTCGTGCCTGGCTGTCACCATCGACACGGGCGACGCGGACAACATTCACCCGAAGGACAAGCAGCCTGTGGGTGAGCGTCTGGCCCTGTGCGCGCTGGCGCAATACTATGGCAAGAACGTGGTGTATTCAGGTCCGACTCTGGCGTCGGCCGAGCGCCGTCCTGGCGAGATCCAGTTGCACTTTGTGCACACCGACGGCAGACTGGTGGTGAAAGGACCGAAGTTAGACGAGTTCGCCATCGCTGGAGAAGACCGGAAATGGTATTGGGCCGACGCGCAGATAGAGGGCGATACCGTGGTTGTTTCATCCCCCTCGGTGCCGAATCCGAAAGAGGTCCGCTATGCCTGGCAGTCAAATCCGGCGGCGACCCTGTGCAACGGAGCCGGATTACCAGCCGGTCCCTTCCGGACCGATACCTGGCCCGGCATAACCGAAAACCAGAGGCCATACTGACGATGAGCAATCGGTCTCCACTTCCATTCTTCCCTGGAACGGCCATGTCGATGATCCGCATCACGAAACTGATTGCGCTGGTAGGCATCTCAATCCTCCTCGTGGACTCCGGTCTGCGAGCTCAGATGACTGCTCCGAGCCCACACGAATTGCTCTGGTACCGGTCTCCCGCTCCAGTCTGGGATTATGCTCTCCCCGTAGGCAATGGCCGCCTGGGTGCGATGGTCTTCGGCGGGGCGAACTCAGGCCCGAACAATGGAGACCTGCAGGCTTCCCCTCAAAATGATCCTCTGATGGACGGCTCCCAGACTTCGGGCGCGGATGAGCATCTGCAGTTGAACGAGTCTTCGCTGTGGCAGGGTGGCCGCTCGAATCGTCTGAATCCGCGGGCGCGAGAAGCAGTGCCGCAGATACGCAGGCTTCTGCTCGAGTCACAAGGTCTGGATGGCGCGAAGATCTCCGCTGCCGAGAAGCTCGCGCAGGATGGCATGATCGGCATACCGCCCGCGATGCCCGGTTACAGCACATTGGGCGATCTTTATCTGCGCTCTTCGAACAAGGGGACCATCGGCGAGTACCGCCGCCAGCTTGACCTTGGAACCGGCGTCGTCCGAGTCACCTACGCGATGGATGGCGTGCGCTACACACGCGAGGTGTTCGCCTCGGTGCCGGACGAAGTGATGGTCGTGCGGCTCAGCGCAGACCGGAAGGGCGGTATCAACTTCCGGGTGAGCATGGATCGGCCCGCGGACTTCAGCGTCCACACGCGCGCGCACGACACCCTCGTCTTACGAGAGGGACCTGCGCACAAGGACGAGATTCGATTTGCCGGCGAAGCGCTCGTCTTGCCGGCCGGCGGCAGCGTCCATGCGGAAGGTTCCGAGCTTGTAGTCGCAGACGCCGACTCAGTCGTCATCCTGATTGCAGCGGCCACGGACTTCAAAGGCGGACCATTCATGGGCGGCGACCCCGAGGCACAGTGCGAGCGCGCGTTGGCGCAGGCGCGGACACACAGCGCGGAAGAGATTCTCGCCCGGCAGGAGGCGATGTACCAGCCGATGTACCGCAGCATGGCCCTTCATCTGGGAACTGTGCCCGCCGCAAACGAAGACCTGCCGACCGACGAGAGAGTGAAGCGCGTCAGTCAAGGGGCCGACGACCTCGCCTTGCAGGAACTCTATTTTCAATTCGCTCGCTACTTGCTCATTAGTTCTTCACGTCCCGACGGTCTTCCGGCGAATTTGCAGGGGATCTGGGCCGCGGGCATCAGTAATCCGTGGGGATCGAAGTGGACCATCAACATTAATGCCGAGATGAACTACTGGCTCGCCGAACCCGCCGGGCTTGGGGAAACCGCGTTACCGCTGATCAACCTCATCGACATGGTACGCACGCCCGCGAGCGGTACTGGAATGCAAATCGCCAGGGACTACTATGGCGCGCGCGGCTTTGTGATTCATCACAACACAAACCTGTGGGGCGATGCCGACCCAGTTGACGGGTATCAGTGGGGCATCTGGCCCATGGGCGGTGCGTGGCTGTCGCTGCATGCGTGGGATCACTATGCATTCACGCTGGACAGGGGCTTTCTGCGAGATCGGGCGTGGTCCATTCTGCACGATGCTTCTCAGTTCTTTCTGGATTATCTGGTTGACGACGGCTCAGGACACTTAGTGACCGGGCCGTCGCTCTCGCCGGAGAACCGGTATCGCCTGCCGGACGGGACAGCGCATTCCCTCACGATGGCTCCAACCATGGACGTGGAGATTGTGCGGGAGCTGTTCACACGCACGCTGGATGCGGGAAGAATTCTTGGCGAGGACACCGCTTTCCTGAAGCAGGTCGAGGACGCGCGCGGCAAGCTGCCTCCGTTTGCGATTGGCAAGGCCGGTCAACTGCAGGAATGGCAGCGGGACTATGACGAGCCGGAACCGGGACACCGCCACATCTCGCATCTATGGGCGCTTTTCCCCGGTACTCAGATCTCCCTTGCGCACACGCCCGAACTGGCCAGGGCGGCGCGAGTGTCTCTGGAAAGGCGGCTCTCCTTCGGGGGCGGACAGACAGGGTGGTCGCGGGCCTGGGTCGTGAACTACTGGGATCATCTGCACGACGGTAAACAGGCTTACGACAGCCTGCGGATAATGTTCCGTCAGTCCACGTTTCCGAACCTCATGGATACACATCCACCCGGCTTGTTCCAGATCGATGGCAATCTTGGGGCTGCGAATGGGATGTTGGAGGCTTTGATTCAGTCACGCTGGATGCCGGAGTTCGTCGAGATCGAACTTCTTCCGGCTCTACCCAAACAGTGGTCCGACGGTTCTATCGAGGGAGCTCGCGTCCGGGGAGGCGCAACTGTCGATATGCGATGGGAGGCTGGGAAACTCATCTCGATCGAACTTCACGCGAACAGCGACAGTGCAATCCGGCTGATTCTGCCCCGAGGTCAGGCTGTCTCCGGGATTCACAACAGGGAAGGTGGACTGGTAGTCGCTGCAAGGGACGGTGCGATCCGCACGCAACGTGGAAAGTCCTACGCGATACTCTTCCGCTGACCTTGCAGCGTTTTGGCGGGAAAGTCGATACTCTGGAAAAGGATCTGCAAGCGCCGGCGTGCTGCAAGGGGCGTCGGTCACCAGCCAGAGATCAGCAATAGGAGAGCTTCGAATGATCGATCGTTCCCGCCGCAGTTTCCTACAGACGAGCACCGCCGCTGCCGGTATCAGTCTCATTCGTTCCCTGGTGCCGGCGGAAGTCTTATACGCGGATGCTCCCTCTGATGCGAGCGCAAGGCCAACCCCCTTTCCGCTGGGCTCAGTCCGCCTGGCTCCCGGCATCTTCCAGGAGCAGGCGGAGATCAATGCGCGCTACCTCGATTCACTTTCCGTCGATCGGCTTCTGCATTCGTTTCGGGTCACCGCCGGCATCTCCTCGAGTGCGACGCCGTACAAAGGGTGGGAGGATCCCGCCTGTGAATTGCGCGGCCATTTCGCCGGGGGGCACTTCCTGTCGGCCGTCGCTCTGGCTGCAGCCACTTCCGGAAACGAAGTGCTCAAGAGGAAGGGCGATGAACTGGTCTCCGGACTTGCACAATGCCAGAGAAAGATCGCAAACGGATATCTGAGCGCCTTCCCGGCCGATTTGTTCGAACATCTGGTTCAGGGGAAACCGGTGTGGGCGCCCTTCTACACCTACCACAAGATCATGGCCGGCCTGCTGGACATGTACGTCCTGGCCGGCAACTCCGATGCACTCCCAATTGTGGAACGCATGGCCCAGTGGGTGGGAGACTTCTTCTCGGGCATCAGCGCCGAGCAACGTCAGCGCATGCTGCGCACCGAATATGGAGGCATGAATGAGGTCCTCGTGAACCTCGGGGCGCTGACGAAGAAAAGCAGATACCTCGAAACCGCGCGCCTCTTCGAGCAGCCCGGCTTTCTCGATCCGATGGCGGAGCGCCGGGATGAACTCCAAGGCCTCCATGCCAACACCCACGTTCCAAAAATCATCGGCGCTGCCCGCATGTACGAAGTCACCGGCGATCGCCGCTACAAGCAAATTGCCGAATACTTCCTCGAAGAGGTGCTCACCGCGCGCAATTATGTCATCGGGAACACCAGTCTCGACGAACACTGGCGAACGCCCCCCGGACAACTCAAAGGGACTCTTGGCTGGAAGAACGCGGAGTGTTGCGTGGCCTACAACTTGATGAAGCTGCAGAGGCTCGTCTTTGGCTGGACCTTGGACGCACGCTGGATGGATGCGTATGAGCGTTCGCTTTTCAACTGCAGACTGGGGACGCAAAATGCAAATGGTTTGAAGCAGTACTTCTTCCCGCTTGCTGCCGGGTACTGGCGCGCGTATAACTCGCCGGAGGAGTCCTTCTGGTGCTGCACAGGAACTGGCGCGGAGGAATTTGCCAAGTTCACCGACACGATCTTTTTCCGCCGAGGCAGCGATGTTTACGTGAACCAGTTCATCGCATCGACACTCGACTGGAAAGAGGAAGGCCTACTCATCGACCAGGCCACTCAATTCCCACGCGAGCAGGGGACGACGCTCAAGATCAAAACCTCGCGTCCCATCGCCCGCACAATTCATGTACGGATTCCGGGCTGGACAACGGATGCTGCCCAAGTGAAGATCAACGGTCGCACCCTGGAAGCCGTTGCAGATTCAGGATCGTATCTCGCAATTCGAAGAGTCTGGCAGGACGGCGACACCGTCAGCATCAGCTTGCCCATGGAATTGTGGCAAGAACCGCTGCCGGGCGATGACTCTGTCACTGCCGTCTTGTATGGCCCGCTGGTTCTTGCCACAGATCTGGGACCCGGCCCGGCTGACGGTTCGAGCAAGATAATCCACAGCGGGGCCACCGCCCCGGATAACCAGCCTTCACCGGATCCGTTGCCGAAGACATTTGCAGGTCCAGGTATCAGGCCGGAGCGATGGGCCCAGACTGAATCCAAATCGGAGCTGCGTTTCAAGGTCGCCGGAGAAGGCGCCAAATACGAGCTGATGCCGATGTACCAAATTCACGATCAGCGGTACGCGGTCTATTGGCAAATGGGGAATCCCAAAGAGCGGTCGTAGCGTAGGGTCCCTGCGGAATTTCTCAAAGCAAGAGTGCGAGTCCCCTTACATTCTCGGACGCTGCGGTTGGGGAAGCATGTGCGAATGGAAAGGTGCAATGAGATGCGCTCATTCTTGTGCCCACCCCCTACCCAGAAGGGTTTCGCGCCGTGGCTAACGCCCTCGCTCGAACCTCCTGGAAGTCTTTGAAAAGTAGCAACTTCACGAAACGGTGTGCAATCATTGGCAACTCCCGCAAGTTACCGATAATACAATGCCGCCGGCTTCGATCCAGTTCGCCGGGGGTTCGAGTCCCTCCGGGCGCACCAAATGTCAAGTGTCGCTCTCATCTGCATCATCCTCCCCGTCCTTCGTCGCACCGCCGTTCTGCGCGTCGCGATCCGGGATAGGCGCTCACCGCGTCGTAATATCGATCCAGTTATTGTCGGCGTTGCGGTCGATCAACTTGTTATAGGGGTCGATCCCCGCCCTGGTGGGCGGCTGGTCGGCGATTATTTCGAAGGTACGGCTTGGTTGCGTGAACCACTCCTTACTGAGATACAGCGGTTTTTCTTCGTCCTTCTTGCCGGTGAACACGCCGATGTCGATGAGGTCGTGAAGGGGCATGGGGGACTCGTTGCCGCTGCCGTCGGATTTCAGTTTGCGAACCTGGACGGTGAGAGTGACTTTGTATTTGTGGTTCGCAGTGGGGGTGACCGTGGCGGAGACGGCCTTGTTGTCGTAGAGGACGATGTTCTCAAAGGCGTCAGTGATGTAATATTGCAATTCGGCCGGGGTTTGCGCGCGCAGGGCTGCGACAAACTGGCGCGTGTCGGGATACGGGCCGGACTGCGAGTCGTCGGCGTTGGCGTAACGGCACTGCATCAGGAAGTTGTGCAGGGCGAGGTTGACTTTGTCTTCCCCTATGTAATCGGCGAGCGTGTACATCACTTGCCCACCCTTCTGATACCAGACATAAGGTTCGCTCTGGACGAGAACCACGGGACGCTCGCGGCGGGTTTCACCTGCGCGGCCGCGCAAGTATCCGTCGAGCTCGTGCTTGAGGAAACGGTGCATCTTGTCGCGGCCATACTTCCGCTGCATAACCATGAGGGCGGAGTACTCCGCGAGTGTCTCGGCCAACATATTAGAGCCTTCGACGCGGCCGCCGATGAGCTGGTGCGCCCACCACTGATGGCCGAGCTCGTGCGCGGTGACGAAGTAGGTGAAGTCGATGTCGGTGGGCTTCTCGACGCGGCCGATAAAGCCGATGCCTTCGGAAAAGGGAATGGTGTTGGGAAAAGACTGCGCGAAGCTGCGGTAGCGGGGATACTCGAGGATGCGGTATTGGCGGAACTGATAGGGGCTGAAGTTCTTTTCGTAATAGGCAAGGCCCGCTTTGGACGCGTCGATCATGTCGTCGACGTCGTAGACATGAGCTGGCGTGTGATAGACCTCGATGGCAATGGGGCTGGCGACACCCTGGTACATTTCCCGTTTGACGTCGTAACGGGCGGAGACGTAAGCGAAAAAGTCCAACGTCTTGACGTTCCCCATGTCGTAAGAGAAATAGTGCCGGCCGTTGGCGTGCCAGTCGCGGGTCAGGTAGCCGGGGGAAAGCGCGATCTGGTCGTCGGAGGTGCTGACCGTGGTGCGATAACTGATCCAGTCAGACTGCGGGCTGAAAAGGCTAGTTACGGATCCAACGGGATCGCCGCGGCGGCGGCGGGGATCGCCTAACTCGAGGCTTACATCGTAGCCGATGGTGGGAAAGTAACCGGAGTCGAAAAAGGTGCCGGAGTAAGCGAGCTCCGGGCGCTCGTTGCCGTCCTTGAAGCCGCGGCTGGTGTAGCCGACGTTGAAAGTGAGGTCGAGCTTGTCGCCTGGAGCGAGCGGCGTGTCGAGCTGGTAGATCGTGTACAGGGCGCGCGGGCTACTGGAGACGACGTGAAACGGGCGGTCGAAACGTACCTTCGAGACGGACTGCTGCGAGTTAGTGATGTGGACCTGGCCGATAGGCTGCGCGGTCTTGTTCTGCAACACGAAATGGCCAACGCCGGGAAAAGAGCGGCGCTCGGGGAAGATGTCGATATTGGCGTCCACCGCGATGATTTTGGGTTGGGGCAGGCGCTCATACTTCTTGAAGCTGCGTTCGTAGGCGGCGCTAATATCGCGCCGATCCTGGGCGGTGAGGTACTCGTTGAGGACGTGGGAATTGTAAAAGTACCAGGCGCCGCTGCCGACGGCGACGATCAGGAAGAGTGCCGCCGCGGGGATGAGGCGCGGGGCGCGCTGCGCGGCTAGGCGGAAACGGGCCGGCCACGCGTCGTCGGCGCCGCGGCGGGC
>Ga0074045_10000904_pt1 | contig 29150 bp, 23 predicted proteins | sample BogForMeECP23OM2_FD_94442 | JGI IMG/M metagenome (GOLD analysis project Ga0074045, IMG submission 94442) | Bog forest soil microbial communities from Calvert Island, British Columbia, Canada - Bog Forest MetaG ECP23OM2 | ecosystem: Environmental > Terrestrial > Soil > Wetlands ...
GACCAGGTGCAGCCGCACTCGGGCGGATCGACTCTGCTCTGGCAGCACCTGTTCTGGTTCTTCGGACATCCCGAAGTCTACATCGCAATCGTGCCCGGCATCGGCATCGTCTCCCACATCCTGATTACCAATATGCGCAAGCCGATGCTGAGCCATCGAACACTGATCTATTCCATGGGCGCACTTGCCGTCCTTAGCTACATGGTCTATGGGCACCACATGTTTGTCAGCGGGATGAATCCCTATTCGTCGCTGGCGTTCTCTTTCCCCACGCTGGTCATCACCATCCCCTCCACCGTCATCGTGCTGATCCAGGTCTTCAGCCTGTATGGTTCCAGGCTGCGTATCAATTCGGCATCCCTGTTTTCCTTGGGCTTTATTTCGATGTTCGTCGCCGGAGGCGTGAGCGGCTTTTTCCTGGCTCAGCCATCGATCGATATCATGCTCCATGCAACCTACTTTGTCGTAGGCCATTTTCACATGGTGATGGGCGTCGCTGCCATGTTTGGCATCTTCGCTGCAACTTACTTCTGGTTCCCCAAGATGACCGGACGAATGATGAACGAGACCTTGGGAAAAATTCATTTCTGGCTCAGCTTCGTGGGCGCCTATTGCATCTTCATGCCATTCCATTACCTGGGCATGGCCGGAAATGTGCGCCGCTACTCGACCTTCGTGGACGACTTCCTCCAGCCCCTGATCCCGGTGCACCGCTTCATCACTGTCGCGGCCCTCATCACGGGTGCTGCCCAGTTGATTTTTCTCTACAACTTGATTCACAGCCGTTTCTGGGGCGCGCCCGCACCGGATAACCCGTGGCAGGCCACTTCGCTGGAGTGGAGCACGCCCACGCCTCCGCCTTTCGACAATTTTGCCGGCAAACTTCCGGTGGTTTACCACGATCCCTATCAATACGGCGTGCAGAGTTCGGTGGGTGACTATGTGATGCAGGCTTCGCCGGAGCAAGTCAAGACGGAGAACGATGAGAAGTAACTCGCAAAGATAACTCTTAAAGAACACCGGCATCTGAGGGGGGTTTCGTTGGTTATGGCAACTACAATACATGAACCGCTGCAAATCGACCCGCACCGTTTGCCCGATCAAGGACACTCGGGAAACGGCGGTTGGAGAAACTTGGTTCCGGCGGATGGCGACCTGCGTGTGGCGCTGGACTACTCGCCACCACCGTCGTCGACTGGCATCTGGGTGGTGCTTTTCGCCATTACGATGATGTTTGCCGCGTTCACCAGCGCGCTGATCGTTCGTAAAGGTTCATCGCTCGACTGGCAGACCTTCAAGCTGCCCTCGATCCTCTACTTCAACACGCTTCTGCTCCTCGCCAGCAGCGTTGCCCTGGAAGTCTCGCGTCGCCGCGTCGCTACTTTCATGGGCGGCCTGAAAAGTCAGGTTGAGAACCCGGCACGCTGGCTACACATAACCTTATTTCTCGGCCTGCTTTTTGTGGTTGGTCAGTACGCCGCGTGGGCGCAGTTACGGGCCGAGGGGCTCTATCTGGCCACGAATCCGAGCAGTTCTTTTTTCTATGTGCTGACCGTTACCCATGCCCTGCACGTACTGGGGGGACTCGTCGGGCTGATCTACGTCATTCGCAAGCTGAGTAAGTCGGCCCTGCGACGGAGCACGCTAGTCGCCACCGCGCGCTACTGGCATTTCATGGGCATTCTTTGGCTGTACCTGCTTTTGCTGCTTTGGATGAAACTTTAACCGACTCGACAGTTAGGAGGCGCCGTGAGCCCAGCGGATTTGACCATGGAAGGACACACGACAGGTCTTACTGTAGGACCAGCGTTTTCGATTCCTACAAAAAAGCTGGCGATGTGGCTGTTCATTATCGCCGACACCATGACTTTTGCCGCGTGCCTGGTTGCCTATGGATTTCTGCGCAATGGGACTCCCAACTGGCCCAGACCGTTCCCCGGCATCACCAACGTCGCGCTGATGACCTTCGTTCTTCTGACCAGCAGCTTGACCATGCTGATCGGACTGCGCTCCGCGCGGGCCGGCGACAAAGCCGGAGCCTTCCGTTGGACCATGATTACCGCGGCTCTGGGTATTGTTTTCGCCCTGCTTCACATTCGTGAATGGCTGGAGCTGATTGGCCAAGGCATGACGCTCTTTAAGAATCCGTGGGGAACCGGTTTGTTCGGGGCGTCATTTTTCAGCATCACGGGCTTGCATCTTACGCACGTCACCTGCGGCGTAATCGCTCTAATCGCTGTGGGTCTGCGCTACAAGGGCGGCCGCTACAATGCCGATGACATCGAGATTTTGGGCCTTTACTGGCACTTCGTGGATCTGGTTTGGATGTTCGTCGTACCGTTGGTCTACCTTTTGAATCTCGCCCACTAGATCAAGAAGCTTGGGAGCAGAATGCTATGACCACAGCGGAACAGCACAAGAGTAACGGAATCGGCAAAGACCTGGCCGTCTATGTTTGCCTATTGGCTTTGGCCGGCTTGCAATTCGTAATTGCCTATCAGAATATCGACGCATCGCAAATGTTCTGGCGCATGCTGACGGTCGCATGTGTCGAGGCAGCGCTGGCAGTATTGTTCTTCATGCATCTTTGGTCGGAAAAGCGGGCTTTTCTGTGGTTTGTCCTCATCTTTACGATTTCTGTTTTGCTGGGGATGCAATATGGGTGGACCGACGCCTTCCGGATGCTGGTCGGCGCGCCATTTTCAAGATGACTTATGTAAGGGAACGGCGCGTGGAGAAGAAATGTTAAGAAAAGAGTTACGAGGAAAGTTGCGACGAGAGTCACGAGGAAAGTTAAGAGCAAAGATGCGGGTCGAGAGACCGTTCCTGCTTGCTGGTATTGCGCTGCTTGCGCTGGTCATGCTCGCCGCCCCGCTCCCCGCCTTCTCCCAGAGTTGCGCGCTCTGCTATACGCAGGCGGCCGCCGCCGGTGCTCGAATGATTCAGGCCTTGCGCAGTGGAATTCTGATTCTTATCGTCCCTCCAACCCTTATGTCGGTGGGCATGATTTTTGTTGTTTATCGCAAACGCCATCAGTTCAGGCAGGACGCTGACGCACCTGACTCCGACCGCAATTGATAGTGATCCGGGAACAACACATCGAGACCGTGATCGAGTCCCAATACGAACCAAGCCCTACCCAGCCGCTTTCGCCGGCGGTATCCAGTAGACCTCTTCTTTGAAGTTCTCTTTCTGAAATCCGACCCGTTTCAAGATGCCCTTCCCGTGCTCGATCATCTCCGGATGCCCGCACAGATACGCAATGCTGTTGGCCGCCGTGCATCCCCAGCGGTCGGCCCACTTCCGTATCAACTCATCCACGCGGCCGACTTCGCCCTTCCAACTCTCGTCCTCCCAGGGACGGCTGATGGTGGGCACGTAGGTGAACCACGGCGCCTGCTCGGCAAACTTCTCCAACTCCTCGCGGTAACCGAACTCCCGTGAGCGGCTGGCGCCGTGCAGCAGAAACAGGCTGTGATCGCCGGCGAAGTTGCCTTTCTTCCAGTCCGTGAACAGCGTCCGCACGTAGCTGACGAACGGCGCCACACCGGTCACGGTGCTCAGCAAGAGGTGGTTTTTGCGCGCCGGATGGGAAGTGTCCAGGGTAAAACGCCCCTTGGCCACCTTGCGCATGAGCACCTCGTCCCCGGGCTGAAGATCGTACAGGGGCGGGGTGGTCAGGCCTTGCGGTACCAATTCGAAAAAGAATTCGAGTTCCCTCTCGTTGGGCGAAGAGGCGATCGAGTATGCCCGCTCCACGCGGCGCGTGTCACGCTCGACCCCGAGGGTGGCGTACTGCCCCGGCGTGAACCGGAATTCGGCCCCTGGATCAATGCGGATCATCCAGAGGTCGGGCGCGAAATCGGCGCGCTTGGTAATACGGGCCCGGTAATGCTTGTCATCCATGGTTCAGTTGCCCCTCTTGTTTCGATATTGGGCAGTGAAGAAAAGATTCCGGACACGCCTCGCTCTCCAGCCGCTTGCCAGCGATCCAGAACCGCAGGCCCCAGCATCGAACTCAGGCACAGCCCGTCAGGAGGCAAGCCGGCACGAATGCATCGCGGAATCCGTATTGGCCTCAGAAGCCTGCCGCCGCGGCCGCGGCCGTGGGGTGTAGCACGACAATCTGATCTATGTTCGTCATCTTTAATACTTCTTCCACATGGGCGGTGGCGCCCGCTATTCGCAGTTCTCCTCCCGCCTTCTTCAGCTTGCCGGAAGACATCACGATGATCCCAATCCCAGTGCTGTCAATGTAGGTCACGCCGGTCAGGTCAAAGATAACTTTTTTCCGTCCCTCACCCACCACGCTTTCGACGGCCCATTCCAGTTGCTTGCAATCCCTGCCCAGCGTGATTCTTCCTGCAATTTCCAGGACAACAATGTCAGGCTGCACCTGCTTGGTCTGAACCTCCAGCATATGCCAAACTCCTTTCCGGACTCGTTTCCGAGCTATCAACTGCTATGAAGGACTGCTCCTGGGTACTGCGAGATGGTTTGCCCGATCATTCGGGAGCTGCCTGCCTTTCGGGTCGCTTCATCTTACGGACGCGGCATCCGCTAGTCAACGAATGACGGGGAGAAGGGAAAGGAGAGAGCTCAGAGCGCCCCCCCCCGAAAGAAAACTGAAAGCCTCATTTGGCCTGTGTTTCTTCTACTCTCGTGCGCTCTGAGTGTGGACGGGCGGGCTGGATTCAAGGGCGCGGGGGGGCAGACGGGATGGGCGCTGGTGCGGCGGGACGGCGACACGTAGCTTTCCCACCTTGCCTTTAGGGACTACATCGAGTTGGTTAGTGCGCGCCCCACTCTCCAAATAGGAGTCCGACCTTCTTCCAATCATCCTCGAAGCCGAAGTGTTTGGTTACGAGATTCGAGATCATGAACATGGCGCTGGATGTGACATTGACCACTTCAATGATCTCACCATCATTATAAGTCTGCTTGATATCGCTTCCGTCGAAGCGTCTTCCGAGTTGATGAACTCCCGAATGAGTGTAGCTGTGAAGTGCGCTGCGCGTTTTCTCATTCAGAAATTTCTCCATCAGACCTTCTAGCCCGAAAGCGGCATCAATTCTCGTTCCGATCTCTTTGAAGTTGACTCTGTAATCGTCATTCTGAAGCGCCGTAAGTTCTTCGTTAGAGCCGCAGATGACGATATGGGCGCGAACTACAGCCTCCATAACGGGACGGACTAGCGCGAATGCCGAGCCGAAGATTTCCGCCTGTAAGAGGCTGAGTATCCCTTTGTCGTAATCGAACAGCAACGCCCAGTATGCGATGAGCAGGTTGTTACGATCACTGGTTGGGAATTGCTGCTTGCTGACGACAATCAACTCTAGTTGTTCGCCGAACTTCCTAGCGGTATCAATTCGCTTCTGAACCTTCTCGCTGATCATGAAATTAGTCTATCGGGGGCCAAGGGTCTACGGGGCCAAGTGCGGCACTGTTGGCGCGTATTGAAACAATTCTGAACGCAAGTTTTCTGGGGTGCTGTTTTCTATTTTGCGTCCGTAATGCCGCCATCCAAAATCGCTAGCACTTTCCGAACCGGTTGGCCTAATTTGAGATATTCGTAAGCGCCCTCCGTGTAAAGCTTCGGAGCAGGCGTGACGGCAGAATGCTCGCTAGTGGCAACCATTCCCATAATTATCGTTTTCGGAGGAAGCCTAGAAGAGTGGACGGCAATCATGTTCCCCGCCGCAGACGCTTGGACATCAGTCTCGTTGTTTATCGCAGCTTGAACAACGGTACATTCGCCTTTCGCATCCTTACCTCCTTCCCAGAGTTGCATGGACACCCGATTCGCGTCCATCGTTTCAGCCTCTTGAGGAAAGCCAACTTTAAAGTTGTTAATGCTGGTGGGAAACTGAAGCTTGGCATATATATATTCTGTCGGTTCATCGCTGCTGATCGTAAACATGTAAAAGGTACAACCAGCGGCGTTTCCAGAAGTAGCATGAAGTCCGCTGACTGTGGCCCCAACGTGTGGCCCCGGCAGCAGAGCCACAAACCATTGGACGACATATAGTCCGAACAGAGTCCCCGCAACAAACCAAGTGAATCCCTGCAGCAGGGACCTGAGCCTTTTTGGTTTCCCCTCAGGTTTCTCTGCAAATGCCTTTTTCCTTGCTTTGGTCACTGAAATTGCTTTCCGGCTCTACCATAATAATAGCGTGATGCGTCTAGCCGCGCTCCTGACGCCAGCGGGGGAGTGCTGAGGGCCTTTGCCCGCATGGGCGGGGCCGCCAAGCTCATCCACAACGTGGAGCAATGCGACACAGCTCAACGTCAATCCACGCGCATGTTCTCTTGCCATTCAAAGGGGGGCGCTCTGAGCTCTCTCCTTTCCCTTCTCCCGTCAACGAATGACGGGGTTCGGGGGAACTATCCAAATGTAGTAGTTTCCAGAACTTAGTGGTTTTGGCTAAGCCACCTGGGGGCTTGTAAAGAACTCACCATAAGGTCAATCTTTCCTTAAGCGCCGATAGCTCACCTTCCTCCTCTAGCGCCGTGCGCCTCACAAAAAACTGGAGGATCCAAAAAATGAAAAAGCTCGGATTGTTGTTTCTTCCGATTCTGGCAATCGCCCTGATGCTGGGGGGCAATGCCCTCGCTCAAAACGTGGGTGACAACAGCGACTATTTCGTCACCTATTATTCCAATGCAAATACCACCGGGGCTCCGGATGGAACGCTGCGCATCGTCAACGATGGCGACAATGCAACCACAGATTCCAAGGGAATCGAAAACGGAACCCTGTGGGCGGCGATCTACGTGTTCGATGACAGCCAGGAGTTGAGGTCGTGCTGCGCCTGCCAAATCACCTCCGACGGTCTGCTTTCGGAATCCGTGAATAAAGAGCTCACGGCCAACGAATTCACCGGCAGAGGACAGATCGCCCGTGGCGTTATCAAAGTCGTTTCGTCTAGGACCAATGACCCGACCGCCCCCATCGCGGATCCCGGACTGCATGGATGGATGACGCACATCCAGGCGACGACGACCACGTTTCCTGCTCCCGGTCCAGGGAACGCTGTGAACGCCGTGGAGAAGGGGCCGTGGTTCGCTACCGAAACCGCGTTGTCCGACTCCAACCTCACAGCGCTCGAAGAAGCTAACCTGGCGACCCTGTGTTCCTATGGGCTAACCATTGGCAGCGGCTACGGTATCTGCCCCTGCACCGTGGAAGACTACGACTTCTAGCCTTCCCGCTTGAAGGGCTGTAACGGCACGGCTGAAAGAGCTTCGTTGCTGATAGAGCTGTTGCAGCACGGTCCTCTTGTTGGAAACGGCTGGGAGCTTTTCCCGGCCGTTTTCTTTTTCACTTCCAATGGCAAAAGAAAAGCCGCTTTGACAACGAATAGATCTGTATAGAACAAAAAAAGGCGGCGAATGTTCCTTCGACAACGCGACGTCCGGGTTGATTGGGGCTGGGATGAGGCGACCTGCCGCTCGACCAAAAATCAAAGTAGCCCACTACCCTCGCGACTACTCTTCTCGCTCTCCCGAACTCTGCAGCCTTAGACTCCAGCGCGCTTATATCGTCGTCCTCTTCCTGATGTGCGATGACATCGCGGCGGCCTTGAAAGATCTCAATCGTTTGTCGATGCCTCCTTAGGGCTGGGGTTGTGCCAATGGCCGTCTGAAGCGATGAGTACGTCAGCCTCTTTTGGCCCCCAACTGCCGCGCTTGTAGGGGCGAGCCCGGTAGTGGGTCTTAAGGACTGGATCGACCACCGCCCAGGCGGCCTCAACCGCGTCCTCTCGCGTGAAGAGCGCGCCATCGCCGCTCATCGCGTCGCCCAAAAGCCGCTCGTAGGGCGATTCCTCTCCCTGCTGTTCTTCGAACAGGTAAAGCTCTCGCTGGTCCCCGACGAACTCCTTCCCTGCGCGCTTCACGCGAGCGGCGAGGGCGATGGCCGAACTGGGAGAGAGCCGGAAGCGCAGGTAGTTGGGCCGGCCGGTCTTTGGAGTTGGCGCGGAGTCGGCGAAAAGCCTCTGCGGCGGCGGCTTCAGCTCCACCATGACCTCGGTTGCGGTATCGGCCAGGTATTTGCCGGAGCGCAGGTACCACGGAACGCCCTCCCATCTCCAGGAGTCAATGAAAAGCCGCAGGGCGCAGAAAGTCTCGACGTCGGAGTTCTTCGCCACATCTGGCTCCTTCCGGTAGCCGGCGTACTGGCCGCGCGCCAAGTCGTCGGGCGTCAGGGGGCGCATGGCTTGAAAGACCTTGGCTTTTTCGTTGTGCACGGCGCCAAAGTCCCTGCCGGCCGGCGGCTCCATGGCCAGTAGCGCGACAATCTGGAAAAGGTGGTTCTCGATCACGTCGCGCAGACAGCCGGCAGTTTCGTAAAACGCGCCGCGCTTCCCGACGCCGAAATCCTCGGATAGGGTTATCTGGACGCTGGCCACGTAGTTGCGATTCCAGATGGGCTCCAGGAAAGAATTGGCGAAGCGGAAATAGAGGATATTCATGATCGCCTCCTTTCCGAGAAAGTGATCGATGCGGAAGATCGAGTTTTCCGGGAACACCGAGTGCGCGACGCGGTTGAGCTCCCGCGCCGAGGCCAAGTCACGTCCGAAAGGCTTTTCGACAATGACGCGCGCATGCTCGGCCAGGTTCGCAGCGCCGAGTCCTTTGATCACCGTCTCGAAAAGCGAGGGCGGGATCGCGAGGTAGTGCGCTGGACGCCGAGCGCGGCCCAGCGCGCTTCTTATCGCCGCGAACGTGCCCGGGTCTTTGTAATCCCCACTCACGTATGTGAACAGCGACAGAAGATGGTGCAGGGCACGCTGGTTATCGATCCCGCCGGATCGCCTTATGCTGTCGGTCACGCGTTTGCGCAGACGCTCCAGACTCCACTTCGGGAAGGCGACGCCGATTACCGGGACCTTGAGGACATCCCGCTTCACCATGGCATAGAGTGCCGGGAAGATCATCTTGTGGGCGAGATCGCCCGTAACACCGAAGAGCACCAGCGCGTCTGAACGGGATGCGGTCATTAGGCGCCTTCCATGGTAACGGACATCACACTGCCGAGCGCGCCTGCCGCACCATCTCTACCAGAACCTCTCTGGTTTCTGCCGGGTTGCTCACTTCTCGCAAGAATGCAATGCGAGCTCCCCTTATACCATCTTGGGTTTTCAAGCGCGCATGAAACCCGAGGCGGTCGACCGCGGTCATGGTTGCTTCCTGCGACTCAATGCGGGCCAATACCCGGGCGAGCAGGATGAGCGCATCCTTGTGGTCGGCATTCATGTGCTGAATGATTTCGGCCATCGACTCAGCCAGAGGGTCGGGTTGTGCACGGTCATATTCAGAGGCAGATACCCAGCCCATCACTCCGAAGCCGCCCACGTAGTAAACGTCGACCGCGTCCATGCGATAAAAAGAAAAGTCTTCAAAATCTACCCAATACTTGCTGTTGGCGTAACGTGCCAGGTAGAGCTTGCGAGCCTGCGCCACCTCCGGCAGCGGTATCGGCAGAACATTTCCTACCAGCGTGACCCTCGATGCCCCGAGCGGATCACCGCCGGCGTCATTCTGGGTCACCAGCAAGCTGGCGCGAGGGTCCGCCTGCAAGTTCTGCGTATGCATGGCCATCGTACTAATAAGGAAGATGGGACGCCCGCGATCGTCCAAACCGTAGGGCATCACGGATCCGAAAGGAAACCCCGGCTGTTTGCGCGAAAGGGTCGAGAGGCTTCCGATGCGGGCCAAGTACACCAAAGTGCGCGCGCGCTCGGCGAACGAAGGCTCCGGCACCGCGGGTTGGTCACTCGCCACGCCAGTGCCCGCGTGTTTTCTGCTGGACGAGGAAGACATCGAATCAGTTCACCTGCTGTTTTCCAATCGAGAGAGAATTCTCGATTGTAAACGATGGGGTTCCTGTGGGGACGGGCGCCTATTCCCACCGACGCTACAACATCATGCTCCGGCCCTGAAAAGTGAGCGTTGTAATCATTACACTGTAATAATTACACCGTTGTGTCTCTCTAACCACAACCGACACTGGGCATTATCAATGACTTGCAAGCCCACCCTTCGCCCCAAATTCCGCGCGCGCTTTCTATAAATACATACATAATTATACGTACAATTAAACCTGCACAAGTGTTTCACGTGAAACATTGTACGTACAAGTATGGTCAAGATCTGGGCCGACTTCCTCGCAGGCGCACACCCCCGGCGGAATCGCACGCTCGATCCAAGGCGTTTTACGTTGAGCCTCACCCGCTCCGCCACAACTGGTTGATTTCACGCAGGATGGCTGAAATCAGCCAGTCGTCTTGCCGCAACTTTTCTGCGCGATCCGAGTTTGAGTGAGTAGGCGCTTCAGAAGAAACAGAAAGCTGAAGGACCTCATGCTTCTGGCGAATCAAATCAGCGAATCGCCGAGCGGAACGAAAGGGAGGTTCACCATGAAATACCTGAGATATGTTGCACTGCTTGCTTTACTGGCCTTGCCGCTTGCGTACTCGCAGGCTGAGGTCAGGGTCGGAGTGGGAATCGGCGTCGGCGGCTATGCGGCTGGCCCGCCGGTGTGCGCTTACGGCTATTACCCGGACTATCCGTATACTTGCGCGCCCTACGGCTACTACGGTCCGAGCTGGTTCTCGGGCGGGGTCTTTATCGGCGCAGGCCCCTGGTATCACGGCTGGGGACATCCTTATTACGGACGCGGTTACGGACGCGGCTACGCTCGCGGCTTTGCGGGTCGTGGTCCGGCGGGTCACGGTCTGGCGGTTCGGCGCGGCTTCGCAGCGCGCGGGCCGGTCGCAAGCAATCGCGGAGGTTTCCGCGGCCGCCGCTGACAAATTGCACCGGAAATTGACGAACGGCTGGCAACCTGCCAGCCGTTTTTCTTTATTTTCCTCGGCCGGGCGGGCTTGGTGCCGATTACGGACGGAGAGGTTATGATTTCAGGCGAGGCAAGGGGTCTCCGGGCGGCGCCGAACTTAGGCACCGGGCACCGAACTAAAAGACTGGGGTGAAGATCATGGCCGACTTCCGCCGCTTCGAAACCCGCCGCTTCGAAACGCGCGCGATGCTCGCGCTCGTCCTGCTCGGGGCCATGTGGGCAGCGCCGTCGTTGGCGCAGCCGGGTCAGCTTCATCCCGAGTACCGCGTGCAATTTTTCCCGTTGCAGGTGGAAAACCAGGATCTGCGCATGGCCTACCGTGACGTCCAGCCGACGGGCACGGCCAACGGAAAGGCTGTGCTCCTGCTGCACGGCAAGAATTTCTCGGGCTTTTATTGGGAGCCCACCATCGAGTTCCTGGCGCAGCAAGGTTATCGCGTCATTGCCCCTGACCAGTTGGGGTTCGGGGCTTCGTCGCGGCCGGACATCCATTACAGCTTTCACCAGATGGCTCAGAATACGAAGGCGCTGCTCGAGCATTTGGGCATCCAGCAGGTCGACGTGATTGCGCATTCGATGGGCGGAATGCTGGGCATGCGGTTCACGCTGCTGTTTCCGGAAACGGTCGAGAAACTGGTGCTGGAGAATCCGCTCGGGCTCGAAGACTACCGCAAACTCGTCCCTTACATTTCGCTGCAACAGCAGTATGCGGCGGAGTTGAGCCAGAGCTATGAGAAGATGCGCGATTACCAGAAGACCTATTACCCGGGAGCATGGCAGCCGGAATATGAGGTCTACGTGCAGGATCAGGCCAGCATCCTCGGCACGGGCGAGTATGCGCGCGATGCGTGGTCTTCGGCGCTCACCTACGAGATGATCTACGAGCAGCCCGTCGTCTACGAAGTGGGTGAGATCAGCCGGCCGACACTGCTGATCATCGGGCAGGCCGACCGCACCGTCGTGGGCAAGAATCGCTTGCCGCCCGGCTTGCAATCGGTCGCGGGACAGTACCCCGAGCTGGGCCGCAAAACGCATGCCGCCATCACGGGGTCAACCCTGGTCGAGGTTCCGGATTGCGGCCACATACCGCACATCCAGAAGCCGGAGCAGTTTCGCAACGCGGTGATGACGTTCTTCGCTGACGCGCCTCTATCGCGCTGAGGAGCATAAATCTCGGCGGGGCACGCTGGCCTGAGCCACGCCGTGGCCCTCACAGGAGAAGCAATGAACGCAGCAATGGACGGAACTATGAACTATGTCAATCTGGGCAAAACCGGCCTCAAGGTTTCCCGCATCTGTCTCGGCTGCATGAGCTATGGAGCGCCTGCTACCGGTGAAGTTAAACCGGGCAGCCATGCCTGGGCTCTGAACGAAGAAGAGAGCGAACCCTTCTTTCGTCAGGCGCTTGATCTCGGGATTAACTTCTTTGACACGGCTAATGTTTATTCAGGCGGCGCCAGCGAGGAGGTGCTGGGGCGGTTCTTGAAGGCCAATGTCCGCCGCGAAGCCGTCGTCATCGCCACCAAGGTGCACGGCGTCATGCGCGACGAACCCAACGGCCATGGTCTCTCCCGCAAGGCCATCTTTTACGAACTCGAGCAGAGCCTCCGCCGTCTGCAGACCGACTATGTCGACCTCTACCAGATTCACCGCTGGGATTACGAAACACCGATCGAAGAAACTCTGGAGGCGCTGCACGACGTGGTGAAATCCGGCAAGGTGCGTTATATCGGCGCCTCGTCCATGCACGCGTGGCAATTCACCAAAGTTCTCTATCTCGCCGAGCTTCACGGCTGGACCCGTTTCGTTGCCATGCAGAATCATTACAACCTGCTCTATCGCGAAGAGGAGCGCGAGATGATTCCCCTTTGCCAGTCCGAGGGTATCGGCGTCATTCCCTGGAGCCCTCTGGCGCGTGGGCGGCTGGCACGTCCGTGGCAAAGCGAAAAGACCAAACGCTACGAAACGGACCAGTTTGGGAAGAAGATGTACTCGCAGAGCGAAGAAGCTGACCATAAAGTCGTGGACCGCCTGGGTCAGGCCGCAGAGCAACGTGGCGTTGCCCGCGCGCAGCTTGCTCTCGCCTGGCTGCTCAGCAAGCCGGTTATCACCTCTCCCATTGTTGGCGCGACCAAGCCGCATCATCTTCAGGACGCCGTAGCAGCGTTGTCGCTGCGCCTGACGCCGGAAGAAGTTGCGTCTCTCGAGGAACCGTACGCGCCGCATCCAGTCCTGGGCTTCAGTTGAGTCCAGGTGCGAATTCGCCGGTGCGAAGGAGAGGAATGTAAGTCGGATCGCAGGTGCGCCAGGCGACACCAGGTCGAAAGGGTACGGGACTGAAAATCTCACAAAAATGTCTCTACCGCCCGTGATCCGGAGCGGAATCGGCGGCAGGTGTGATAGCCCCAGCATCTTCCCAAAGGGACTAAGGGAGCGGCACGGAGTGGTCGGAGGCAATACCCACTTGACTTCAACGATAAGGATTTCAAATTAGGGCACTACCAAAGGGTCTAATGAAAACACGCCTGAGATGGAGCTTCACAATCACTGCATGCACACTGCTCATGGTCAACATCGCACTAGCTCAGGAAAAGCTAAACCAGGACAGTAGCGCAAGTGTAGCTATCGTCACAGCAGGTGATATCTCGGTCACCAGAGCGGCGGACGGCAAGACAGCAGTGTCAATCAACTTCGTTTCAGGCAAAGCGAAATCAGGCAACACGCGAATTACGATTTCAGGGCCGTATTCCTTAGATGTGAACGGAGGTGTGAAGGAGGTGAAAGGCCCCGAGGGGCTCGAGCTTCACGTGCTCAGTCACGAAGAATTGCGATTCGAAGCTCCGGAGATCGGTTTGTGGGAACAATCACACAAATTTTCCCAATCCTCTGCATGCAGCAAGATCCCCAAGTACCCCGGATGTGGCAATCCAGTTTGTGACCAATATGGCCATGCGGGGGATCAGTGCCGGTATAACAGTGTTTCCGGTTGCTCGTGCGTGGCCCCAGGCGGCGGTCCATGCTCGGAGACGGCGAACCCTCCGCAAGAGAGCAAAACAAGACTGAGTTCGCGAAGGAGCTGATTGCGTGTTTGGCTCGCGCCTGGCGATTATCGGGTCGTTGCAATCTAACTTTGGCCGGCCTCGGGTTCGAGTTCCTGACGAAGTTGTTGGCCCAGAGTGTTGGCCACCGAGCTCAAGTCCCTGGCGAGTGCGAGCCGCCACTTTTCCGTGGATTGCTGTGCGAGTTCCTCGAATTGTTGTGCGAGCGACTGCACGGCTTCCTCGCCCTGGGTTTTCAGCGAAGCAGAAAAGGAGTCTTCAATCCGGTTCTGGATCGTTCTCAGGTGGCCGCACATCTCGCTGAGCCTGGTTTCGACTTCATTCGAACCGCGTGCTTGCAGCTTCTTGAGTTCCAGAGCCACAGCGCTCTCGATTTGAGCTTCCGCACCGGAGACGATCTCGGCTGCGATGCGCTCCAAGTGGGCGTCAAGATCTGACTCCAGCCGGCGCACGGACTCGTTCAAGGCTGCAATCTTCCTGCCAAGGTCCGACACTTCCGACTGAAGATGGGACGCTTTCGCGGTAGTATCGGCCTGGATCTGCTCCACCTCACGGCGGTGAACCTCGTGTGAGTCCGCAAGCTGCCCCTGCAAAGAACTCAAGAGTTTTTCGCTTTGTGCGTTGAGATGTGCTCCGGCCTCCGAAGCCTGCCGCTGCAGTTTTTCAATGCCGGCGGAAGCATGCTGTTGCGCCGTGGTGGCGAGTTCCTTTGACAATACCTGCGCGCGTTGTTCGACGGGGTGGAGTTCACCGGCAAGACGGTGCCGAAACTCGGTCAGTGCTGCGCTAATCTTTTGCTCGGTGGCCGTTTTCGCCGATGCGAGGATCTCTGCGGACTGTTGTCGCGTCTGCTCCAGGACGCGCGTCCCAAGGTCTTGCCGCAGGCGCTCCCATAGCTTCTCCTCCAACTCAGGAGGGATATATCCGAGCGACACCTCGAAGCGGTTGCGCTTGGCGTTCCCGGCCAGCTTCTCGCGGAGTTCGGTCACTTCCGCCTGCAACGGCCGAACGAATGTGGCAAGTATGCCTCGCAAACGGTCTTCCGAGAGGTGCTCCTCGATCTTGTCGAGAATGTCTCGCGAAGCCCGGGAAGAAGTTTGCTGTTGTTGCGCAACAGCGGATTTTGCCGGCAGTTTTTTGGGGGGATGTTGCGCGGCGGGCGCGGGCATCTCCAGTACACGCCAATCATCGGGATAGGATTCCAATCCCCAAAAGTTTTCTGGCTGGTCGAGCTGTGCACCCAGCCGGAAGCCTTGGCCGTCGGACCCCATCGGCTGGCAGAAAACTACGCAGGCCGTGGCCTGCCGGCCTCCCCGGCTGTGCAGGCGCAGCGCGCTTCCGATGTCCAATTTCAGGGGAAAGCGGAACGCACAACCATGCGCACTGACCACCAGCGTCTCACAGAACTCGGAGAACTGGGCGCTCGGCTCCATGCTGGTGACGCGGATGGGAACTTTGACAGGCACTCTCGAACTGCGCCGTACTGGATGAGCGTTGGAAGCGGGCATCGTGATCCTCTGCTTGATGGCGAGGCTTGCACAGCAGACAGGAGCCTCTGCATTAGAGTACCGCTAGGTGGTGGATGGGACCCCTCTCGGGAGTTCGCTTCCAAAATGTTCGAGGGTACAGGCGCCGAACTGCCCATTTGCCAGAACCGCGATGTACTTTGGGCCGAACTCCGCCGGTACTACGGGACGGGCTAGCACCGTGACCGCGTGATTTGTACCGTCCCGAGGGCACCTCGCCCTGGGTGCGGCGGGCGAGGACGCCCGCCGGACAGCCGCCGGGACGGCGGCGCTACTCTCAGTGATTCTGCTCTCCTAGTGCACAACGCCGCGAAACTCTTCGTCCATCCACAGCTTGAACGCGTCCAGGCTCTGCGGACGCCCGAGGAAACCGCGTACCAGTTCCGTGCCGGGTTTTGAGCCCCCCGGTTCTAGAACTGCTTTGCGATAACGCATGGCTGCCTCTCCGCCCAGTAGATTGTTCTTGTCGAACTGGCTGAAGAAATCCACGGCGATGACTTTGTCGAGCACGTACGTGTAGTAATTCGAGGTGTAGCCCATCAGATGCGTGAAGCTGGCATAGAGGCGATTGCCATCCACGAACGGATAAGGGAAGAAGCGCGCGTAGTCGCTGCGCAGAATGGCATCGAGGTCGATCGTATCGGGAGGCCGGTCGTGCAGGTCGAGGGAGTAAGTCGAGAAGAAAAGCTGTCCCTGCACCCACCCGGCGCGGCCAAAGGCGCTGGCCCGGTTCATGCGGTCGATCAGGTCGAGGGGAAGGACCTCGCTTGTCTGGTAGTGCTTCGCAAACGAGCGCAGGATCCCGGGATCGCGGAAGAATTCCTCCAGCATCTGCGAAGGCGCCTCCACGAAATCCGTCTCGGTCGAAAAGCCACTGATGCCGCTCCACGCCTGCTGACCACCCAGGATGTTGTGCATCAGGTGTCCGAACTCGTGGAAGAAGGTGACGACATCGCGGTACTGCATCAGGCCCGGATCGCCCGGCCTCCCGCCGGCAAAGTTGCAGATGAGCACCCCTTCAGGCAATTGCCGATCCTTAATGCCGGGCACGACCGGGCTGGAGCTGAACCACTTGTCCTTGCCTTCGCGGGGGTGCATGTCGAGGTAAAAGCGCCCAATGAGTTTGTCGCCGTCGAATACATTCCAGGCAGAGACTGACGGATCCCAGACGGCGGCGTCTGGCGCGGGTTTAAAGGCGACGTGAAAGAGCTTGGCTGCGGTGTCGAGGACGCCCTGCTGCACTCGGTCGTAGGTGAAATACGGGCGCACGGATTGCGAGTCGAAGTTGAAGGTTGACCGTGCGTATTGGTCTTCCCAGTAAAAGCGCCCGTATGCGGGAATGGCGGTGAGGCCCGGCCGCTTCTGGCTGGCGAACGCGAGCAGCATGTCGTATTCGCGGCGCGACGCCGGGCGAGAGGCGGCATCTACTTCGCTGAGAAACGCTTTCATGTTCGCAGCCGAGCCGATCATCTGGTCGGTTGTGGCGAGATCGGCATAGCTTGGGTACCCGAGAATCTTGGCCACTTCATACCTGGTTTTGAGCACGTCGAGCAGGATTTCCTTGTTCGCCGGGTAGGCGCGAGTGGTGTATGCCAGGAACATCCGCTTGCGCAGATCGTCGCTGGTGGCATAGCTCATCACTGGGAGGTAGTCGGTCTCATCAGTAGTCAGGGCGATCGTTCCGTCGGCCGCGGGCGGGTGAGCGGCGATGTAGTCGGCCGGGAGACCGTCCAACTCGGCCTTGTCTTTCACTACTACGTGGTTCACATTTTCCTGCACGTTCCGGCCGAACTTGAGTGCTGCTTCGGTGATGTGGTCCAGCCGCTTTTTGACCTCGGCCCGGGTGGCGGCATCCTTGTCCACGCCAGCCAAGCGGCCCTCCAGCAGCGTACGTTCCATATAGTGCCGAGTGGCTGAATCGGCGGCAGAGGTGTCAAGCGCGGCGAGCGCGCGGTACACATCCTGATTCAAGGCGAGGGCGGTGGCAGCCTGCTGGACTTGCTGCGCGAGGGCTTGGCCCACATCCCGCACGTCTTTCTGTGGGGCGACCGCAAACATCAGGTACGCCTCCGAGCCCGCCACTCCCAGTTCGTTCTGGGCATTGTCGTAGGGCCGGAGCGTGTTCTCGATCGTGCGCGGGCCTTTCACCGCCAGTAATTCGTCCACGTACTTCTGTTCCTGGGACAGGTGCTCGCCCACCCATTTTTCCGCCGCACCGCGATCCAGTTTGCCTGCCCAGATGTGAAGCGGATCACTCTGAGCAAAACTACGCGAATGCGTGGAAATCAGGGTCAAGCCAACCCAAAGGACACTCAGAAGCGAGCGGCGAATCGCCGCGGAACGATGAGAAAGGGACATCGGAATCTCCGTGAAGAAGTATGGCTCACGAAACAGCGCTCGGCCAATGACGACGGATTATAGTTGAGTCAATGAAGAAGCAGGAAGAGACTTTTCAGCAAGTTGTGCTCAAAACGAGGGTGGAAGGGAGGGGATGGTGGACGAGGAGAAATGCACGTGAATTGTAATGCTCATAAGCCACAAATACTGAAGGGGTTACCAGCCGTTTTTGGCCAGCAACCCCATTGAATGGCTTCTTCCCACCACGATACCCACTCGACTCGCTAGAAATGCGACTTTCACGCCGAACAGAACAGAACAGAACACGAGATTTTGATTTTCCTATACTTGTACCGAAAGGCTCGGCCTCTACCTACGTGCTCTACCTCTGCTCACCCGGAGCCGATAGACCTTTAAGTTGGATCATCTTGGCTCTCCTGACTTTCCGGGATGCTTGGCTGCTTCATCGAGGGAGACTATGGGTCGACGGACCGTTTTGTTGCTGCCCATTTGCTTCTGTGCAGTCCCGCCCTGTATGCAGGCGCGGGACTTCACACTCTTTGATCGGCAAGTGCAACTCCACGGATTCGCCGCGCAGGGACTCATCTATACGAACGACAACAACTGGCTGACCATGACTTCGGTCCACGGCAAGAGCACCATTGAATCGAGTCGGTGGATGGGAGTGTGCGAAAGACGAAAGGGGCCGCGCAAATGCATCGGATTCTAGCAGCGACAATTTTGTTCAGCGCCAGCATTGCCATGGCGGTCGACACGGGTGGAGACGGCGCGGATAGCGCTCCAGCCAATGCTTTTTGGCACAGGTTACAATTCCACGGGAACCTGGACCAGAGTGTCGTCTACGGTTCGGGCAACAACTACCTGACCATGGATACGAACGACGGGACGGCGAAGTGGTCGGAGGGCTCGGTCAACCTTAGCGCGCCCATCACTGAGAACCTCCACGCCGGGATCCAACTCCACTCCTACATGATGGGCCAGCTCGGGCGGGGAAACCTGATGGTCGATTGGGCCTATGGGGACTACCGGGTGAAGAGTTGGCTGGGCTTCCGCTGCGGGAAAATCAAGGCCCCCATGGGTCTATTCAACGACACTTCGGACACCGATGTCGTCCACAATTGGGTGCTGCTCCCACAAGGGATGTACGAAGCGGAATATCGCAGTTACAACATTCCCGTCGTGGGCGGGGAAATCTATGGAAACGTCAAGCTGCCGGTGGGAGGGGATGTAACCTACCAGCTGTTCGGCGGTCAGCGAAGCATCGCTTCCAACGACGGCGGTTCGCTGTTGTCCCAGCAACTCTACGGCATCGCAATCTCAACCGAATCCGGCTACACCTATGGCGGAGACACTAAGTGGAGAACACCCATCAAGGGGTTCACCGCCGGCGTCTCCTTCGACGACTCGCGCCTAATCGACCCACACGCGCTCTGGCCCGCGAACGCCAACCCCTATGGCGTACCGCTCGTACTCGCTATTGATCTGGCCATTAGCCGCCAGATCTATTCGGTCGAATACCAGCGCGGCAAGCTGGAGTTGGCCGCCGAGGGGAAGATCGAACCCCACTGGGTGGCGAACAATGGTGTTCCCGTATTGCCGACGGGGTCCTGGCGACATGCCTGGTACGCCATGGGAGCTTATCACTTGACCGGCAAGCTCACCGCGGGGTCCTATTTCTGCCGGACCACGGGCACGAGCTTTGTCGCTACTTTCAGCTGGGCTTCCTATGATCCGAGCAATCCCAATTACTACAGCAGCGACACGGTGGCCAATGCCCGCTATGACATCAACCGGTTCTTCTATGTGAAGCTGGAGGGTCACTACATCGACGGCAATCTGGCTGCATTCTACCCGGGCACCAACCCGAACGGCCTGCAGAAGATCACGCGGCTCGGGATCGCGCGGGTTGGGTTCGTGTTCTGAGACCGCGATTGATCCTACGTTCTAAAGAGGAGACGGGGTGCCATGAAAGCCATGAAAACGCAGAATGCAATGGGATACCTGCACGCCCTTTTGGTTGCGGCCGGACTAGTGACCTTCGCCGGCGGGAGTGCGCAAGCGGGCAGCGTCAGGGTAATCGCCAACTCCAGCGTGGGGGCAAGGGCGGTATCGGCGGACGAACTCAAGAGCGTGTTCCTGCAAGAAAAGAACTCGTTGGCTGATGGTTCGCACGTCGTACCTGTACTGGAAAAGGGTGGGCCGGCCCACGAAGCGTTCTTGAAAGAGTATCTCGGCAAGAGCGACGATGCCCTGCAGGACTACTATCGCACGTTGGTATTCACGGGCAAGGGCTTGATGCCGAAGGCGCTTCGTTCCGATGAAGATGTAACTGCCTACGTCGCCAAAACGCGAGGCGCAATCGGATACGTGAGTTCTACCGCCCCGGTGGACGGGGTGAAGACGTTAACGGTGTATCAATCCGAGAGCGACGGGGCACGAAAGCTCATTTCCCGCGTCGAACCCGAGTATCCGGTCATCCTGCTGAGCAATCACATCGGCGGCACCGTTCGCGTGAAAGTGACCATTGCCTCGAACGGTACTGTCGAAGACGTCGAACTGGTCGGAGGCAACCCGATTCTGGGCGAGGCTGCGATGGCTGCCGTCAAGAAATGGCTTTACGCTGCGGGCCGCTCGCGCACACAGGCAGAAATTAGCATCCCCTTCGACGCGAGCCGTTGAGATAACAGAACCTTGGTAATCACGAAACACACGGAGCCCGCAGAGGTTCCAGGAACAGACCTTTGTCAGAGATCTCGGCGTCCTCTGCAATTCAATCAACTGTAAAAATCCGCGATGCTCTCGACCACTGGATACAAATCATCGAGAAGTAAAGACCCTTACGCCCTCGAAGGAACAATACGTCTGCGCTGAGGGGAAAGTATGTACCGACTAAACAAAATGAAACCCCAAGTCCCTTGACACGACCGACGTCGTTAGAGATGTTGAAAAAGGAACCAAAGCAGTAATTTCAGTGAAGCTCAGCGTCTGCGGCAAACGAACATTCAATAACTTACGAACGAATTTCGTTGGTGAAATTCCCTCAAAAGAGTTTTTCAACACCGACTCTCGATATCACTCACTGACTGGTTCTGAGTGAAATCGCCTGTGGGTGTTGAAAAAGGGAAGCAAAGCAGTAATTTCAGTCGATGATGAAGTCCAGGTTCTGAATGGGCTCCGGCGCGGCATGCATCATCGGTGACTTAACTTCTGTCTTTCGTCAGACTGACTGGCTTGATCGGCAGATGGATGAAGAAAGTAGTACCGCGTCCCAGTTCCGTCTCAAACCAGATTTTGCCGCAGTGTTTCTTAACCACTACGCTATGGGCGAGGGCGAGGCCTTGTCCCGTGCCTTTGCCGACCTCCTTGGTCGTGAAGAACGGGTCAAAAATTCTGCTGCGGATGGCTTCGGGAATCCCGGAGCCGGTATCGGCAATCGAGATTTCCGCAAACTCGCCCGCGCCCGGGTGCCGATCGTAATCCGCCCCATTTCGCCTTCCGTCACTTTTTCTTTGATGGCATGCGCGGCATTCACCATCAGGTTCAGAACCACCTGGTTGATATCGCCGGCATAGCACACGATCGGAGGCAGAGTGGCATCGAACTCGGTGGCGATCTCGGCCACATATTTCCACTCGTTGCGGGCCACGGTGATGGTGGACTCGATGGCGCGGTTGAGGTCGGTGGCAGTCTTGTCGGCCGAGTCGGGATGGGAGAAATCCTTCATGGCTCGAACGATCTTGGCCACCCGGCCCGCTCCATCAAGACTCTGGTCGATGGCGCGAGGCACCTCGGCAACAATAAATTCCAGATCGCAGCTTCGTTCGGCTTCGTCGAGAGCCGCGGTCACGCCCGGCAGTAGCGTGCCGGCGGCATTGTGGAGCGCATGGCGGTACAGTTCCAACAATTTGTAGATGGCCTTCCAGGAATCGCGCAGGAACGTGAGGTTGTCGGTTACGAACTGCGTGGGCGTGTTGATTTCGTGGGCTATGCCGGCGGCGAGCTGACCGATCCCTTCCAGCTTCTGCGCCTGTCGCAGCTGGCTTTCTAACGCGCGGCGCTCGGTGGTGTCGAGCACGAAGGCAAAGACGTATTCCTGCCCATCGAACTCCAGGTAGTTGGCGGTGACCTCGACTGGGAAAAGTCGTCCCTCTTTGGTTCGGTGCTGGGTTTCAAAGGTCATGGATCCCTGCGATCTGAGATTCGCCCAGAACCCACCCCAAGTTTCTCTGGGGAAACGCGGGTTGATATCCGGGATGGTCAGCGAAAGAAGCTCCTCGCGGGAATGTCCTAGGGCGCGGCAGGCCGCCTCGTTGACGTAGAGGATACGGGATTGTGAGTCGACCCACTCGATAGCGTTCGAAGCATGCTCCACCGAGAATTGCGTCATGCGAAGTTCCGTTTCCGCCTGCTTACGCTCGGTAATGTCTTCGTAGGTGCCGATGACGCCGGTCACCTTGCCTTCGCGATCCCGCAGGGGCAATTTGTTAGTCTGGAGCCAGAGCATGCTTCCGTCGGGCCGGCTCTGCCGCTCTTCAAAGTTGAGCTTGGCCGTTCCCCGTTCCATCACCAGTTTGTCATCGGCGCGATAAAGGGGAGCCGTCTGGCTCCAGGCAAGGTCAAAATCATTCTTGCCAATAATCGCTGCCGCAGCTTCTAAACCCGCATCGGTCGCAAAAGCCCGATTGCAGCCCAGATAAGTGCTATTGCGATCTTTCCAGAAGACGCGTTGCGGAATGGCGTCCAGAATGGACTGCAGCATCTGGCTCGACTGGTACACTTCCTCCTCCGCCTGCTTGCGTTCGGTGATGTCCACGAACGTGCCCTCAATAACCCTGCCGGCACCGGAATCGTCGTCGACGAGACTTAGATTTAACATCGCCCAGGCGGGATCACCGTTTTTGCGCTGAAACCTCATCTCGTGGTTGGTAACGCTCTTCTCCGAGTTGAGTTTTGTCAGTAAAGCTTCGCGATCCGAAGCCATGCGATAAAAAGTGGTAATGGGGAGGGTTAGGAGTTCCTCGGGCGAGTCACAGCCAAACAAGTGAGCCGCGGCTGGATTGCACTCCAGCACGCGCCCTTCCAGGGTAGTACGAAAGACCCCCGCCATGTTGCGCTCAAACAACAGCCGATAGCGCCGCTCGCTCTCGCGCAGCGCCTCTTGCGTCAGCCTGCGCTTCGTAATGTCAACGAAAGTCACGACCGTGCCGACTACTTTTCCACCGCGCTGCATGGGATGAGACCAGTATTCGGCGGAAAAGCTGGTGCGGTCGCGGCGCCACAGGACTTCGTTATCGATGTGGGTGCCGTGTTCGCGGCGAAAAGCTTCGTAGATATGGCACTCCTCCACCGGGTAAGGCGTTCCATCCGCCCGCGTGTGGTGGATCAGGGCGTGCATGTTCTTACCAAGTAAGTCCGCAGCTTCCTCATAACCCAAGAGCTCGAGGCAAGAAGGATTGCAGAAGGTGCATTTGCCCTGCCGGTCGATACCGTAGACTGCCTCGGGGATTGAATCCAAGAGGATCCTTACCGTTTCGTTGCCCTCTCGAACCTTTTCCTCGGCCCGCTTGCGCTCGGTGATGTCGACCAGCGTGCCCTCAATCATCCCGCCGACTGTTGAATCGTCGTCGACGAGACTGAAACTTGCGATGACCCAGGCGGATTCACCGTCCTTGCGCCGAAACCTCATCTCGTGGTTGGTAACGCTTTTCTCGGATTTGAGTTTGGTCAGGAACACTTCCCGATCAGAAAGCTGGTGGTACAAACTTGTAGCGGGGAGGAGTAGGACTTCCTCGGGCGAGTCGTAACCCAATATGCGGGCGGTGGCTTGATTGCACTCCAGGACGCGCCCTTCCAGCGTGGTGCGAAGGACTCCCGCCAGGTTGCGCTCGAACAGGAGCCGATAGCGTTTCTCCGACGCTTTCAGTGCCTCCTCTGCCCGCCGGCGCTCGGTGATGTTGCGCACGAAGGCGAAGCTGTATTCCTGCCCGTCGAACTCCACGTAGTTCGCGGTCACCTCGACCGGGAAAATCCGCCCCTCTTTGGCTTGATGCTGGGTTTCAAAGGTCATCGAACCGCGCTTCCTGCATTCCTTCCAGAACGGCCCCCAGGTTTCCTTCGGGAAAAGCGGATCTATGTCCGGAATCGACAGCGAAAGAAGTTCTTCGCGGGAACGACCTAAAGAGCGGCAAGCCGCCTCGTTGACATAGACGATGTGGGCTTGTGGGTCAATCCAAAATACAGCGTCCGAGGCATTTTCCAGCGACGATTTCGTCAGCCGAAGCTCCTTTTCCGCCCGCCTGCGCTCGGTGATGTCTTCCTGAACGGAGAGAAAGTGAGTGATGGCGCCCTTGGGGTTGGTAATCGGCGTAATGGTTGCGGCCTCCCAGTAGATGTCGCCATTCTTCTTCTTGTTACAAAGCTCGCCGTGCCACGCGCGCCCTTGCGTAATGGTGGACCACAGGTCCCGGTAAAGATGGGGTGAGTTACACCCGGACTTCAGGATGCGCGGATTTTTTCCGACGGCCTCTTCCGGGCCATAACCCGTGCACTCCGTGAATTTGCGATTCACGTAGCTGATGTTGCCTTGCGGGTCGGTGATGATTACAGACACCGGACTCTGCTCCACCGCCATGGACAATTGCTGCAGCACATCCTCGTTCCGTCTGCGGTCGGTGATATCGCGGAAAGTCCAAATCCGTCCGTAGTAAATGCCGTTCTTGTCGACGACGGGTGCGGAATAACGGTCCAGAATCATTCCATCCTTCAACTCGACCTCGTCGCGGCTGGTCTCGCGGGGATGCCGGTTGAGGTGTTGGATCCTGGCGACGAAGGGTTTGGGATCTTTGATGAGTGTGACTGCATACTCGAGCGTGCGCCGGTCATCTTTGTCGGCCAGGACGTCAGAAGGGATTTTGAACAGGTCGACAAACTTCTGGTTCTGCATCAGCCTTTGGCCGCAGCCGTCCACGACCAGCATGCCATCGATGGTGGAGTTCGCCTGTGCTTCCAGAAGTGCCGTTTGGGATTGCAGTTCAGCCTCCGCCTGTTTGCGCCGGGTGATATCGCTAAGAATTCCATCGGCATAGAGAATTCCGTTTTCTTCGCGTGTGGCCGTCGCACGGTCGTGGACCCAGATCCAGACCCCATCTTTCCGGCGGATGCGGTATTCCTGGTCAAAAGGGCTTTGCTTCTCGAAGAGAGCGCCATAGGCCTCCTTCACCCGGCCAAAATCCTCGGCGTGGATGCGGCCCAGCCAGAGATTGGCGCCGCCGGCACAGATTTCTTGCTTCGTGTACCCGAATATGGCCTCCGCCTTCGGGCTGATGTACTTCGTTCGGCCGTCTCGGTCCGCAGTCCAAGCTACATCCGGGAAACTCGCCAGGATTCCGCGAAACTTCTCCTCGCTCCGGCGCAGAGCGTCTTTGTCCCTCTCAATCCCGGTGGTGTCCTGAATCGTGGCCACATATGCGGTCAGGCTCGAGGGCTCCGGAAGCGCATGCATCCGACATTCCATTGGGAAGCAAGTCCCATCTTTGCGCCAAAGAAATTCACCCGCGATATGAATCGCCTGATGAGCGGCCATTGCCTGGCGAACAGCACACTCCTCCGCTGGGTACTTCGTTCCATCCGGCCGGCTGTGATGCAGCAATTCGTGGAGATTCTTTCCGATCATTTCATCGGTGCGGTAGCCGGTCATCTTCAGGAGGGCAACATTGCAGAACGTCACATTCCCTCCCGCGTCCAAACCGCAGAGGCCGTCGACGACGGCATTCAGGACCAACTGCAGTTCAGCCTTCAACTTACGGTCGGAGGTTTTCAGTAATCGACTCAGGGGCATGGAGCAGTCCGCGCTTAGTACATCGGCGGGACTACGTCCTCATTTGAATTTTGGGCACGTCCAGCCCGGTTACGAAGGTTCACCAAACCGCAGGCAGGCGCAGCCTAGTTAAGTTTTCTTCCCGATACCGAATCGGGTGCTCCTGCACATTGGGACGTGTCGAAGTTCTCGCTTGGCGCGCACGCCCTCGCCATAAGCACGTTGCAGGACTTCTGAGCTTTGCGCGGGGCTCAACCAATTGCCGGCGCGAAACCCCAGCTGCTTGACACCTTTCACCCGGCTGATCCCGGCGGCGAGTTCAGGGCTGAGGGTCCAAGGCCATCTGAGGGACGAGTGACTACTTGACCCCGCTCCAGTGGAGATCTGCCGGCCGAGACTTAGGTATGGATTCCGGTCGTGCCGGTGCACTGCCAGGGGTACTCCGATAAACGATCGCCCCACAATGTTGCGAACGGGCGAGATGGGGTACTATGGTGCCGTTTTCGAGATCAACAAGGAGGTTCCGGATTAGATGAAAAGACTCGGGAAAGTGCTGGGGTGGGTGTTCGCCGCGCTTGCGGTCGTTTTGGCGGCGGGAATCACATTCACCATCGGTTGGCGGCCGTTCATCGGGCCAAGGACGCGCGCGCTCACGGCACGGAAGTTCGGGAGCACGCCGGCGCGCTTGGCGCGGGGCGAGTACCTGGTCCGAGATGTAAATGACTGCATGGATTGCCACGCCGAGCACGATTGGACAGCGCACGATGCGCCCGTTCTACCGGACTCGCTCGGAGCGGGCCAGGACATGAACATCCTCAAGGGTTTTCCCGGAAAGGTGTATGCGCCGAATATCACTCCGGATCCGGAAACGGGCGTGGGCAACTGGAGCGACGATCAACTGGCGCGCGCCATCCGCGAGGGCGTCGGCCACGATGGGCGGGCGCTGTTTCCGTTCATGCCGTACCCGGATTTCCGGGCCATGTCCGACGAAGACCTGGCGTCGATTATCGTGTACCTGCGGTCGCTGCCGCCGGTGCGCAAGCAACAGCCGACGACCGACCTGATTTTCCCGGTGAAATACTTGATCCGCAACGTGCCCCAGCCGCTGGACGCGGCGGCGCCGGAACCCGACCTTTCCACTCCCGAAAATCGCGGGAAATACCTGGTCACCATCGCCGGATGCACGGATTGCCACACGCCACAGGACGCACATGGGCAGCCGCTGCCGGGCATGGACTTCGGCGGGGGGTTCATTCTCGAAGGACCCTGGGGCCGCGTGGCCAGCGCCAACATCACTCCCGACCCGTCGGGGATTTCTTACTACGACGAGGCGATGTTTACGCAGGCGATTCGCACGGGGTACGTCAGGGCGCGGCCGCTCAACCAGATCATGCCGTCGCACACCTACCGCGGGATGACCGATGAAGATATCGCCGGGATGTTTGCCTATATCAAGACATTCAAACCGGTGCGGCACCACGTAGACAACACCGAGCCGCCGACGTATTGCAAGCTCTGCCGCCAAACCCACGGGGGCGGAAACCAGAACTAGGTGTACCTGTCATTCGGTTGCCGATTCCAGTCGAGTGGTAGGCGAACCGGAAATGGGCTTCGGGGAGATCTCTTCGAAGAGGACTTGTAGCCCGGAATAACTGCCGGTTAGCCGGTCATCCGACGGGAATCTCTTAAGGAAGGCCGCCGCAAGCCCCTCTTCACTGGCACTGTGTGTTGGATGTATGTGCTGATGCCATCTGGACGAGAAAGATTTACAAACTGGTGACAGACGTATGACAATTCCGCGTCGCGACTCGGCCTACGATCACAAGCTAAGCAGGTCACAGAAGGTTCCGTACCCAGTCACTCCCGGCGGTGGTTCGACCTCCTTCTGCTCCTGACTTCGCTAAGGAGAGACTACTATGCAGATTTGCAGGACCGCAGTCGCCGCTTGCCTCGGCCTGGTTCTTCTCATGGTTTCGGCCCAGGCTCATGCACAATATCGCATCACAAACTTAGTTTCGAATCAAGTCCACCAAGCCCCGACCATCGATCCACTGCTGGCCAACGCCTGGGGATTAGCTCGGGGCGCCACAGGTCCTTGGTGGATCAGTGATAACGACACCGGCTGGTCGACGATCTATGATGCAACCGGAAAACAAGTGCCACTCCGGGTTTTGATTCCCACCGCCGGAAACGGACCGGCTTCGCCGACAGGCCTAAACGGCCCGGGCACACCGACGGGAATCGTTTTCAACGGATCGTCGACGGATTTCCAGGTTCAGGGCAAGCCGTCAGTTTTCCTTTTCGCGACGCTGGATGGCACAATCAGCGCATGGGCGCCGGGAGTAAACGCCAACCAGTCGACGCTCGCGGTGGACAACTCGGCGAACAAAGCGATGTACACGGGCTTGGCCATCACCAGCAACCCGTCGGGGAATTTCCTCTACGCGGCGGATAACACGATCAATCACATAGATATGTTCGACGGCAACTTCAACCTAGTGAAATCGTTTGGTGATCCGGCGATTCCATCAAACTTCTCAGTGTTTGGCATCCAGGACATCAATGGCCTGGTCTACGTCGCGTATGCTATCCCGAATGTCGGCGCTGGCGGTTTCATCGACCTCTTCACGGAGGACGGTACCTTCCTGAAGACACTGATCCAAGGATTGCCACTCAACCAGGCCTGGGGCATTGCCGCGGCTCCCCCCAATTTTGGACCGCTGAGCAACACTCTGCTGGTTTCAAACAACTCCGTTAACGGCACCATCAACGGGTTTGACCCGATTACCGGTAAATTCGTGGGTACGATTAAGGACCAGAACGGAAAGCCGATCATCCTCAACAACTTATGGGGAATCGCCTTCGGCGGAGGAAACTCAACCAATGGAGCAACAAACAAGCTGTTCGTCACCGTGGGTCAGGGAATTGGCACCGCCGAATTGGCCGGCACCTTTGCATCCATCGTCTTCAAGCCATAGTTGACAAAAAGCTTAAGAGGAAGACGTAACCTGGGCCGTCTGAAACAGGCGGCCCGGGTCCCTAAACCGGACCGGAGAAAGTGTCCTGCTCAATTTGAACCCTCGGTACAGGTTTGCATGGTGCAAGAGCCCACACGTCCGTAACTTACAGGGAATCAGCCACTTTAGAATTCCCCGCAGACTGCCCGCGTACCGCGCAGTCATGCTAAACAGTGCGGTTCGATGATACCTTGCAAAGGCGAATGGCTGGCGATCCCGTGGCTGAAAGTAGTTACTTAGGCGTGTTTTGGTTACCGGATCGGTTAGAACTTGACCGCGCGCTCGATCGGGCAGTCTGAGAATCGAACTGTTCTCTGGGGATCGAAGGGTTGCCTCCGAGCGTCCCAGTTATGTAGCAAAAACAGCCTTGATACCTGCGACTTCGATTACGTCACCCGCTTCGAGTTGTTTTTGGCCGCCCTCGACCACGGTATCATTCACTTTGATCTTTACCTTGGCTTCGGAAGCAGCGATGAAGTAGCCATCCTCGGCTCGGTAAATCAAGGCTGCGAC
>Ga0074045_10000906_pt1 | contig 29081 bp, 26 predicted proteins | sample BogForMeECP23OM2_FD_94442 | JGI IMG/M metagenome (GOLD analysis project Ga0074045, IMG submission 94442) | Bog forest soil microbial communities from Calvert Island, British Columbia, Canada - Bog Forest MetaG ECP23OM2 | ecosystem: Environmental > Terrestrial > Soil > Wetlands ...
AAGGTCGTAGCGCGACGTTACCGCGCACCAAGGCGGGCTCCCCCTCGGCTCGTTTAATGTTGAAAGGACCCGAGCATTGAATAACGCTTGACAAGCGAAAGCCCCATACAAGCAGATACCCCAACTGCAGGCCGGCGGAGACATCTCGATCTCGGCGCCGGTGTTCATGTCAATTTATGGGCCGATCGATTCGACGGGCGGCTCGGTGAACCTGAACGCTCAAAGCGGGCCTATCCAGATCGGTTATCCCGGCGCCAACCCGCCGCCCGCGCCCGTCACCGCAAGCGGCACGCTCGTGGTGAATGCCGGCACTGGCGGGATCACCCAAGTGACCGTCGCGCCGCTGACCGCCGGCGGCAACATCGCGCTGGCTTCGAGCGACGTTGTGAATCTCAATGCACCGATCGTTTCGAACACCGGCGCGGTCTCCATCACCGGCTACAACGTGTCCGACGCCGCGCCGATCACGGCGGCAACCTCGATCGCGGTGACGGCAACCGGCCCGGATTCCATAGAAGACGATTCGCCCGCAATCATGTTGTTCTACGGCTCGCTGACGGCCGGCGGCCCGATCCAGATCAACGCGACGGCGCCGGGATCCGTGTTGCTCGCCGATCCCGTCTCGACCGGCGGTCCGGTGTCGATCAGCGGATCGACCATCACGATCAGCGCCCCGCTCGACGCAGGCACCACGGTCGGCATCGACGCCACCGCAGGCCTGACGACAAGCGGGACCGGAACGATCACCTCGACCGGCAATATCGACATCGCCAGCACCGGGACGGTGACGATCAGCCCGCCGATCGTGTCGGCCGGCAACGTGTCGGTCACGTCGGGCACCGCTGTCGTCATCACCGACCCCATCACCGCCGGCGCGGGATTCGAAATCCTGGCCGCAGCGCCGGTCGTCGACATCTACGCCCAGCTCACCGTACCCGGGAACCTGCCGCAGCGGCAGCTTGGCGGGCCGGTGAACGTGCTGGTGCAGGCGAACACGCTCACCATGGGCACGATCATCAATACGTTCAATTCGATCGGCTCGATTCTCGCGCCGGGCGGCATCATCGCCTTCACCCCGTACACGCAGGGCTTTCCGCTGACGGTCGACAACGGCGGAGTCGCTTCGATCGGTCCGGTCATCACCCCGAACGACCTCGGCCGCTTGCAGACGATCGGACTTGTCGGCGGCACCTCCGTGACCGGCAGCCTGTATCTCGGCGGCGTCGGCAGCGGGATGACGCCGGTCGCCGGCACCACGACGCTCAACATCTCCACCGACCTCACCCCGTTCGCCAGCACGCTCGGGCTGTTCGCCACCGGGCTGGTCAGCGAGAACCCCACCGGCATCATCACCGCGGGCACGCTGGTCGGCGGCGCCAACTCCGCGGCGCTGACCAGCGGGAACAGTGTCGGCAGCCTCGGCAGCTTCACGTCGTCCGCCGGTTTCGCGCTGGCGGACACCGTGCCGCTCGCCATCATCGGGCCGGTCACCGATCCGACCTCCATCGCCCTGACCGACACCGGAGGGGCGATCACCGAGGCGCTGGGGGGCGGCGGGTCGCTGACCACCGGACTGCTGACCGGATCGAGCACGTCGTCGGCGCAGTTCGCCAACACCAACGCGGTCACGAGGCTCGGCAGCTTCGCCGCGACTGGCGGCTTCACGCTGGTCAACACCGGACCGCTGACCGTGTCCGGGCCCGTGACCGGCGGCCCGCGCGTGGACATCACCGACACCGCCGTGGTCAAGCTGACCGGTCCGATGACGGCGACGGTCGTCGGGTTGACCGCGACCGGCAGCGCGCTCACCGAGACGGGCGCCGGCGTGATCAACGCCGGCACGCTGTTCGGACGCGCGCATTCCGCCACCCTGGGCAAGCTCAACACGGTCGGCACGCTCGACACCTTCAAGACGACCAGCGGCTTCCTGCTTGACGACTCCACCGGACTGGACATCGCCGGCCTAGTCAGCGCCCCGTCCGCTACCGTTTCGCTCACCGCGAACGGCGCGCTGACCGAGAGTAGCGGCAGCATCGATGCGGCCACGCTCGCCGGCAGCGCCACCAGCGCCAGCCTGGGCAACGCCAACACGGTCGGCACGCTCGGCACGTTCACGACGACCAGCGGCTTCCTGCTCAACGACACCACCGGGCTGGAGATCGCCGGCCTCGTCAGCGCCCCGTCCGGGACCGTTTCGCTCGTCACGAACGGCGCGCTGACCGAGACCGGCGGCCGAATAGACGCCGGCACGCTCGCCGGCAGCGCCACCAGCGCGCAGCTGACCAATGGAAACACGATCGGCACGCTCGGCAGCTTCAGCGCACCGGACGGCCTTACGCTCGATGACGTCCAGTCCCTCCTGGTGACAGGGCCGGTCGATCCGAGCTCGATCGCCATCACCGATACGCAGTCGATCACGCTGGCCGGCAACGTGAGTGCATCGAACGTCTCGCTGATCGCGCAGAACGGCGGCATCGGTCAGACCGCGGGCACGCTGACGGCCGGCACGCTGACCGGCAGGGCGGCGACCGGCGCGCAGTTCGGCGGCATCTCGCCCGGCGTGGCGCTCGTCGGCACGCTCGGCAGCTTCAGCGTCGGCAGCGGCTCGTTCGTGCTCGCCGACAGCGAGTCGTTGACGGTCGCCGGACCGCTGAGCGCGCCTTATTTCCAGGTCGTCGCACCGGGGCAGATCACGCTGGCGAATGCGACGATCACCACGACCGGTGTGCCAATCGGCGCGCAAGGCGGCGGCACGCCGGCCGCACCGGGCAGCTTCTTCCAGGTCACCCCGCTGGGCGGCGTCGGCAGCTTCGTCCAGACCGGCGTGGCGACGATCCAAGGCCTGGACGGCACCCAGGCCACGGTGCGGATCGACGTTCCCGGCGCCGCCGCCATCCTGCTTGCCGATCTGGCTGCGCCGGGCGCCGACATCGTTCTCGCGTCGCCGGCCGGCAGCCTGCTCGGCAACCTGTTCGCCGACAACCTGCTCGTCATCGGCACGTTCGGCAGCAGCAACCTGTTCGGCAGCATCCGCGGCGTGACCACGCCGGCCGCCGCCGCGCTGGGACAGATCGAGCCGGCGGTCAACCGCGCCTACCTGTTCAACGGCTGCGTCATCGCGTCGCCGACCTGCGGCGGGGCGCCGGGGCATGTCGGCGACTTGCCGACCACCTCGACGCTGCTGCTGCCAAGCCTCAGCATCGCAAACCTCAACGTCGTGCTGTCGAACACCGTTCCGCCGACAATGCAGCCGAACGGCAGCAACACGCAGAACGTTCAGCTGTATCTCGCCTTCCCGCCGACCCTGCCGGGCGACAGCAACCCGGAGATCGTGCTGCCGAACGTGTCCGGCCGGGACTACTGAGCGACCGCGAAAGTTTCGCATGCCGATCAGGCGCGCGACGGGGGCCGACCGGCATCTCGCCGCGCGCCGGAGCGGATCGCACCGGGCAGGGCCGCATCGCCCACGGCGGCGAAAACGCATGCCGCCCGAACAGCGTGTGATGCCGGGTCGCGGCCGTCCGCTCATCGGCCGGGCGGGGCGACGTGCGCCGTCATTCGCCGGGAACGATCGCTACATCGAGCCAATCAATCTGCAGCGCGCATCGAGCGCGGGCGTGATCGATCGCGAACGAAGGAGTATAAGCGGGAGCGCCGGGACGTCCCGGCCACAAACGGACAGAGGGGACACCGAGAATGGCCATAGCGCTACATCCATCCATCGACAGCGGCGTGAAGCCCGGCTCGCCGAGCTTCAGTGGCGGAACCCTGGTGTGCAAATGCGCCAGCGCACCGGTGAAGGTGCGGATCGAAGGCAACGTCGCCCACAACCATGCCTGCGGATGCACCAAGTGCTGGAAGCCGGCGGGCGCGATCTTCTCCGTCGTCGCCGTCGTGCCGCGCGACAAGCTGCATGTGGTCGAGCATGGCGAGAAGCTCGCCATCGTCGACCCGAGTGCCACGATCCAGCGCCATGCCTGCAAGGAATGCGGCGTGCACATGTTCGGCCGCATCGAGAACACCAAGCATCCGTTCTACGGGCTGGACTTCGTGCATCCGGAACTGTTCCAGGAGCAGGGCTCGGCCGCGCCGGAATTCGCTGCGTTCGTGTCGTCGGTGATCGAGTCCGGTGTGAAACCGGATCAGATGGCCGGCATCCGCGCCCGTCTGAAGGAGCTGGGGCTTGAGCCCTACGACTGTCTGTCGCCGCCATTGATGGACGCCATCGCGACGCACATCGCCAAGGCGTCAGGCGTATTGCACTAGCGGCCTGCCCGGACGTTCGCCAGCGAACTTCCAGGATTGGCCGACCAGTCAGCGTTCGATCGAAAATGGATGTGCCCCCTCCCGGCGCGGGAGGGGGCAAGCCTTCAGAATGTCACAACGCTGCGGATGCTCTCACCCTTGCGCATCAGCTCGAAGCCGTCGTTGATCTTTTCGAACGGCAGCACATGCGTGATCAGGTCGTCGATGTTGATGCGCTTGTCCATGTACCAGTCGACGATGCGCGGCACGTCGGTGCGGCCCCTCGCGCCGCCGAACGCGGTGCCCATCCAGACGCGTCCGGTGACCAGCTGGAACGGGCGGGTGGAAATCTCCTGCCCCGCGCCGGCCACGCCGATGATGACCGACTTGCCCCAGCCGCGGTGCGCGGACTCCAGCGCCTGACGCATCACCTTGGTGTTGCCGATGCACTCGAACGTGTAGTCGCCGCCGCCCTTGGTCAGGTCCACCAGATACGGCACGAGGTCGCCCTGCACCTCGCTCGGGTTGACGAAGTGCGTCATGCCGAACTTCTCGGCGATCTCCCGCCGGCGCGGATTGAGGTCGACGCCGACGATCATCTCGGCGCCGACCAGGCGCAGGCCCTGGATCACGTTCAGCCCGATGCCGCCGAGGCCGAACACGATCGCGCGGGCGCCGGCTTCCACCTTCGCGGTGTTCATCACCGCGCCGATGCCGGTGGTGACGCCGCAGCCGATGTAGCAGACCTTCTCGAACGGCGCGTCCTCGCGGATCTTGGCCAGCGCGATCTCCGGCAGCACGGTGAAGTTGGCGAAGGTCGAGGTGCCCATGTAGTGCATCACCGGCTTGCCGTCGCAGGAGAAGCGGCTGGTGCCGTCGGGCATCACGCCCTTGCCCTGCGTCGCACGGATCGCCACGCACAGGTTGGACTTGCGGCTCAGGCAGTATTCGCACTGCCGGCATTCCGGCGTGTAGAGCGGGATGACGTGGTCGCCCTTCTTCAGGCTGGTGACGCCCGCGCCGACCTCCGCCACCACGCCCGCGCCCTCGTGGCCGAGGATCGACGGGAAGATGCCTTCCGGATCGGCACCCGACAGCGTGAACTCGTCGGTGTGGCAGATGCCGGTGGCCTTGATCTCGACCAGGACTTCGCCCGCGTGCGGACCTTCGAGATCCACCGTCTCCAGGCTGAGTGGCTTGCCGGCCTCGCGGGCCACGGCCGCACGAACTTTCATCATGCTCCTCCCAAGTTTTGCACACGATAACCGAACAACCGGCACCGCGCCAACGGCGGGGGCCGTCTGCGGCGCCGGGGCTACGGCTTCTTCTGGCCGTCCGGCCCGTACTGCTCGAGGAAGGCGATGACGTCCTTCCGCTTCTGCTCGTCCGGGATGCCGGGGAAGATCATCTTGGTGTGCGGCACGACCGTCTGCGGCGAGGCGAGGTACTTGTCGAGCATGTCCGGCGTCCAGGTGATGCCCGAGTTCTTGTTGGCGTCGGAATACTGGAAGCCGGGGTAGGTTCCCGCCGCCCGCCCGACGACGCCGTTGAGAACCGGCCCGACCCCGTTCTTCGCGGTCGGTCCGATCTGGTGGCAGGCGCGGCAGACGACAAAGGCTTTCTCGCCCGCCGCGGCGTCCTGGGCGAGCGCGGGCGCCCCGGCGGCGACGAGCCCGACGGCGCCGAGCGCCGTTGCGAGCAGGATGGTGCGCAACACGTAATGTCCTCCTGTGCGGCGTTCGCGTCGGCCCGAAGCCGGGCGAACGTGTCGCGCACGGTCAGAACACGATCGCTAGATCTTGTCACCTTCCTGGTCGGGCCATGCACAGCGCCACTTCGCCACCCGCACATCGGGATGTTCGCCGACCCATTGGGCGAGGTACGGCTGCGCCTGCATCATGCAAGCACGCAACGAGCCGGCGCTCTGAAACATCAGATGGTACTCTTTGCAAGCGCTGGGATCGGCCAAGTTGCACGCCAAAACAATCAGCTCCACCCACTGCATCGCCGCTATCCTGGACCTCGACTATTGGCGAAGATTGCCTGCAATTCTCGCTTCTGTCACCGCACGGACGCATCAAGGCTGCTTGAAGAGCCGTGCCAACTTGTCCATGCTGCGCCAGGGGATGCACGAATGCGGACGTCGGTTACACGGTTCGGCCGGCGGGTCTTTTTCGCGGCCGCCGCAGGTGCTGCGCTTGCGAAGACTACGCAGGCCGCGGAAAGCGCAAATGCCACGATACAAATTGCCTATATTCGCTGGGCAGAACAGCAGGTGACGATCTCGCTGCTCGACAAGTCGGCACCGGACAACGGGCTCGCCGGCGCGCAACTCGCGATCAAGGACAACAACACGACCGGCCAGTTCATGAACCAGCAGTTCGTGCTGACGGACGCGCCGATCCGCGCCGGCGACGATCCCGCGGCCGCGCTGCAGATGTCAGCCTCCCAGGGGGCCGGCCAGAGGATCGGGCTGGTGCTGACCGACGTGCCGGCGGCGATGCTGCTGCAGCTGGCTGCCGCCGGGGCGGGCAAGGGGATCACGCTGTTCAACGTGCGGGCGCCCGACGACGCGTTGCGGCAGCAGGATTGCCGCAGCGACGTGATTCATGTCGCACCGTCGCGCGCCATGCTGGCCGATGCGCTGGCACAGTACCTGGTGTGGAAGAAATGGTCGCGCTGGGTGCTGGCCTACGGCTCGCACCCGGAGGATGCCCTACTGGCCGATGCGTATCGGCGAGCGGCCAAGCGGTTCGGCGCGCGCATCGTCAAGGAGATCCAGTACAAGGACACTGGCGGCGCGCGGCAGACGGATTCCGGCATCGTGCAGACCCAGCAGCAGATGCCGGTGTTCACGCAGAACCTGCCGGACTACGACGTGCTGGTGACCGCCGACGAGAACGAGGTGTTCGCCGGCTACCTGCCCTACCGCACGTGGGATGCGCGGCCGGTGGTCGGCTCGGCCGGGCTGCGGCCGGTGAGCTGGGACCCGAACAGCGAGTCCTGGGGCGGGACGCAGCTGCAGGACCGGTTCGTGCGGATGGCGCATCGGCGAATGACTCCGCTCGACATGCAGGCATGGACCGCCGTGCGCATGATCGGCGAGGCGGCCAGCCGGACGAAGTCGGCCGATCCGGCGACGATCGCGCAGGACATCAAGAGCCCGGATTTCGGCGTGGCCGCCTACAAGGGCCGCAAGCTGAGCCTGCGCGACTGGGACTGGCAGCTGCGCCAGCCGATCCTGCTGTCGGACGGCCGCACCATCGTGTCGATCTCGCCGCAGCCCGGCTTCCTGCACCAGACGACCGAACTCGACACGCTCGGCTTCGACCGGCCCGAGACGGAGTGCAAGCTCCCATGACCCGCCTGTTTGCGCGCATGCTGCTGGCGGGGCTGATGGTGCCGACCAGCGTCGGGCCCGCGTTTGCCTACACGGCCTATGTGACGAACGAGAAGGACAACACGATCAGCGTGGTCGATCTCGACCAGATGAAGACGGTCAAGACGATCCCCGTCGGCCAGCGCCCGCGCGGCATTACGATCACAAAGGACGGGGCCGACCTGCTGGTCTGCGCGAGCGACGACGACACGATCCAGATCATCGACACCAAGACCCTGAAGATCGTCGGCGACCTGCCGTCGGGTCCGGACCCGGAGACCTTCGCGCTGCACGTGTCCGGCAATCCGCTGTACGTGTCGAACGAGGACGACAACCTGATCACCGTCATCGACGTGCCGACGCGCAAGGTGATCGCGCGGATACCGACCGGCGTGGAGCCCGAGGGCATGGCGGTGAGCCCCGACGGCAAGACCATCGTCAACACGTCCGAGACCACCAACATGGCGCACTTCGTCGACTACGCGACGGCGAAGATGGTGGCGAGCGTGCTGGTGGATGCGCGCCCGCGCATCGCGATGTTCAAGCATGACGGGTCGGAGGTCTGGGTGTCGGCCGAAGAGGGCGGCACGGTCAGCGTGATCGACCCGGTCAAGCACGCGGTCACGCACAAGATCGGCTTCGCGATCCAGGGCCTGCGGTCCGATACGATCCAGCCGGTGGGCATCCAGTTCACCCCGGACGACGCGACGGCGTTCGTGGCGCTGGGGCCGGCGAACCGGGTGGCGGTGGTCGACGCCAAGACGTACGAGGTGAAGAAGTACCTGCTCGTCGGGCAGCGCGTCTGGCAGATGGCGTTCACGCCGGACAACAAATACCTGCTGACCACGAACGGCCTGTCGAACGACATCTCGGTCATCGATGTCGCCGACCTGGACGTGATCAAGTCGATCCAGGTCGGGCGCCTGCCCTGGGGCGTGGTCGTGTCGCCGCAATGAGCGTGGACGTCGCCGACGGTCCCGTGGCATCGGCGCCAGAGGCGGCGTCGCTGCTGCCCGCGATCGCCGTGCGCGACGTCAGCCATGCCTACGGGCCGCGCGTCGCGTTGAGCCACGTGAGCCTGACGGTTCCGCAGTCGCGCTTCACCGCGCTGCTCGGCCTGAACGGCGCCGGCAAGACCACGCTGTTCGCCCTGATCACGCGGCTCTATGACACCCGCGAAGGCTCGATCGACGTGCTGGGGTATCGGGTCTCCCGCGAGCCGGGCGAGGCGTTGCGCCGGCTGGGAGTCGTGTTCCAGGCGCGCACGCTCGATCTCGACATCTCGGTGATGGACAACCTGCTGTATCACGCGGCGCTGCACGGCATCGGGCGGCGGGAGGCGCGAAGGCGCGCCGAGGCGGCGTTGGCCGACATCGACCTGGGCGACCGTGCGCGCGATCAGGTCCGCAAGCTGTCGGGCGGCCAGATGCGCCGCGTCGAGATCGCGCGCGCGTTGCTGCACGAGCCGCGCGTGCTGGTGCTGGACGAACCCACGGTCGGCCTGGATGTGGCGTCGAAGACGGCGATCGTGCGCCACGTCCGCGCGCTGGTCCGCGACCGCGGCGTCGCGGTGCTGTGGGCGACACACCTGCTGGACGAGGTCGCGCCGGACGACACCGTCGTGGTGCTGCATCGCGGCCAGGTGCTCGCGGCGGGCGAGGTTGCCGAGGTGGTGGCGGCGAGCGGTGCGGCCGACATACGCGGCGCGTTCATCGAGATGACCGGCGGCGCGGCGGAGAGCCAGGGATGAGTGCCACCACCATCGCCGGAAGCCGCGGCTTCACCATCGGTCAGTACGTGATCTGCCTGCGCGGCATCGCGTGGCGCGAGGCGTTGCGGTTCCTGCATCAGCGCGAACGGTTCGTCTCGGCGCTGGTGCGCCCGCTCGTGTGGCTGTTCATCTTCGCCGCCGGCTTCCGGCAGATCCTCGGCGTCTCGATCATCCCGCCGTATCAGACCTACGTGCTGTACGAGGTCTATGTGACGCCGGGCCTGATGGCGATGATCCAGTTGTTCAACGGCATGCAGTCCTCGCTGTCGATGGTGTACGACCGCGAGATGGGCAACATGCGCATGCTGCTCGTCAGCCCCTTCCCGCGCTGGTTCCTGCTGCTCAGCAAGCTGTTCGCCAGCACCGCGGTGTCGATCCTTCAGGTCTACGCGTACCTGGTGATCGCCTGGCTGTGGGGCGTGGACGTGCCGGCGGCCGGCTGGATCACCGTGCTGCCCGCGCTCGCGTTGTCGGGCATGATGCTGGGCGCGCTGGGGATGCTGCTGTCGTCGATGATCCGGCAGCTGGAGAATTTCGCGGGGGTGATGAACTTCGTCATCTTCCCGATGTTCTTCGCCTCCTCCGCGCTGTACCCGCTGTGGCTCGTGCAGCAGTCCAGCCCGTTCGTGTACACGATCTGCCGGCTCAACCCGTTCACCTACGCGGTGGAGCTGACCCGGTTCGCGCTCTACGCCGAGGTCGACTGGATGTCGCTCGGCATCGTCGCCGCGATGACCGTGCTGTTCACCGCGGGCGCGATCCTTGCCTACGACCCGGCGCGCGGCCTGATCGCGCGCCGCGGCGGAGGTGGCGCATGATGCGGCGCCGCTGCGCCGTCGCGGTTCTTGCACTGGCGCTGTCCGCCGGCAGCGGGTTCGCGCGGCCACCCGGGCCGGTCGACCCGAACTGGCCGTGCGAGGCGGTGAAGGTGCCGTCGCTCGATCTGGCGCAGGTGTGGTCGGGGCCGCCGGTCGATCCGGCCGCGAGCGGGTGGCAGGACGATACGGCCGTCGCCGCGCTGGTGCGCGACATCGCGCAGCGCCGCGTGAAGCTGGACGAAGCCAAGGTGAGGATCAAGGCGTTCGCCGAGCAGGCAGGAAGCGCGAAGCAGGCAAAGCTGCTGCAGGTGGTCGCCGGCCTGTTCTCGGTCATGAACGCCGAGCGCAGCAGCGTCGTCGACGGGCTGGACCGGTTCGGTGCGCGGCAGAAGGAACTCGCCGCCGCGCTGCGCGACGACAACGAGGCGCTGCAACGGATGCAGGCCGACGCCAAGGCCGACGCGGGGCAGGTCAATCAGCTGGTGCAGAAAGTGACGTGGGAGGCGGAAGTCTTCCAGGACCGCCGCCAGGCGCTGCGCTACGCCTGCGATGTGCCGAGCAAGATCGAGCAGCGCCTGTTCGCGTTGTCGCAGGCGATATCGCAGCAGCTGCAGTAGAGCGATTTCAATCTACGTGTGATCGCACTCATTTTGGTCTCGTCATGGCCCGCGCCGGCGGCCCATCCGCGCTTTCCTTCACGCGGCCGACCAAGGCGTGGATGGTCCGCCTTCGCGGACCATGACGTGTTGATACGGTTTGCGTGAACGTACTCTAGCGTCCGTGCCCCGCGCTATTCGCTCGCCTGCGGCTGGTCGAGCGGCTCGCGCGCCTCTACCGGCAGCCCCTCGAAGGTCCAGCCGTCCGTGCCGTCCGGATACCAGGCGACATGCGTGTAGCCGAGGGCGAGCGCCCGCTTCGCCGCGTTCCACGACATCCAGCAATCCATCAGGCAGTAGAACACAACCAGCTTGTCGCGGTCGCCGCCGGTCGCTTGGCTCAGTCCACGCACGAAATAGTCCTGCATCACTGGTGCGAGTGCACCGTACCCCGTGTCCGGCAGCCACACGCTTCCGGGAATGTCGCTGCGCGGTTTCGGCCGAAAGATCGTGCCGGGCGGCAGACCGGCCGGACGCGGCGGCCGCGGCAGCACGTCGATGAACACGGCGTCGTGTTTTTCCCAGTGCGCATGCGCCTCGTCGGTCGTCAGCACGACGCCGCCGTGCAGCGTCGCGGGCACCGGCGCGCGGTAGTCGTCCATCCGGTAGTCGGACGGCTCGGGCGGCGGTCCGGCCGCGCCGAGCAGAAGCGCGAGGACCGCCGCGATCGCGGCCCGCGTCACGGTGCGATCGGCTTGCCCTGGTCGTCCAGCAGCGGCACGCCGTAATTCGCCAGGATCTTGTTAATCTCCGGCTGGTTCTCGGTGATCAGGCGGTTGAGCATGCGCTTCCAGTCCTGGTCCGTGCGCCGCACGCCCATCGCGACGAGGAAGTCCATCCGCTCCTTCTCGTGCAGCAGCGGCACCACGATCAGGTGCGGCGTCACGCGCGTCGCGTAGTAGCCGGCGAGCGGCCCCCACAGCATGCCGGCGTCGATCTGGCCGGACGCGACGTCGCCGGCCATCGTCTTCGACGGCGCCTCCACGCGGGTATCGACCGTCAGCGGATAGGGCTTCGCCAGCGCCAGCAGCCCTTCCTGCGCCATCACGGTGGCCGGCGGCGTGCCGGCGACCACGCCGATACGCTTGTCCTTCAGCCTCGCGTCGGTCAGCGTCGTGACGCCGTCGAGCCCGGTTCCCGGCCGGAACACCAGCGCATACGCCGTGTGGTAGTACGGCACGGTCGTCTGCACGAGGTCGGTGCCGACCGGCATGCCCATGATGACGTCGCAGCGCAACGCGTTCAGCGTCACGCGCACGAACCCGATCACCTGCGGGAAGTAGGCGTAGGTCACGGGCTCGTTCAGCTTGGCGGCGAACAGGTCGGCGACCTTGTTCTCGAACCCCTCCCCCGCCTCGTTGGAGAACGGCAGGTCGTTGGGATCCGAGCAGACCCGGAAGTTGTGCGGGTCGACCAGTTCGCCCGCGGCGCCCAGGCCGGGCGCCTGCGCGAACGCCGGCCCGCCGCCCCACAGCATCAGCCCGATCGCCGCGCCCGCGATGCGCAGCGCCGCACGAGCGCTCAGCCCATGCATGCGTCTTCCGCCTTGGTAAAGGACGCGGGCTTGGGCGCATGCTTCTGCGGACGGCCGCGGTCCACGGCATCGTCGGCGCGTGCGCGCAGGTAGATGTAGATGTCGTCGATGAAGCACATGACGTTCTTGTTCTCGCCGTTGGCCGGCATCACCAGCTCCTGCGAGGCCGTGACGTCCTTCTTGCCGCCGGCGACGGTGGCATAGAACTCCGCGTAGCTCAGCCGCTGCATCGATTGGCGCAGGGCCGGCGCGTAGCTCGACCCCATGCCGTCGGGGCCGTGACAGCGCAGGCATTCCGACGAATACCGGATGAAGCCGGAATAGGTGTACCAGTCGACCGTTCCGTCCGCATCGACCTTGAAGGTCGGATTGCCGTCCTTGTCGGTCCACTTCCCGTCGTCGTTCTTGACCGCCGTCGGATCGCCCGACCCGTCGGTGACGGCATAGGCACTCACGGAAACCGCCACGACGAACGCCAGCGCCGCCGCGGCACGCACAACACGTTGCACTTGTCGTATCCTCACCCTTGTCCGGGACAAACGACCGGCACCGGGACCATTGTCCCGATGCCGGCCGCGTCCACTCCGAAAGCCAAGCCTGCGTCAGTCTACTGCGACGGCAGGGTGAACACCGTCAGGGTGCCGCCGAGCGAGGTGTAGTTGCTCAGCGCGGCGTAACCGCCGACCGCGCCAAGTCCCGCATGCGGATCGGTCAGCCCCGCCGCCAGGCCGATGCCGGCCCAGCCGCCGACGCCGGACAGCACCGCGACATACTGCTTGCCGGCGTGCTCATACGTGACGACGTTGCCGATAATGCCCGACGGCGTCTTGAACTTGTACAGCTCCTTGCCGGTCTTGGCGTCGACCGCCTTCAGGTAGCCTTCGAGCGTGCCGTAGAACACCACGCCGCCCTTCGTCGCGAGCGCGCCCGACCAGACCGAGAACTGCTCCGGATCGGACCAGACGATCTTGCCGGTGCCCGCGTCCCAGGCGATGAAGTTGCCCATGTTGGTCTGGCCGGGCGGCGGATACATCGACAGCGTCGCGCCGACATAGGGCTGCCCCGCCGTGTAGGACACGCGGAACGGCTCGTAGTCCATGCATACGTGGTTGGTCGGGACGTAGAACAGGTTGGTGTCCGGCGAGAAGGCCGCCGGCTGCTCGTCCTTGGAGCCGAGCGCCGCCGGGCAGACGCCCTGGGTGTTGACGTCCTCGCCGTTATGGTCGGTCGAGTACTTCGGCACCACCAGCGGACGGCCATACGTCTCGCTCTTCGGGTCCATGTCGACCTTGGTCGCCCAGTTGACCGCCGGGTCGAATTTCTCGGCGACCAGCAGCTCGCCCGTCTCGCGGTTCAGGGTGTAGCCGAACCCGTTACGGTCGAAATGGACCAGCGCCGGCACCTGCTTCCCGCCGACAGTGATGTCGGCGAGGATCATCTCGTTGATACCGTCGTAGTCCCACTCGTCGTGCGGGGTCATCTGATAGACCCACTTGGCCATGCCGGTCTTGGCGTCGCGCGCCCAGATCGTCATCGACCACTTGTTGTCGCCCGGCCGCTGCTTCGGGTTCCAGGTCGAGGGGTTGCCCGAGCCGTAATAGACCAGGTTCAGCTTCGGATCGTAGGCGAGCCAGCCCCAGGTATCGCCGCCGCCGATCTTCCACTGGTCGCCCTGCCAGGTCCGCAGGCTGGAATTCGGGCCGACCGGCTTGCCGAGCGCCGTGGTCTTCTGCGGGTCGACGATGATGTCGGTGTCCGGCCCTTCGGAGTAGGCGCGCCAGGCCTGCTTGCCGTCACTGGTGTTGTAGGCGGCGAGCCAGCCACGCACGCCGAACTCGCCGCCCGACACGCCGACATAGACGAGATTGCCGACGACCATCGGCGCCGAGGTGCCGGTCTCGCCCTTGCCCGGATCGCCCGTCTTGACCGACCACACCGGCTTGCCGGTCTTGGCGTCGAGTGCCACCAGCGTGGTGTCAGCCTGATGCAGGAAGATCTTGCCGTCCGCGTAGGCCACACCGCGGTTGACCGTGTCGCAGCACATCACCGGGATGACGTTCGGGTCCTGCGTCGGCTCGTACTTCCACAGGATTTTGCCGTCGTTGTTCAGGTCGAGCGCATAGACGGTGTTGGGGAACGGCGCATGCACGTACATCACGTCGCCGATGACCAGCGGCGCGCCCTCATGCCCGCGCAGCACGCCGGTCGAGAACGTCCAGGCCACCTGCAGCTTGCCGACGTTCTGGGCGTTGATCTGGTCGAGAGCGGAGTAGCGGTGGTTGTCGTAGCTGACCGTCGGGCTTGCGACGTTCGCCGGATTCGCCTGCAGCGTGAGCGGGTCGCCCGCGTTCTGCGCGTTCGCGGGTGCGAGAAGCAGCCCCGACGACAGCGTCGTCGTTATCGCCAGCCAAAACCCAGCCGATGCCAGTCGCATATGGTCCCTCCCGATTACCTCTGCCCATCGCTGTGCGGATGAGCCATTGTTACGGCGCTTAGGTTGGAAAGCGTCGGTTGAACGTCGCTTTTTAATGCACCCGACCTCACCTTTAAGCAGCCCTGAAAACGTGTCAATGGCAGTTGAAAGTATCGTGAGCACGCGTGCGGCGGGTACACTGCCGTTTGCACGAGAGGGAAGCATGGACGCGCAACGTATGCTGCACCGCAGAAGAGTTCTCGCCGCGACGGCAGCCGTCGCGCTCGCACGTTCGGCGAAAGCGCAGACGGAACAGCCGGATCCGTGGCCGTCGCTCTCCGCGCAGATCTTCAATGGCCGCCCGATCGTGAATGGCAGCACGGCATTGGCCATTGACGCCCCGTATCGTGCCATAGATGCAGCAGCTGTTCCCGTTATCATCCACACTCTGCTGCCGCCTGACGACGCACGATCGATCCGCAGCATCACGCTGACGATCGACGAGAACCCGTCGCCGCTCGCGGCAGTGTTCACCTTCGGCGCGGGAAGCGGCGTGCGGACGCTGGCGATGCGGCTGCGGGTCGATTCGTACACCAACCTTCACGCGGTGGCGGAACTCGGCGACGGCCAGCTCTATGGCGTGGCGCGCTTCGTCAAAGCATCCGGCGGCTGCTCGGCGTCGCCCGCCAAGGCCGAGGCGAGCTCGATTCCGCTCGGCGCGATGCGTTTCGTGCAGGTGCCGCCGGCAGCGGCGGCCGAAGACATGCGGCGGGAGGCGGAGCTGACGATCCATCACCCGAACTACACGGGGATGCAGATGGATCAGCTCACCCGCCTGTATGTGCCGGCCCACTTCGTCACCGCGGTGCGCATCTGGCAGGGCGATCAGCCGTTGCTATCGATCGATTGCGGAATCTCGATTTCGGAGAATCCCGAGTTCCGCTTCGACTACCGTCCCAACGGCGCGGCGAGCTTTCGCGTGGAAGCCGCCGACAACGAAGGCCACGAATTCAAGGACCAGTGGCCGGTGACCCGGGTGTGAACAGCGCCCGGTCCCGGTCACGCTGCGATCAGAAACACCGCACCTCGGCCTCGGCCTGCGCTTCTTCCAGGTCGCGGACCATGTCGTTGCTGATGGCCGTGTGGAACTCCTGTCCCAGGTAGCCGCCCGCCGACCGGCGCATCCGCAGCACGGTTTCGGCCTGTTCGTAGCTCGAGTACGGCAGCACCGATGCGATCACGTCGATGGCGCAGGAGCAGCTGTGCAGGGCTCCCTGGTTGTTGCCGTTGGTCGCCATGCAGGCGAACACGTAGTCGGCACGGGCTTCGGTGGGATAGCCGCTGTCGTCCGCCCGCGCCGCCGGCGGCAGGCTCGCCGCCAGCAGGACCAGCGTCGATGCCGTCAGCGCCGCTGCATGCCAAACCGCCATACAAGCCTTCCCCCGCACCTTGCTGCGCGCCATCAGTCCGCGCCCCCGGCCGCCGAGGCGAGGCCTGTCACGCCGGTCATCGTGGCGCCCGCGAACCGCGCGTCCTGCACCTTGGCGCCGGTGAAGTCTGCACCGGTCAGGTCCGCGCCGGCAAAGTCGGCGTTGCGCGCATCGGCGTCGACGAAGCGCGCATGGCCGAGCTTGGCGAAGCGGAACGTGACGTGACCGAGGCCGGCGCCGGTGAAGTCGGCGCCATCCAGCTTCGCGCTCTCGAACGCCGTGCGCAGCAGGCCCATGGACTGGTTCCTCATGTCCACCGTCATGTGGGCGTGCGTGAAACGGGCGCCGCGCAGGTCGTCGAAGCTGAAGTTCACCGTGATCGACGCGTCCGACAGGTCCGCGTCCACGAACGTCGCCGCCTGGTCTTGCGTATTGTCCATGCCGGTCGAGGTGACCACGGTTTGCAGCGTGGCGCCGTGCAGGCGCGCGCGGGTGAAGTTGGCGCGCATGATCCAGGCGAACGTCAGGTCGGCCCCGCTCAGGTCGGCACCGGTGAGATCGGCGCCGACCAGCTTGACGCCGTGCAGGTTGGCGCCCGACAGGTTGGCACCCGCCAGAGCCGCACCGCTCAGGTCGAGGCCGGTGAGGTCGGCGCCGCTCATGTCCTTGCCGGCGAGGTTTGCCTTCCCCGGCGACGCCACGACCACCGCCCGCACCTGATCGGCTGACAGATGATCGGCGGCCGACGACGGAGCGGCCCACAGCACCAAGGCGGCGAGCATCGATGCAACGCGGGCGATTCGGTCCGGTGCGCTGGGCACGGGCGCTCTCCACCTGATCGGCGCAGGCAGGTCGGACCATCCGGCCGAGGCCGCGCCGATCGCCCCGCCGATGATAGCGCCGTCCTGCCGCCGCTGCACGATGGGCCGGAGTCCAGGCGCGCGGCATCACGCGACGCGGAAAGCGTCGCGCCGCAGTTGCCTGCCGCACCCATGCCGGTCAAAAACGCCGACGCTCAAGCAGGCCCGCGCAGGCGGGCACCGGAGAGGAACGCGTTGCCGCTCTTGTTCGTCCGCCTCCGGCCCGGCGCGCGTGCCGGTCGATGCGTCCTGCTGCTGACGAGCGTTCTCGCCGTGCCGTCCGTGCCGGCCTTCGCGCAGTCGGTGCCAGCACAATCGCTGCCCGGCGCCCCTCCCGAAAGCGCCCTCGGCGCGACGGTGCTGCCGAACGTGGACGTGGTCGGCAGCACGCCGCTGCAAGGCTCCGGCGTCGAGCGCGACAAGGTGCCGGCCAACACCAACGTGCTGACCAGCGGCCAGATCTCCAACGACGGCACGGCGAACCTGCTGCGCACGATCGACGAGCAGATCGCCGGCGCGACGCTGAGCGATGCGACAGGCAATCCGTTCCAGCCGAACCTGGTCTATCGCGGCTTCGCGGCCTCGCCGCTGGACGGCAACGCGCAGGGGCTGGCCGTCTACGTCAATGGTGCCCGGTTCAATTCGGCCTTCGCCGACACCGTCAACTTCGACCTGATCCCCAGCAATGCCATCGCGTCGGCCGATCTGGTCGGCTCCAACCCCGCCTTCGGGCTGAACGCGCTGGGCGGGTCGCTGTCGATCCAGATGAAGAACGGCTTCACCTATCACGGCGCCGAGATGGAGCTGTCCGGCGGGTCGTTCGGCACGATCGAGGGCTCCGGCCAGTTCGGCATCCAGACGGGCAACGTCGCCGCCTACGCGGCGCTGACCGCCATCAACACGGAAGGCTGGCGGCAGGACTCGCCCAGTCAGCTTCGCCAGTTCTACGGCGATGTCGGCTGGCGCAGCGAGCGGGCGGAAGGCCACATCAACCTGACGCTCGCCGACAACTCGCTGGTCGGCCCCGGCACGACACCGGTCCAGCTGCTGGATGTGAACCGCGCCGCGACGTTCACCTCGCCCAACCTGGTCACGAACCAGTCCATCCGGGTGGTCGCCACCAACAGTTACGACGTCACCGACACCACCTCGCTGCAGGCGGTCGCCTACTACAGCTACCTGTATCAGCAGAACCTGAACGGCAATGCCGGCAATGTTTCCGCCTGCACCGACGGTTCCAACCTCGTCTGCGAGACCGGAGTCGGCCCGCTGACGACGACCAGCGGCGCCACCATTCCGAACTTCGTCGTCAACAGCCCCTACAATTCGCTGCCGGGTTTCGCCGGACAGTTCGCCGCCGGCGGCCCGTATTCGGTGCTCAACACCGAGACGACGAACACGAATTCCTTCGGCGCCTCCGGACAGGTCACGAACACCGACCCGATCTTCGGCCACAACAACCAGTTCGTCGCCGGGCTGAGCTACGACGGCGGGCGAACAATGTTCGCGGCACAGACCCTGCTGGGCGGCCTGACGCTGGACCGCGACTGGTTCGCGCCGCCGTTCGGCCAGGTGTTCAGCCTGGATCTGGCGGACGGCTCGGTCACGCCGGTGCGGGTGGGCGTCGCCAACAACTACTACGGCGCCTTCGCGGTCGACACGTTCGACATCACGCCGCGCCTAACGGCGACGCTGTCGGGCCGGTTCAACATGGCGCAGATCGACCTGAGCGACGAACTCGGCACAGCGCTGAACGGCAACCACACCTACAGCCACCTCAATCCCGGCGCCGGCCTGACCTACAAGATCACGCAAGGCGTCTCGGTCTATGGCGGCTATGCGGTGAGCAACCGGGCGCCGACGCCGTCGGAACTGTCCTGCGCCGACCCGAGCGCGCCGTGCAGCCTGGCCAACTTCTTCGTCGGCGACCCCAACCTAAAGCAAGTCGTGGCGCACACCTGGGAAGCCGGGTTCAACGGCCGTGGTCGCCTGTGGGACGGCGGATTCATCTGGCATGCGGGCTACTTCCACACGACGAATGACGACGACATCCTGTTCGTCAGCTCGCCCACCATCGGGCGCGACTATTTCGAGAATGTCGGCCAGACGCTGCGCCAGGGCCTGGAGCTGAGCGCGAGCTACAAGACCGAGCGGCTCTCGCTGCACCTCGGCTACGCCTATACCAGCGCCACGTTCGGCAATTCGCTGATCCTGAACAGCCCGGACAACCCGTATGCCGACGCGAACGGCAACATCTATGTCCAGCCCGGCGACCGGCTGCCGGGGATCCCGGCGAACACCCTGAAATTCGGCGCCGACTATGCGGCGACGCAGCAATGGTCCGTCGGCTTCAACGGCATCTTCTCGAGCGGGACGTACCTGTTCGGCGACGAGAGCAACCAGAACCCCACCACCGGCGCCTACACGGTGATCGGCGTGCATACGTCATACAAGGTGTCGCCCAACCTGGAGTTCTTCGGGCGCGTGGAGAACGCGTTCAACGCGAAATACGCGACCTACGGCACGTTCTCACCGACGTCCGACGTGCCGATCGTGCAGGTTCCGGGTGCGGCCAACCCGCGCTCGCTGTCGCCCGGCGCGCCGATCGGCGGCTTCGGCGGCGTGCGCGTGACGTTCTGATCGCGCGCCCGGGCAAGCTGTTGCGGTCACGATTGCAAACGACTATCGGCCGATCTCGCTACCCTCGTTGATTGTCCCTGCGCCGTATGGCGTACTTGTTTACCCGTCATGCGGGTGGCATAGTCGTTCGCATCGGGGTCACCCCGACAAAAACGTTCACCAACCGGAGGAATACATGGCCTGGAAAAAGCCGCGCGTGGTCGAAATCTCCGCCGCGATGGAAATCAACTGCTACGTCTGCGCGAAGGTCTGACGGAATCGGTCCGGTAGCCGGCATCGCGTCGCGAGCCGTCTGCCGGATTTTCTGACCCCGTGCGCGCCGTCGTCCTGGGGTCCGCGGCCGGCGGAGGTTTCCCACAGTGGAATTGCGCGTGCGCCGGTTGCCGGCGTGCGCGGGCAAACGACCCGGCCGCGCTGCACCGCACACAAACGTCGCTCGCCGTCAGCGCGGACGGCCATGCTTGGGTGATCCTCAACGCCGCCCCTGACCTGCCGGCCCAGATCGCCGCGAACCGCTTCCTGCAGCCGGGGCCGGATGCGCGCGGGCGCGCCTCGCCCATCGCCGCCGTCGTGCTGACCAGCGGGGAGGTCGACACGGTGGCCGGGCTGCTGAGCCTGCGGGAGGGCCAGCCATTCGTCGTCCACGGCGCGGCATCGACGCTGGCGATCCTGGACGACAACCCGATCTTCCGGGTGCTGCCTGCGTCGCGCGTGCCGCGCTACGCGCATGACGGCGACCGCACCGTCGCACTGGCGACCGCGGCGGGCGAAAAGCTGGGGCTCGAGATGGAGCTGTTCGCCGTGCCCGGCAAAGTGCCGTTGTTCAACGAGACCGAACAGGACCCGTTCCGCGCCGACGAGGCCGGGACCGTCGGCGTGCGCATCGCCGAGCCGGGCGGCCCCTCGCTGTTCTTCGTCCCCGGCTGCGCGCGGGTGACCCCGGAGCTGCGCCGCCGGCTCGACAGCGCCGCGCTGCTGCTGTTCGACGGCACGCTGTGGCACGACGAGGAAATGATCGCTGCCGGGCTCGGCCAGAAGACCGGCGCGCGTATGGGCCATATGAGCATCAGCGGCCCCGGCGGCACGATCGCCGCGCTGCGCGACGTTGCCGTCGGCCGTCGCGTGTTCATCCATATCAACAACACGAACCCCGTGCTGCTGACCGACTCGCCGGAATACGCAGAGGCCGTCGCGGCGGGCTGGACGGTCGCGCGGGACGGCATGGAGTTTTCATTGTGAACGCAAACGCCGGACATCCGGACGATCTGCTGCCGCCCGAGGAGCTGGAGCGCCGCCTGCGCGCGATCGGCGCCGAGCGCTACCACAACCTGCATCCGTTCCACCGCCTGCTGCACGACGGCAAGCTGTCGAAAGCGCAGGTCCAGGCCTGGGCGCTCAACCGCTATTATTACCAGGCGAACATCCCGGCGAAGGACGCGACGTTGCTCGCCCGCCTGCCGACGCCGGAACTGCGCCGCGAATGGCGGCGGCGGCTGGTCGACCACGACGGCGACGGCGAGAAGCCGGGCGGCGTGGAGCGCTGGCTGCGGCTGACCGACGGGCTCGGGCTGGATCGCAGCTACGTCATCTCGCTTGCCGGAATGCTGCCCGCCACCCGCTTCGCGGTGGATGCCTACGTCGCCTTCGTGCGCGACCGCAGCATCCTCGAGGCAATCGCCTCGTCGCTGACCGAGATGTTCTCGCCGACCATCATCTCCGAGCGTGTCAGCGGCATGCTGCGCAACTACGACTTCATCGACGAACAGACGCTCGCGTACTTCACCCCGCGGCTGACCCAGGCGCCGCGCGACGTAGCGTTCGCGCTGCGCTACGTCACCGAGCAGGCGCGCACGCGCGCCGAGCAGGAGGGCGTCATGGCGGCGCTGCGTTTCAAGTGCGACCTGCTGTGGGCGCAGCTCGATGCGCTGCACCACGCCTATGTCGCGCCCGGCCTGCCGCCGCCGGGGGCGTTCCGGCTGTGACGCCGTTGTCCGGCAGCATGGTCCCGCGCCTGGCGCGGGGCATGCGGCTGACCGAGGACCGCACGAGAGGACGCTTGGTGATCCAGGCGCCCGAACGCCTGTTCGTGCCGGACGAGACGGCCGTGCACGTGCTGCAGCTGATCGACGGCGCGCGCACGCTCGACCAGGTGATCGACGAGCTCGCGCAACGCTTCGCCGCCCCGCGTGGTGAGATCGCAACCGACGTCCAGGAGATGCTCGCCGACCTGATGGAGCGGAGGGTGGTCGTCGCATGACCCCTCCCCCGCCAATCGGCCTGCTCGCGGAGCTGACACACCGCTGCCCGTTGCGCTGCCCGTACTGCTCCAACCCGCTCGACCTCGTGCGCGGCTCGGACGAACTGTCGGCGGCGGAGTGGACGCGGCTGTTCCACGAGGCCGCCGAGCTTGGCGTGCTGCAGGTGCACCTGTCGGGCGGCGAGCCGGCGGCACGGCGCGACCTGCCGGAGATCGTCGCCGGCGCGCACGCGGCGGGGCTGTACACCAACCTGATCACCTCGGGCGTGACGTTGGACGAGGCGGGCGTGCGCGAGCTGGCGCGCGCCGGTCTCGATCACGTGCAGCTCTCGGTGCAGGACAGCGAGCACACGAGCGCGGACCGGATCGGCGGCCTGCCGGGCGGGCACGTGCGCAAGATGGCGTTCGCAGCTGCCGTGGCCGCGCTGGATCTGGCGCTGACGCTGAACGCCGTCGTGCACAAGCAGAACCTCGACCGGCTCGACGAGATGATCGCGCTGGCGCTTCGCCTCGGCGCGGACCGGCTGGAGATCGCCCATGTGCAGTATCACGGCTGGGCGCTCGCCAACCGCGACGCGCTGTTGCCTTCGCGTGCGCAGCTCGACGCCGCGACCGCGCTGGTCGCGCGTGTGCGCGAGGAGCTGCGCGGCCGGCTGGTGATCGACTACGTCATCCCGGACTATCACGCGGTGCGCCCGAAGCCCTGCATGGGCGGATGGGGCCAGCAGGTGATCGTGGTCACGCCGCGCGGACGCGCGCTGCCCTGCCATGCGGCGGAAAGCCTGCCCGGGCTGACGTTCGAGAACGTACGCCACTCCGGTTTGCGCGCTATCTGGTACGAGTCGGCTTCGTTCAACCGCTATCGCGGCACCGACTGGATGCAGCCGCCCTGCCGTGACTGCGAGAACGCCGAACGCGACTGGGGCGGCTGCCGCTGCCAGGCGCATGCGCTCACCGGCGACGCCGCGGCGACCGATCCGGTGTGCGACCTCTCGCCCCGGCACGCATTGGTGCAGGCTGCGGTCGTCCGCGCCGACGCATCGGCGCGCGCGTTCGTCTATCGCCAGTTCGGCAACGCGCCCGCGACCGTCGACGCCTGACGCGGTCGGCGCGACGGCCTATAGTCCGGCTCGATCGCTTCACGCATTGCACACAGGCCGCCCCGACATGCGCTCGTCACCTCCAAGCCTGCGACGCCGGGCGCTCATCGGCATCGGCGCGAGTCTCGCGGCCCGTGTCGCCGGAACCCGCGCGGCCGGTCTGCCGACGGTCCGGCTCGGCGTGCTGCAGTTCGGCACCGTGCAGTGGGTCGCCGATGTGGTGCGCCGGCACGCGCTGGACACCGCACACGGCTTCGCGCTCGCGACCTTCGCGCTCGCCAACACCGACGCGGACCGCGTCGCCATCATGGCGGGACAGGCGGACGTCGTCGTCTCCGACTGGATGTTCGTCGCCGTGCAGCGCGCGGCGGGGACGAAGCTGTGCTTCGCGCCGTTCTCCGCATCGACCGGCGGGGTCATGACCCGGGCCGACTCGCCGATCCATACGCTGGCCGACCTCAAGGGCCGCCGTCTCGGCGTGGCCGGCGGCCCGGTCGACAAGTCGTGGCTCGTGGTGCGCGCGGCGGCACGCAAGCAGGACAACATCGATCTCGCGAACGACGCGCAGGTCGTCTACGGCGCACCGCCGCTGCTGGGCGCCAAGCTCGAACAGGGCGAACTCGACGCGGTGCTGACCTTCTGGCCCTTCGCCGCGCGGCTCGAGGCAGACGGATACCGGCAGGCCGTCTCGGTGTCGGACTGCGCCGTGGCACTCGGCCTGCCCGCGCATCTGAACCTCGTCGGCTTCGTCTTCCGCGAGGATTGGGCGAGTGCGGAGAACTCGCCCGTCGACGGCTTCCTCGCGGCCGCCGCCGAGGCCGAGCGCACGCTCATCGGCTCGGACGACGAATGGCGCGTCATCCGGCCGCTGATGAACGCGCCCGGCGACGCGCTGTTCGCACGCCTGCGCCAACGCTTCGCCGACGGCATCGCGCACCCCGATGCGCCGACGCAGCAACGCGAGGCCGAGGCGCTGTTCGCGATCCTCAAGGAGACCGGCGGCGCGCAGGCCGCTGGCGGACTGGACAGCCTGCCGCAAGGGATGTTCTGGCGCACCCGGCATGAGTCAGGCTGAACGGCGTGCCACCGATCGTGGCGCGCTGTTTCGCCTGACAGGACTGATCGGCTTCCTGGCGATCTGGTGGCTGGCTGCTCAGGCCGTCGCATCGCCGAACCTGCTGCCCTCGCCGCTGCGCGTCGCCATCTACACCTGGCACGCGACGGAGTCCGGCGACCTGCCGCGTCAGATGGCCTTCACGCTGGCGCGCGTGCTGGTCGCGTTCGTCATCGCGATGGCGGCCGGCAGCGCCGCCGGCTACGCGATGGGGCGTTCGGCGCGGATCGACGCGATCGCCGATCCGTGGCTGGTGATCGCGCTCAACCTGCCGCTGCTGCTGGTCGTCATCCTCGCCTATATCTGGATCGGCCTGAACGACCTCGCCGCCGTACTCGCGGTGGTGGCCGCCAAGGCGCCGTCGGTCGTCGTCACGTTGCGCGAGGGGTCGCGCGCGCTCGATCCCGGCCTCGACGACATGGCCGCCGTCTTCCGCCTTCCCTACACCCGGCGGCTGCGCGAAGTGGTGCTGCCGCAGCTCGCACCCTATCTCGCCGCCGCCGGGCGCAGCGGCCTGTCGATCACCTGGAAGATCGTGCTCGTCGTCGAACTGCTCGGCCGGCCGAACGGCATCGGCTTCGTGCTGAATTCGGCGTTCCAGAACTTCGACGTCACCGCGATCCTCGCCTACGGCCTGGCCTTCGCCGTCATCATGCTGGTCGTCGAAGCGGGCGTGCTGCAGCCGCTGGAGAGGCGCGCACGCGCCTGGCGCGGCGATGCTTGAGGCCCGCATCGCCGCCAAGCGCCTGCCGTCCGGCGAGACGCTCCTGCACGACGTGGCGCTCGCCGCCGCACCGGGCGACATCGTGGCGCTGCTCGGGGCATCCGGCGCGGGCAAGACCACCACACTGCGGATCCTGCTCGGTCTCGATCGCAGCTTCGACGGCGACCTGCGCTGCCGCGCCGCGCGGATCGGCGCGGTGTTTCAGGAACCCGCGCTGCTTCCCTGGCGGACGGTCGGCGACAACATCCGGCTGGTCACGCACCACGCCGCGCCCACCGACATCGCCGCTCTGCTGCGCGATGTCGGGCTGCCGGAGGCCGAGGCGCTGTATCCGCGGCAGCTGTCACTCGGCATGCGACGGCGCGCGGCCGTGGCACGCGCGCTGGCCGTCGATCCCGACCTGCTGGTGCTCGACGAGCCGTTCGCCTCGCTCGATCCGCGCATGGCCGGGCTGATCGCCGAACGCCTCGCCGTGCACGTCCGCACCCGAGGTGCGGCCATCGTCGTCGCGATGCACGATATCGACCGGGCCACCGCCTTCGCCACGCGCATCCTCGTGCTGTCCGGCCGTCCGGCGACGGTCGCTGCGCGCCTCGAACTGCCCGCCGATGCAAGCGACGCTGATCGCGCCGCGATCAGGGCCCGGTTGCTCGACAGCTTCGGCTTTCTGGCCGATGCGCCGGCCGCCTTGTAGCTGCGACCAGGGCCGCCGCCGCGCGTTTCACCGGGCGAACAGGCGAGCAGCACATCAGCGTCAACGATCCAGCAGCGCATCGCCGCTCGCAACTGCTCTGCTTGATGTCCACCCGCCCGATGGGCCTCGCGCGACCTGTCAGGAGTTTCATGGCACGCTCCCGACCTGCGCGGCCGATCGAGAGACCACACGACCCGTTCGGGTGCCGGTCGCACGCATGCCGGCGGATTCGGACCATTCTTGAAGCATGCGACCGGCACACTGAAGGTCGGCTGTCTGGAGCCCCTCGGAAAATCGGTCATAGATCGGCGCCAGCAGACCGCACGCTTCGCGGCTGCGCCCGTTGGCGTGGTAGAGTCGCCCGAGACTCATCGCGCTGCGCAACTCCCACGACAGAGCTCCTTGGCGGTGCGCCAAGCTCAACGCCTGGCGGAACAGGTCCTCCGCCTCAGCCGCGCCGGCGGTTCCTCTTGCCAGCAGAACCTCGCCCGTGATGCGCTGCGTTTCAGGCATCAGCCACATTTCGTGGTTGCGCGCGACACGCTGCAGCGCCTCGTCCGCTGCGGCAATGCTGCCACCGACGTCTCCGGCTGCCGCCAAACCCTCCGCAAGACCGCCGAGGTACAAGACGTACAGGACTTCCGATTGTGCCCGCCGCAAGCCGTCCAGACACATCCGCAGCAGCCGTATTCCCGGCTCCGTTTGCCCTCGCTTGAGGGACAGCAGGCCTTTGAAGCCGGCACCGTGCGCAAGGAAGGCGTTCAAGGCGTTGCGTTCGGCATGGTCCTTGAGCCGTGCAATCGACCGTTCCGCCGTCTCGAAGTCTCCGAGCAGGAGAGAAATCCCGCATCCACACCAAAGCAGTGCAAGACACACCGAGAATGGATGGCCGCTGGCTTGCGTGTCGGCCACGAGGTCCCGCGCTGCGCACGCTGCTTGGTCGAGCCGGCCTTGCGTCCACCACGTGTGCGCAACAACGACGCGGGCGGTCACCGAATCTTCCAGTTCCCAGCGCGCGAAATGGGTCCGTCGAAAGTGGGGTATGGTTCGACGCTGCGGCCGCTGGGCATGCGTCAGAGCTGGAGCGTAGTCGCCAAGAAGGAAGAGCGACGCGGCAAGGATCCAGTCTGCCGTCGACAGTGCGACCGGATCATCGGACGCGGCGCCGATCGCCTCCGCTCGCCGGCCGAGCGCGAGAGCGCCCTGGAGGTCCCCGACCCTGATCAGGAAGTTCGCCAAGGCCGTCAACGCTCGAAGTCGATAGTCGACGTCATCAATGCGCTCGGCCAGCTCGAAGGCTCTCGTCAGCGCCACGCGCGCCTGGTCACTCATGCCGCGGGTGAACATCAGCGTGAGGCCAAGCTCGGTTTGCAGCACCAGTTCCCGGCGCGTGCCCCGATCGGTCGCGTCAAGCGCGGCGAGCGCCTTCTCCGACCACGTTCGGCATTCAGCCAGCAGCGACATATCGAGCCAGACCGGTGCGGAACCCGCCGCGAGGTCCACGGCGATCGATGTGTCGCCCGCAGGGGAGAACGCCCATGCGAGTGCCGCGCGGATGTTGTCGATCTCAGGCCGGTACGCGGTAGCGAGATCCCCCTGGGACGGATCGTCCAGCGAGGCTTCCATCAAGTCCCGGTAGTATACCGAATGCCGCCGGCCGATGGCGGCGGCTTCTCCGCTCTCCACGAGTTTTGCCAAGGCATAGGCCCGCGTGGTCTCCAGCAGGCGGAAGCGCACATCGCCGTCGCACAGATCGGTCGCGGCGAGCGACTTCACCACCAGGCTGGCCACGATCTCTGGAACATCTTCCGATTCGTCGCCGCTGCCCGCGGCCACGGCGCATGCCGCCTGAAGCGTAAACCCGCCGGCGAAGACAGCCAGGCGGCGGAAGATCCTCTGCTCCTCTTGAGTGAGCAGCTGGTAGCTCCAGTCGAGCGCGCCGCGCAGCGTGCGATGGCGGTCCGTTGCCGTCCGGCTGCCGCGCGAGAGCAGCCGGAATCGATCGTCGAGGCCCGCAGCCAGACCGCGGGCACCGAATTCCTCAACGCGAGCGGCGGCAAGCTCGATGGCGAGCGCGATCCCGTCCAGCCGCCTGCAGATCTCGGCAACGATCGGTGCGGTACAGTCCGTCAGCTCGAACCCGGCAACGCAGGCTGCGGCGCGCTCGACGAAGAGCTGCACCGCCGCATAGGCGAGTGCTTCATCGGCCGTGATCCCGGCGCCGGCCGCCGGGGAGTCCAGGCCGCCAAGCCGATACACACGCTCGCCTCGGACGCGCAGCTGCTCGCGGCTCGTCGCGAGCACATGCACATCGGACGTATCCCGCACAAGCTGCGACGCGATGCTCGCAGCGGCGTCTATGACGTGTTCGCAATTGTCGATCAGCACCAGCATCTGATGGTCGCGGGCGAATGCCAGCAAACGTTCTGTCGGGTCGGCGGAGCCGACCGCGATGCCGAGTGCCGTCGCAACCGCGGATGGGACGAGGGACGGCTCGCGGATCCTGGCAAGGTCGACGAACCAGACGCCGCCGGCGTGCGCCGACGCCGCACTCTCCGCCACTGCCAGCGCCAGCGTCGTCTTGCCGATCCCGCCTGCGCCTGCCACAGTGACAAGGCGTGACTGCGTCAGCTGCGAAGCGACCGTCGCCAATGCACTGTCCCGGCCGATAACCCTTGTCGGCAAAGTCGGCAGGCGACGTTCGCGCCGGAATGCCGGGGGTTGTGGCGGCGCCAGTGGCGACGCCTTGTCGCTGGCCCGCGTGACCGGTCCGACGAAGCAGTAGCCGCGTCCGGCGATCGTCGAGACATAGCGCCGCCCATCTTGGCCATCTCCGAGCGCCTTGCGCAGTTCGAGCACGTGCACGCGGATTGTGCCTTCACCGACGACCTGGACGCCGGGCCAGACGGTTGCAGCCAGCTCCGATTTGGTGACGGTCTCCCCCGCGCGGCCGATCAGCGCGATGAGCAGATCAAGGGCCCTACTGCCGAGCCGAACCGCCCGGTCGCCCTCAAGCAGCAGCCGCTGCGCCGGCAACAGCCGGAACGGCCCGAACAAAACTGCGTGGTCACGATCGGCGCTGATGGACATGCGCGTCCCGGTATGTCGGAGCCGTCACGGGCCACGTCACTCCAGACCCGCTACCGGCCCTTCCGCTTCGTCAACGTATTTGGGTACATTGACGTAATGCGTTCGCGCAGCCGCCCGCCAGTGCACAATAGAAGAACCTGGATGTGGCCGACGCATAGGCCCGACTACACCATCGTATAGGATGCGTCACGGAAGGCGGGTATGTTCTTGGAGCGGTGGCGCGAGCCCAAACTGGCAGGGCAATCGCATTTCAAAACAGGGTCAGGAGCTTGGTGAGATATGCGTCGTCCCATCCGGCGCGTTTGAATTTGCCGCGAAAGGATCCTTTGGAGGGATCCTTTTGCATCACGTTCAGC
>Ga0074045_10000907_pt1 | contig 29071 bp, 36 predicted proteins | sample BogForMeECP23OM2_FD_94442 | JGI IMG/M metagenome (GOLD analysis project Ga0074045, IMG submission 94442) | Bog forest soil microbial communities from Calvert Island, British Columbia, Canada - Bog Forest MetaG ECP23OM2 | ecosystem: Environmental > Terrestrial > Soil > Wetlands ...
AAGGTACGGAGGCGCGTTGCCGTCACCCATGGTCAGAATGCGAGCGCCGAAGACCTTTTCGTAGTAGCGAGCCGATCGCTCGACGTCGGCGACGGTGAGAAAATGCGCGATGCTGATCCCCTCTCGCGGGGGCATCTCATAGCTTTTCTGTTCGACTTGTACGGCGTTCATTGATGACTCCTTTCGATATAGTGCCCATTACATGTACGTCGTCCAGAAGCGCGACGACGAAGTCTTTTGCACGAAAGCATCGATCCGCACCAAAGTATTGGTTGAACATTGCGGTCAAGAGGCGCATCCCCATCGCGCACTCCAGAATACTGCGCGTTCTTCTGATGGTCGTTCATCTTGAGAAGACTCCTCCTACGAGTTGCTGTTTCGCGGATCGTCTTTCGCGCTGAGGTACTCCAGTCCAAGCGGCCCCATCGCGGTTACTTGCGTGACGTACTCGCTGGATTTCGCCCAGTGGAAATGGGACGTGTTGCCAGGGAGTATGATTACGGCGCCGGGCGGATAGGCTTCCAACTTACTCGCGTCGAACTCATCACCCAGTCCGATATAGAAGACTCCGGAAATCACGGTATAGACTCGATCCTCTGGGTGCTTGTGAGGCATCAGCTTCTCGCCGTGCGGCGTTTTGACCCTGATTGTGTAGGGCCCGGGCTGCGATGGCTGACCCACGACGACGGCCAGCCGGACGGAAGGTGGGAAAGCCGGGAACGGTTTCCAATCGAGATCTTCGGACAAGATGGTTTTGAAAACCTCCTGCCCCGGTTGGTGAGGCCGGACTTCGCTTTGCTGAGCATGCTTTACGGCGCTGGTTTTCTGAGACATGCAACCTCCTTCGCGCAGAAAATATAAAACATCACCACAGAATTTCGAAACATGTCCGCTAAGATTGGCTTCGAAAGCCTGCCATCCTCAATGTCCCGGAGTTGAGAATCACGTCGGGCGCCGGACTAACGCGCGATTTGGCCCAGGTAGTAGCCGAGCCGATTTTCGACATCGCCTGGTTTGTGGAAGCCGAGCGCCATCAGCGCTTTGATCCCATTCTGCGCGGCAGGCCGCCCGAGTGAACCGATGCAAGCATCCCATCCCGCGCCGAGCTCGACGTCCGGCGGCAGGCTGGTGTTGACGAGCCGCTTGGTCTGAGCGATTGCCCATTTGTCGAACTTGGCGATCCGGATCGCCAGCGCCTCTACAAACGCATCCAGATCGGGGTCAGGCAGTGCGCGATTAATGTAGCCGTAGGCCTCAGCCTGGTCTGCCCGGATGTCTTCCGAGCTCAAAAGCACCTCGAGGGCGCGGTTCCGGCCGATGAGATGGGGAAGCCGAGCCATGGGGCCGCCGCCGGCGACCATCCCTACGCCCACCTCCCATTGCGATATGATTGCCTTTTCGCGGCTGGCGAAACTCATGTCGCAAGCCAGCGTGATCTCGCTGCCGTTGCCCGTCGCCCGGCCGCGGATGAGGGCGATGGAGGCAACTGGCAAGCGGGTCAAACGCACGAGAAAGTCCGTCCAAGGCGGCAAGCCCGTCGGACCGGGCGGCAGTGAGGTCAGGTCTTCCAGCTTGGCCGTGAAATCGGAGTGATTCAAGAAGTAGTCGTCAACGGCGCTGTCGAAGACCACGACCCTGACATGCTCATCGGCCTCGAGAGCATTGATGACTTCCTGGAACTCCCGGACCATTTCTGGGCCCATCACGTTGATCGGCGGGTTGTCGATCGTGACACGCCAATAGGCGGGCGACCGTCGGGTGACGCGAATCTGTACGGGCTTCGTACGTGCGCTTGCAGTTGTCATGGCATTCTCCTGTCTATCTGTTTGTCTCGGAGAGCGGTTGGTTGTCCCCAACGCTTTCTCGAGATTTGGATCATTTGTTCTCTGCCGGCAGTGGGTTGATTACTGCCGCGCCTGCCGCGCTGACGATCTCGTCCTGGGAATCCGTGCCTCCCGAGCAACCGATTGCGCCGATAATCACCCCCTGTTCGATCAGTGGAATGCCGCCTCGAGACGCAATGACTCCATCGAACGCGAGCAGGTAATTGAGATGCATGAGTTGGATACCGTCCTCGAATATCTTGGTTGGGCGCCGGAAGGTCGCGGCGGCGCGTGCCTTATGCTTGGCAATCTGAATGGAGGCAAGCATGGCACCGTCCATGCGTTGAAAGGCGACGAGGTTGCCGCCGGAATCGGCGACCGCAATGTTCATCTTCCAATTCCGTTTCTTCGCCTCTGCCACCGCCGCTTGAATCACTGCCTGGGCCCGGTCTAGCGATATCGGTGGGCCATAGGGAGTGTCGAACGGAATTTTGTCGGGCACAAAATCGAGAGGATTCCTTTCCGTGGGTTGCAGTGCTCGACTGGCGCTCGCGGCGGTTCCTGTTTTCTCTGCTGACATAAACCCTCCTTCAACGGATCGCAACTTTCTGCGGTTGCCCCACGGCTTGTTGGTCCTTCGCGGTCAAGCCGGCGAAATCGCATTGGCCGCCGTCACCAATAACAACGACGAACCGATGTGAGCGTCAACTCAAGCAGAAGCGTGAGCGGCTTTCTCCCCGAGTAGTTTTATAAGCGCTTGAGCTGCGGACGTGGATGACGCGGGATTCTGCCCAGTGATGAGACGGCCATCAACGATGGAGAAAGGCTGCCAGTTCGCCATCTTCTCGAATATGGCGCCGAGCCGCAGCAGTTCATCTTCGACCAGGAACGGCACAACCTTCGTGAGATGCATCTCCTCTTCCTCGCCGTTCGTGAAACCAGTGACGTGTTTTCCTTTCACCAGCGGAGCGCCCTGGTAGGTAACGTGGCGAAGCACCCCGGGCGAATGGCACACCAATGCGATTGGCTTGCCGGAATTGTAGAAGGCCTCCAGAAGAGCGATCGACGAAGGGCTCTCCGCGAGATCCCACATCGGGCCGTGCCCACCGGGATAGAAAACGGTGTCGAAGTCTTCCGCCTTCACTTCCGAAAGTTTGACCGTGTTAGCGAGAGCCTTTTGCGCCGCCGCGTCCTTCTTGAACCGAGCCATCGCCGGCGTTTGATTTTCAGGCATATCGCTTTTCGGATCGAGCGGTGGCTGCCCGCCTTTCGGTGAGGCGAGGGTCAGCTGTACGCCCGCGTCCCTGAAAACAAAGTAAGGAGCTGCGAATTCTTCAAGCCAGAAGCCGGTTTTAAGCCCAGTGTTGCCAAGTGTGTCGTGCGATGTGAGCACCAGCAGTATTTTCATGATCCTTCTCCTATGCCTGGTTGCGAGAGTTCCGATTGAATTCGGTCGACGCGAATCATCAGAACAGAAGCTTGGGGGGTGCACAATTGGACGATGGTATCGTCGATACTTTGGTATCAGCTCTCCCGCTGATGAGCGGCCGAAGAAAAGATGGATTGAGCGGTAGCGCGAAGCTGTCGGTTGATACCATCGTCCAATAGATTCTTCACCACACTTTCTGACTTAATAGCAAACAGATGTAGGACGCTTTTGGGGACAAAATGTGCCCTCCTTACTAAAGGTTCTCGAAGGAGAAACGAACTTGGGCCTTGGTGGGCGCGAGCAGGTAGCCGAAACGCCACAGCGCGACCAATCCCGGTTTCTTTCATCCAACTGTTGATTAATGCTTGTTGGTCCGACTGGGAGATGAATCATGAAAGCAATTGTTATCCACGAATATGGTGGTCCAGAAGTACTGAAGTTCGAGGAGTACCCTGATCCAGTGGCGGGTCCGGGCGAAGTACTGGTGCGGGTCGCTGCCACGAGTGTGAATCCGATCGATTACAAACGACGCGCCGGCTTCACGAAAGACTTTTATCCCATCAACTTTCCGGGACTGATGGGCGTGGATATTGCGGGGACAGTCGTCACGGTTGGGCCCGGAGTGGAAGCCTTTTCCCGAGGCGACCAGGTGTTTGCAATGGCGGCAGACACATACGCCGAGCTTTGCGTTGTAAAAGCCGCGATTCTGGCGAAAGTTCCCAAGGGACTCGATTTGATTCAGGCGGCGGCGCTGCCGCTGGTGACAACGACTGGCAACCAGCTCATTTCTTCTACCGGGATCAATGCGGGCCAGACGGTTCTTGTCGTTGGTGCTGCTGGAAATGTCGGGCGTTCGGCGGTATTCACTGCGAAGCAACGGGGTGCAGCGGTGATTGCCGGCGTGCTGAAGAGCCAGATGGCTGAAGCAAAGGCTATCTGCGCAGATCGGTTGGTCGCCACTGATGACGACAATGCGATTGCGAATCTTCCGATGCTCGATGCGGTAGCCGATACCGTCAACGGCAAGACCGCCGAGAAATTGATCGCCAAGGTCAAGTCAGGAGGAGTGTTTGCATCGGTTCTCGGGGCACCACGGAATGTCGAGAAATACCCAACCGTAAAGGTGGTACCAGTGTACGCGACACCTGATGCGAAAACTCTTCAGTTCATGGCCGAGGCCGTCCGCGAAGGCAAACTGGTGATCCCGATCAGCCGCAAGCTGCCGCTCAGCCGAGCGGCCGAAGCTCAAGCCGCCGCGGAGGCGGGCGGTATCGGGAAGGTCTTGCTGGTCGCGTGACACGGAGCGCGCTCGTCTTCGGGAGGCAAAATGAAAGCCGGAAGAGTCCATCACTTTGGCCCGCCGAACGCGATCGTGATCGACGAGATACCACGTCGGATTCCGGGAAAAGACGAGTTGGTTGTACGGGTCGCTGCTGCCGGAGTTGGTCCATGGGACGCGCTCATTCGCGAGGGAAAGAGCGTTGTGCAACTGTCCCTTCCGATCATTCTCGGGTCAGATTTGGCGGGGATTGTCGACTCCGTGGGAGCGGGAGTCGTTCAGTTCAAGCCGGGTGACGAAGTTTTCGGTGTCACAAACAAACAATTCTGTGGAGGTTATGCCGAATACGCGGTGGCCTCGGCACAGATGGTAGCCAGAAGGCCGAGGTCGTTGAGCTTTGTCGAGGCGGCGTCTGCGCCCGTGGTGGCCGTGACGGCGTATCAGATGCTGTTCGACTATGCGCAGATGAAGGCAGGCCAAGCGGTATTAATCCACGGAGCGGCTGGAAATGTTGGCGCGTATGCGGTGCAACTGGCGAAGCAGGCAGAACTGCAGGTTTTCGCAACCGCTGGGCCTGCCGATCTCGACTATGTTCGCGGCCTCGGGGCCGAGATCGTCGTGAACTACAAGACTACAAAATTCCAAGATGCCGTGCCCCCCGTCGATGCGGTACTCGACACCGTCGGAGGAGAGACGCAGGATCGTTCATTCCGTGTTTTAAAGCCGGGCGGCATCCTCGTGTCGTCGGTTTCGCCGCCGCCACAGTCTGCGGGCTTTCGTTCAGTGTTCCTCTTGGTAGACGTCACCGCGACCCGGCTGGGCACACTCGCGAGATTGCTCGATAGCCGGAAGCTGATCCCGGAGGTGGGCACCGTGCTTCCGCTCGAGGAAGCGCGGATGGCACACGAAATGCTGGCCGGTGCGCCACACAAGAGAGGAAAGATCGTACTTACGATGCATGGCGTTCAGTAGATACTGCGCTTGATGCCCTAAAGCCGCGGCTGGCATTGCGCGTGAAAACCAGCGTTGGTGACTCTCCGATCTTGCTGGTGGCTTAAAACTGTTTTTTCGACAGGGGATAAGAAAGGAAAATCGGAAATGAGCAAGGGTCTGCGCGGAATCAACCCCGCTTCCAAGCCGAGCGGCGTCGGGTGTGTGGAGTGCCTGGCGTCACCGAAAGGTTGGTGGTTTCATCTCCGCCGGTGTGCGGAGTGTGGGCACATCGGATGCTGCGACAGTTCTCCGAGTCGGCATGCATCAAAACATGCAGCAGAGACAGGGCATCCGATCATAACCAGCTTTGAGCCGGGTGAGGATTGGTTCTTCGATTACGAGAAGCGGGGGATGATCAAGGGTGTGGAGATGCCTCCGCCGCATTCGCATCCAAAAAATCAGCCCGCACCTGGACCAGCAGGAAGGGTGCCATCCAACTGGGAATCGCTCCTAAACTAGCTGCTCGTTATAGGGTAGCCAGCGGATGAAACGGTTTCTTTAGACCGTAGGCGTTTCCGGCCGCATCCTAATTTGTCGACAACAGAAGACACCGGATGAATCTACCTGACGAGCAGATCGCACAGTTGATACGAAGGTATCGCCGATACCATTGTCCAATTGTCTTGCCCCCCTCATTTCTGGCTTAATCGCAATCGTTCGAGAGGCACGTTGATCGGGCTTAGGAAGGCTTTTCTGTGAAGGAGAACAGATTATGTCAGAACTTGCGACGAAATCTGTGGCGCGAGAACAACAGGAACTGAAGATAGAAACACCCGCCGTCGCGGAACGTATCGCCGTCTTTACCATCGTGGCGACAGCTGTGGCAGTGCTGGCGGTACTAGTAGCCGCGGTCGTTTACGCGCAGGACAAGTACTCGCTGAAATCGCCGAGCGGAATCGCGTTCTCCGACTTCAGAGGATACGAGGACTGGGCTGTCGTCTCTTCCGCCCGGACCGACGAGGTGCTCAAGGTAATCGTGGCCAACCCGGCCATGATTAATGCGTACAAGGCCGGCGTTCCGGGCAACGGCCAGCCATTCCCCGAAGGCTCCATGATCGTGAAACTCCAGTGGAAGCCGAAGAAGAGCACGGAGGCCCCCTTTACCGTAGATGTGCCCGACGTCTTTAAGCAGGCTTTCGTCATGGAAAAGGACAGCAAGAGATTTCCGAAAACCGGCGGGTGGGGATACGCGGTGTTCAACTACGATGCTGCATCGGACAAGTTCGCGGCAGATTCCAAAAGCCTCTCAGACTGCGGACACTCGTGCCATGTGGCCGTGAAGGCGAAGGACTATATCTTTCACCCGTACCAGAAGCGTTGAATCGCGCCCGCCCCGGCATTAAGTACCCGCGCAAAGGACGTCCCTGTGCGAGGCTTTATTTTCGACGTGGATACCGGTCTCCTGAGGGAAGTGCAGCCAATTGCACATCAGACTGCTGCCTGAAAGAAGCTGGACTCGCAAGGTTTGAGCCCCAGAACGTCGGGTTCCCAGGAGTTCTGCGGGAAAAAGACGCTGCAATCAAGATTTCTACACGAAGTGAGCCCGGTAGACAGGATCAGGGTGTTCCATTGCAGACCGCGTCTCATCTCGCTCATGAAGTCCAGCGGCTATCACGGGCCAACTTGCCAAGTGATACAGCTGAATTGGCCAGATATCTCATCGGCAAGACCATTGTGCGCGAGACTGGGCGAAACAGGATCAGCGGTCGGATTGTCGAGACAGAGGCATACCCACCGGGCGACCCGAGTGGTCATGCTTATCATGGACGAACGGCCAGAAACCAATCGCTATTCCTAGACAAGGGGTTTGCTTATGTGTACTTCATATATGGGACGTCATACATGCTCAACGTGACGGCTGAAGAACCCGGAGTTGGCGCGGGAGTGCTGCTGCGCGCCATTGAGCCTCTCGAAGGAATCAACCTAATGAAACGGCTCCGCAAAACCGACAGACTCAGAGATTTGGCGAGAGGTCCTGGACGGCTTGCGGCTGCATTGCAAATCGCCCAGCGATTGGACGGACTTGACCTGTGTGCGAATGGTCCGCTTTGGCTGGGGACTCCGGTCCGAGAGACTGCACACGTTAGCGCAACTGTGCGCATCGGCATTACGCGTGAGGTGGGCCGGCTGTTGCGTTTCTTTGAGGCCGGCAGCCCGTTCGTCAGCGGCCCCCTTAACGAGCTAAGAAGTCGTTAGGCTTCTATTGACCCGATTCGAATTCGCAATAGTTCGCTGGCGGTTTCGATGAAGGGCGCGTTTCGCCCTGATCAAGGGGTCGCCGCCTTCAACGGATTGAAGGAATATTCCCCAGAGAGAAGGAAACTGCGGAGCCCGATTAGGTCCTCGGAAGTAGTGAGCGCTTTCAGGTTGATTGGATGAAGAGCACGAGAACGTGTGAGAACTATCTTAATGGAACTTGCCATCGCGTGGCACCCAGGGACGCCGGAACGGGGCGCATGGCCAGACAATCCTGACTTATTGGGCCGGATGCGCATCGAAATTCAGGTGCGGTACAATCCTTGTCTTGCGAAACGGGATAGTGCCTGTTTCGCCTTTGAGGTAAGAATGTCCTCTCTACCAATACCCAGCACACTCGACGCTCGGACCCAAGCCTTTCCCGTGTTAACAGAAACACAGATGAATCGCATTCGTCCGGGTGGCAAGTTTCGTGAGGTCAACAAGGGCGAAATCCTGTTCGAGCCAGGTGATACAGGTGTACCGTTCTTCGTGCTTCTTTCCGGGGCCATGCAAATCGTACAACCAGACCTTGTTGGCGAACGCCTGATCACAACCCACGGTCCCGGCCATTTCACGGGAGAGATGACAATGATCTCCGAACAGCGGTGCCTGGTGCGGGGCCGCATGACGGAGGCCGGGGAACTCTTGGAACTGAGTGGAGATGGCTTGAGGTCATTGGTGGCAAAGGATGCGGAGCTCAGCGAGATTTTCATGCGAGCGTTTATCCTGCGCCGATTGGCTCTCATCAGTCACGGATACGGCACCCTCATCCTGTTGGGTTCCCGCCACTCGGCGAACACCCTGCACCTGCGCGAGTTTCTTACCCGCGTTGGACATCCTTACACGTATGTCGATCTTGATCTGGACAAGAGCTCTCAGGAACTTCTGGACCGTTTTGCGGTGAAGCTTGATGAGATACCTGTGGTGATATGTCAGGCGCGTGCCGTGCTTCGGAATCCCTCGATTCAGGAATTGACGGATTGCATCGGACTCAACAGCGCCGTAGATGAAATGCAAGTGCGCGATTTGATCATTGTCGGTGCCGGACCCGCCGGGCTAGCAGCAGGGGTCTATGCCGCTTCGGAGGGCTTGAATGCACTGCTGATTGAGAGTGCATCACCCGGAGGGCAAGCCGGATCCAGCTCCAAAATCGAAAACTACTTGGGGTTTCCGACTGGAATTTCCGGTCAGGACCTCGCAGCTCGCGCGATCGCTCAGGTGGAGAAATTTGGAGCGAAGATGATGGTGGCGCGCAGTGTTGCACGGCTGGACTGTGATAAGCGCCCGTACGAAATACACTTGGACAACGGCAACAAGCTCGCGGCGCGCGCGATTGTTGTTGCTACGGGGGCGCAGTACAACAAACCGCATCTGCCGAATCTGGAAAAGTTCGGGGGACAAGGCATCTACTACGGTGCGACCTTCATGGAGTCGCAGTTGTGCGGGCAAGAAGAGGTTGTCGTAGTGGGGGGAGGCAATTCCGCCGGACAAGCGGCGGTTTTCCTGGCAGAGACGGCGGGCAAAGTGTACATGTTGGTGCGCTCGAGTGAGTTGTCCAGCACAATGTCACGCTACCTGATCCAGCGGATCGAAGCGAACCCCGCCATCGAATTGCATTTCAAAACGGAAATCGTCGGCCTCGATGGTGGCACGCACCTGGAGCAGGTCGCTTGGCAGGACAAAACGAGCGGTGAAACTTCGACCCATCAAATTCGCCATTTGTTCATTATGGCGGGAGCTTCGCCGCGAACCGACTGGCTGCGGGGTTGCGTCGCGCTTGATGAAAAAGGATTTATCCTCACCGGGCGGGACTTGGGGACAGGAACAGACGCGCCGGCAGTGGGCTGGGCACTGGCCAGATCTCCCTACATGTTGGAAACGAGCCTGCCGGGCGTGTTTGCAGTCGGCGACGTTCGTTCGGGGAATGTGAAGCGCGTGGCTTCGGCTGTCGGCGAAGGGGCGATTGCCATCCACCTGGTCCACCGCGTCCTGGCCGAGCTTTAGGAGGAATACATATGGAACCGTGCACGCACCTGGATCAGAAGCCATCTCATCAACGGCGTCGCCGGTCTGCCTTTCGGCACGCCCGTCGCGCTTGAGTTGATTTTCGAAGAGGCTTACTCAAGCCACATTTTAGAGCCGCAGAAGAAGGAGATCCCAGATCGTGAAGACTCGGTCAGGCTTTTGCCAAGGCTGGACTAAGCTTGCCTGCCATCTTCACCAGATCGGGGAGAGAATCGGCCTTCATCTTTTGCATGACCCTGCCTCGATGAGCCTTAACCGTGATCTCGCTGATACCGAGTTCGCCGCCAACCTGTTTGTTCAATAGGCCGGAGACCACCAACGCCATCACCTCTCGTTCGCGGGCAGAAAGTAACGAATAACGATCCTGGAGTTCCTTCATCTCTGCCTGCTGGCCAAGAGCAACCCGGCTGCGTTCGAGGGCTTGCCGAACGGCGCCAAGCAGCACGTCATCTTTGAATGGTTTCGTGAGGAATTCCACAGCGCCCGCCTTCATGGCCTGCACTGTTTTTGGCACATCGCCGTGACCTGTGATGAAGATAATCGGCACATCGGGGTGTTCGGCCGCAACACGTTTCTGCAGCTCGAGGCCACTCAGGTCTGGCATGGAAATGTCCAGTAACAGGCAGCTCGGCACAGGCGTCCGCGAGCGGACGAGAAAATCCCGTGCCGACGAGAAAGTCTCGGGCTGCCAACCCTCGGATTGAATCAGCAACTCGAGGGACTCTCGTACTGAGATATCGTCGTCTACAACGAACACAATCGGCGTGGCATGCGACATGGACAATGACCCCTATTCATGACCTGGCGCCTCCGTCCAATTCGCTGTACTCCCCAAGCTGCAGGATCACGGCCGTTGCTCAACGCAATCCGAGCGCCACATTGAGCGCACCAAGAAGCGCTGTGTCGCTGAATGGTTTCAGCAGAAATCCCATGGCCCCTCGTTCCAACGCCCGCGTGCGAACAGTTTCGTCCTTTTGGGCGGTTATGAAGATGATTGGAATCTTCTGTCCGCGAACCGTTAGTTCCTGTTGGAGTTCAAATCCTGTCATACCCGGCATGGCGATGTCTAGCACTAGGCATTTCGTTTGACCAAGGCTATCGGAGACGAGGAATTCCTCTGCGGACGGGAATACGCGAGCGTCAAAGCCGAACTCCCCCAGCAAGTCCGGTAGCGACTCGCGGACCGATTCATCATCATCGACAACTACCACTAGTGGGCGGTCAGTAATACTTTTTCCGTCAGATAACTTCATAACACAAGAATGCGCCTGCCCAGGTACCGCGTCTATTGGACTTAGGTATTGGTACGGCAAGGGATAGAAAAAATAAATGTTGCGCCCCGTCCCTCGTTCCGGATCGCCCAAAGACGGCCTTGATGGCTTTCCATGATGGAGCGGCTGATGCAAAGTCCAATTCCCATGCCGTCGCTCTTTGTCGTATAGAAGGCTTCGAAGAGCTTCTCCTCGACTTTGGGGTCTATGCCCGCCCCCGTATCTCTGACGCTTAGGCGCACCCCACCGCTTTCGTCTCTATCTGTCTTGATCAGCAATTCCCTCGGACCATCTGCGACCGTACTCATGGCATCCGAGCTATTCCGTATCAGATTCAGGATCACTTGCTGAATCTGAATCCGATCTCCTAAGACAGATGGCAGACCGGCGGCAAGATCCAGCTGTGGAATGACCCTATTCCGCTGCAACTCACTCACGGAGAGGGCAATCACTTCCTTAGCCGCTTCGTTCAAATCGAACGAATCAAATGCGGTGTTCTTCTTACTGAAGAGTGCCCTCAGCCGTTTGATCACTTCAGAAGCACGATTGCCGTCGCGAATCGTCCGTCTCGCGGTTTCCCGTGCTCCCTCCAAATTCGGAGGATCGGCATCCAGCATCCGAAGGCACGTACTGGCATTGGTGACAATGCCGGACAGGGGTTGATTGACCTCGTGCGCGATCGAGGCTGTCAACGCGCTCAGCGTCGAAACTCGAGCCACATGCGCAAGGTCGGATCGGGCCTTATCGAGGGCCACCTTGGCTTCATGTTGCTCTGTGACGTCCTCGGAAAGTGCCATCCAAAATTGCGGCACTCCCTCAGAGCCCGTGACCATTGACACGGTATTACGCGCCCATACTGCCCTGCCGTTCTTCTGTCGGTACTGCTTCTCGATCTGAAATTGCCGGCGTTCCCCCCCCAAAAGCTCCTGAACGAGCTTCCAGTTAGCCTCGCGGTCCTCCTCAACGGTAATGTCGAGGAACCTAAGTTGTTCAAGTTCCTCTTCGGTGTACCCCAGCATTTTCTGGAAAACGGGGTTCGCCGCGATATACCTCCCATCCAGGCCGCTCAACGCAACACCAATAGCTGAATTTTCAAACACGGACCGCCAGCGTTCCTCGCTCTGCGCAATTTGCGTGTGTGCCAGACGCAATGCCTCTTCGTTCAGCCGAAGCTCTTCTTCTTTCTTTTTACGCTCACCAATTTCTTTTCTCAGTTCTTCATTGATTGTGGCAAGTTCCCGCGTTCGTTCCGCGACCCGCTCATCGAGCTCACTGGCGACCCGCTTTTGTGCACTCAGGAGGCCCGATTCCCGCAGCCCGATGGCAGCCTGGTTCGCCGCTATGTTCAAAACGAGCCTCTCGGTTTGTTGGGGAAAATCAGCTCTCTGAGAACCTGCCACGATGACGCCAATTTCTGCGTGCAGCCCCAACTGCAAAGGCACTAGCGTAATCACAGGCTTTCCGAAAAGATTCTTTACAACCGCCGGCAGTTGTTGAGGATCATTTTCCAACCATGGTTGAAGTTTCTCGCCGATTTCTTCCGGCCGAGGCTTGGACTCCCAGTTTGAACCAACTCGCACCATTTCGGTAAATGCTGGGCCGGTTGACTCTCTTAGCCGCGCATAGATGAAATCGAGGCTCAAAATCCTCACTAGAGCATCGAGCGAATTGCCGACAATCTGTGAGGGTGCGCCGCCAGTCCAAGTGGCAGGTAGGGCAAGCACGCTCACCAAATCGTTGATACTACGTCGAAGGTGCCTAATTTCCTCGGCGGGACTTTCGGGCTCGGTTGCCATGCTAGTTTCCTGCTGAGGTTGATGTGCTCCGCCCAGTTCGTCGTTCGCTGAACTCTCGAAGAAATTCGCCGGGAGGTACGAAGAATGGATTTCGTTGGAGGGTTCCGCCAATGATGATCATCGGATGCGTCCGCATGATGTCGATCACGGTGTCACCACCAAATTGCCCAAGATGGTAAGTGCAAATCACCGCGTCGTCGTGATGCTCCCATACATGATTGACTCGGGATTCGAATTCAATCAGATCGTTCGTATAAGATTTCCCTTCAGCCGCCCAGTCCATTCGACAAACGATACGGCTCAGCGGAAATCCTCCGGTAGCATTGCCACTGGCGATTTGTTCGAATGCATGCAGCATTCGATCCTTATCAAATTGGCCGTCGCGGAGGTAAATTTCGGTATTGATTCGAAGCTCTAATTGGCCACTGCGTTCCGCGGCCGCTGGATCGATCCCTGCCGCAACCAGCCGCTTTATGTGCTCGCTCCGTTGGTCCGCGTTGACGACGTGAACAGCCTTGTGGCCACAGTCAAATCCGCCTTTAATGAAAGGAAGTAGCACGCGGTATTCTTCCTCTTCGCTGTTGAAGAATGCACAAACGTGACGGGTTTCTGCTAGTTGTGAACCAGCAAACGAGATGGGGGCCGTAGTCTTCATGACTCAATCCTCCCAAGGGGTAGTTCACCCAAAAGGCGAGCCTACACACTATCGTGGTCAGGGGGGATTGTTCAACCACTACCGAGAATAGGTCCCGATGTACTTTCCTGCCTGGCTCTAGACACGTTTGACGCGAAGGGCTAGCACTATGGGGCACGCAAGATTCGCGAAGAGATTCGCACGGAACTTCAGCTGATATGCCAAAAAACGGGGCTCAAGGCACTGGCGGACTACACAAATAACCCATTCGGCCTTCAGGGGTGCATTTTGAAGACATCCCGAATTGGCCGTAGGCCACTAGGAACCAAGTCGAGACAGATGCTCAACACTGGCGGTTTCCGGTCGCGATTGCTGCCTTGCCACCAATACTACCGGAGGCACGCAAGCGTGACCGTGTACCAATTGCGACTGTCCTTCCAGGCCCTTCCGATCTCAAAACCAGCGTCGCTGAGAACGCTTCGAATGCTCTGGTCCGTGAACTTGTAACTGTTCTCCGTATGAATCGTTTCGCATGGCATGAAGTGAAGATCAAGTTCCGCGTCCTGGATACTTACATCCTGCTCTCGCGTACTTTCGAGGTGCATCTCGATCCTAGACTCGGTGGAATTCCAAAGCACGCGATGCCGGAAGCAATTGGCGTCAAAGTCGGCCCCCAGTTCTCTATTGAGGCGATGCAGGAGATTCAGGTTGAATGCCGCGGTGATTCCATCGCTGTCATCATAGGCAGCCAGGAGAATGGGTTCGTCTTTGACCATGTCCGTGCCGAGCAACAGCGCATCCCCGGTTTGCAGCTGAGAACCCAAATTTCGCAGGATCATTCGCGCTTCTGAAGGTGAAAAGTTGCCGATGTTTGTACCGATGTAGAGCGCGAGCGTCGTACCGTCGAACGGTTCGAGCTGTAGCGGGTGAGTTATATAGTTGCGGACGACAGGCTGTATGCGCACCTCCGGCAGCGCGCACGCGATGTTTTGGCACGCAGACTCGAGAGCTTCGGAGGAGACATCGACTGGCATGTACGAGACATCGCCCGATATACGCAAAGCCGCTTCAAGCAAAATGACGGTCTTTGCGGCTGTGCCAGCCCCCAACTCAACAAGGCGCAATGGCGACGATCGGTCGGCGTGAGCTGCAGCAACGATCTCATCCGCGTGTCTCGCCAAGATGGCTCTCTCTGTGCGGGTGGGGTAGTACTCGGGAAGGGCCGTGATGCGCTCGAAAAGACGCGAGCCTTCCGCATCGTAAAACATCCAGGGTGAGAGCGAGCGTGGGCGTCTGATCAAGCCGCGACAAACCTCGTGAGCCAGGGCTTGGCGCGTGTCCTCCGTTGCGATGCGCTCGATGTCAATTACGCGAGGGTAGGTTGCCATGTGCTCGAATCCTTTCAGCTCGCCAGCCGAATCCCGGCGAACTGCCATCTGGTTGCTGGTGGGAAGAAATTCCGATACGTCGCGCGAATGTGACTCACAGGAGTCACGCACGATCCCCCGCGCAGGATCATCTGACCGGACATAAACTTGCCGTTGTATTCGCCGAGGGCGCCGGGAAGAGGCTTGTATCCCGGATAGCCGGTGTAGGCGCTGGCCGTCCATTCCCAGCAATCACCGAAAAGTTGCTCAACGCCCACACCTCGTGCCACTGCGGGGTGGAGTCTTCCCGTTTCGAGCAGGTTTCCCTGCGGCAGGGTTTGGCTCGCGACGAATTCCCATTCCGCTTCCGTTGGAAGCCGGTGACCTCTCCAACGTGCGAACGCATCGGCCTCGAAAAAACTGATGTGACACACGGGCGTGTCTAGCAGCGCGGAGAGCCCGTGCCAACCCCTCAGTGTGAACACGCGCCAGCCGGTCTTATCATCGGCGTCGCGCCTCCAGTAGAGAGGTGCCTGCCAGCCCGCCCGCTTCACATCTTCCCAGCCTTCGGAGAGCCAGTATTCGGGCCGCATGTACGCGTCATCCGACATAAATTCCAGGTACTCTCGGCAGGTGACTTTGCGGTTTGCAATCTGGAAGGATTCTAGATAGACCTTGTGGCGCGGAGTTTCGTTGTCAAAGCAAAAATCGAGAGGATCCGCCGCTTGAAGCGGATAGCCAATCTCAATCAGTCCTCCATTAAAGCTGTGCCAGCTCAGTTTGGAGACTGGAGGCTCCTTCTCTTCAGATAGCGGGCCCGCGATATACGAGGGGTGCAGCGGATTGGAAAAAAAGGCGTGCTTAATGTCCGTGAGGGCGAGTTCCTGGTGTTGTTGCTCGTGATTCAAGCCCAGCACGGCGCGCCGTGTTGCTTGCTCATCAATGCCACGCGAAAGAAATGTGTCCATGGCTTGGTCAATGTGTGTGCGGAAAGCAAGAACTTCATCGAGCGAAGGCCGGGAGAAGACCGAGCGCAGGCTTTTCTCCGGAATCTCCTCGCCGAGCGAGTTGTAATAGCTGTTGAAAAGCCAACGAAACTCTTCGCGAAAAGGTTTGTAGTCCTTGAGAAAGGGACGCAGCACGAACGTCTCGAAAAACCATGTGGTATGAGCCTGGTGCCATTTCATCGGGCTGGCTTCCGGACACGACTGGACCATCTGATCTTCGGCTGAAATACTCGCGGCGAGAGCACTCGTCGCGGATCGCACGGCTTTGTATTGGGATCGGATAGCAGTGTCGCGCATATCGCCTCCAACCCAGGGGCGAAGAGCTTCTAACTCCTCTGCTTGGCCTCGAGCTGCGGTTGCACTGCTTTTAGCCATAGTGCCCTCCTGAGGAGTTTTTCGGTCGCGCATACCGGATTCATTTGTATGTGCTGAATGCATAAAAACAGAGGTGTCAAAACGAGACAATTGGACGATGGTATTGGCGATACTTTGGTATTGGCTCTTGAAGTGCTAGGCAACGGCTGGTGGCGGTACCAAGTAACATTGACCCGATTGGGGCACGGCCGACGCTGCTATCGTTACCGGCCGCTGCGGGCCCCAGATCGAGGCGGGGCTGTCCAACTAGATCCTATCGTCGAACCAGCACTCCGGCAAAACTCTGGGGTGCTTTAGACCGTTGTGGCAAGTGTTCGAAAAGCGGCCCCAATTTTTCGATGAAATTAGCTTTCATCGGTACGCGATTGTCGTGACAGCACCACGCCAAACGATCAATATTGAGCCTGGTATGAGCACGTCCTTTCGGCTTTCAACCGAAGGGTTGGTCGCCATGATCACCAACACGAGAAATTTCGCTGGCCGAGCAAGAAAGCGGCCATAGGCGACGGTTTCCTAGACCGTTGCAGATAGTACACCTGCTTGGCAGGCGCGTCCCCCAATTCACCTCTGAAATTGGCCAGCGTTCGGTTGCGAACCGAAGTCTCTGCCACTCTCGCTCATCTTTCTCGGCCATAGATTTCAGCCCGCGCGACCAATAAGTACCACGGTGAGGCCCCAGAGCCCGACGGGACTATTACGTTTTTATGACAGCGCTGGTTGACATTGGAATTGATTGCCGAAAATGCCTCGAGTTCAGCAACATGCGGGGCCCCCGATTTCATTACGCATGCCACGCATTCGGTCGAGAGCCGAATGCTCTACCCCCATGCTCTAATTGCTTGGACCAAAGAGGTTTGGCTCCCCGTGGAGGATCCGAACCCCCAACATTAGTCGCACGGCGTTGGCGGACGAAGCAGAAAGTCATTTGGATCGCATGGTAGAATCTGCTCCTGCCAGCCGCATGGACTACGCCCAAATCCTTTCCAGACTCTTCGTTGGATCGCATCCCCGAGCCATCTGGGATGTCGAGCGACTCCGGCGGGAGTCTGCTATCACTGCCGTGCTGAATTTGCAGACGGACGAGGACATGCGCTCGGTCAATATCAACTGGCAAGCTCTCGGAGCCCACTACCAGTCCTCGGGCATTAACCTCATGCGGCTCCCTGTGAAAGAGGAACAGATCGAGCTTCGGGAGAAGCTCCCAGAGTGCGTCCCCACTTTGACCGCCCTGATCGCGGCGGGCCACACAGTGTATCTCCGCTGCACTGAGGGTGTTGGGCGCTCGCCTACCTTCACTGGTCCCTGGGCTGGGGATTTGATGCCGCGGTCAGCCACGTGAAACAGGCTCGGCAGTGCTCGCCCCACTTGGAGGCACTTCGGCTGGCGCTGAGGAATCCCACCGAACCGCGCCAATGAGCGAGGCCTTGAGCCATTCATTGGGCGGAATCCTGCGCCACGACGGGTTCCGACTGCTCGCCAGGTGCCTCGCGAAAGTGGTCAAAAAGGTTGCTGAAACTCCCGAACCACCAGCCGGTGCTCACAGGGTCATTCCCCGCCGTTCGGGCGGTCCTGCGACCAGAAAAGGCTTTGCGGGTTTCAAACCATTGTTTCTTCCGCTTACATGTTTGCCGGGCTGGCGCCTCGACCTTCCGTGCCCGACATACACGAGGCATACCCATAGGATTTCTCGCAAGAGTTGGCTTCGTGCGGCCCGTCGGACCGGGCAGCGCTGTCACTCGACCGCGGGCTCAGGATCGGCCTGCCTAGAAGCATCCCGGCAGTCTCCGGAAAAGCTTCGCAGAACTTCTTCCCGAAACTCCACTTGCTCCTCCGCGGTGCCATCCATGAATATCGCCCATGCCCGGGGGTCGATTGTTTTCGCCAGGTTGATCATTTTTCGGGCAAAATTCCCGTGCTCTTTCCCCCGATGCTGAGGATTTTGTATTTGGACATGTCCTCGATTTTTTCGATCCACACCATCTCAAAGACATTGATCCCGCCAGGAATTTCGGTCACTTCCTCCCATAGCGGCATGCCGTCCTCCTCGTCGTAATGGTTGGGAAACTTCTCGTCGTCGAGTTCGAACGACCCGCCGTATTCCGGATAGTCCGCCATGCGCTCGGCCTCGGTCCTGGCATCCGTCGCGCAGTAGTAGCCGAGGACGCGGCGCACCGGCAGTCCGTCCAGGGACTCGGGATCGGCTACCAAGCGGTAGAGCACCATATGAGTAGCCTGGACTCCACATTCGTATTCACAATGGTTCATGATGGGGTCGCGGACCTTGACTTTAACGTTGATCATGTTCATGTCTTTTCTCCCGGTTCCATCCATGTACCCTCCTGTATCTAAATACTCGTTCTGGCGAATTGTCGGCTTTATCGCAACCGTTTCCATTGCGCCACCCTCGGCGACCGCCGCGTCCGGAGACAAGTCCATTGCAATTGCCGGGGAATTAAATCTTGTCGTCCGCCCGCCGAAATTTCCTCACAAACCACTCGATTTTGCACTCGTCGGAGCAGAACCACTGCACGGTACTGCTTTCTTCCGCGTCCACGTTTATGACCCTGAGTGGCCGGACATTGGAATCGCGCCGGAACTCGAACTCCTTTGCGCAATTCGCGCAGAACTGCGGTCCTGGCGGCACCGTGACCGAGGTCAAATCTGTGATTGCCATTTAGTTCACTCCGTTTTCATATGCCAATAGCCACGAGCCTGACGCGGACGGTCACTTTCAATTGACCGATCGCCATGTTCATCCGCGCCTCGCTGCTCACGCCTGAGCCTGCCTCTGCCGCACCTGGTCCAGCACGCCGGAAAGCTGCATGTCGGTAATCATCTGGAACGCGATGATTCCGATCAGAACATCCATTTCGCTGTTCCGTAGTTCGGCGACACATTCGAGCAAGTAGTCGTACACAGCCTTGGTCATTTCGTCGGCCCTGTCGTAGCCGTGCTTCTTGTCGTTCACGCCAGCGATCATGGCCAGAAGCTCGGCCCGGTGCTCTTTCACGTATTCCAACGCCGCCGGATTTATCTTTCCTGGGCTCATTGCTTTTCCTTCGCTTGTATTTCTGGGGGTCACGCGGTCAAAGACTCGCGCCGAAACTCAGAGCTGCCGCACTTAGGGCAATGATTGTTGCTGTGCCACCAGCCGCATACGCATTGGTGCACGTAGGCGCGGTGCTTCGTGTCGCAGCGCGGAGAGCACATGTAGTCGACCTGCCCCGTATCGCTGTGTGTGATCGCCCATTCGCGGTCCTCAGGGAAGAGGGCGTCCCCGCACCATGCGCAGAGCACCATCCCATCCACTTTCGCCATGCGCTCACGCTCCAAATACCACAGCACCGACTCGCAATCTGGGCAGGCCGGCAGCTCTCCGGGCACTTGCCACTCCGGCTTGTCCACGAATTTCTTGCCGCATCGGCGGCAAGTGTCTTCACTGAATCCCATCGCATGTTCTCCTTTGGTTCTTTCCGCTCTCTTTCCCTCTCCTTCTACTTAAATACTCATTTTCACGGACTCTTCGTGGTTTCGCGCTCGAACGCGACGATTGCCCTGACCAGCGGCATACACCAGGGGCATGTCGCGGGGTCGTGGCCCCATCTCGTGTCGGGGCAGTTTGCGCGGCGCATGGTGCTCATTGCGACTTCCTGACGAACGTGCCCGTGAACTTTCCGTCCTGCCAAAGCTCTAACATCTCTACTCCGTACACGTGGACGGCGAGCACCACCCTGTCGAACAGTTCCGCGTGGCCCTTACACAGTCTTACGCCGTCGCGGGAATCCGTCGCCTGGGCGCGGCATTGGGGCAACCGGCCAAGCTGCCACTGGCATGGGCTGACGGCGGGGTCCTCGTTCGTGTCGTAAATCCACCATTCGATCTTGCCGTCCGGCGCAAGGGTGCATACGGACGCAGTCGTCGCCCAGGCGGAATGACGATGCTCCCTCGGGCAGTCTTTTTTCGTCAGCGCCCGTCGGGCTGGCATTGGCCCTTTCTGCGCGCAGAGCGCTCCCTTTTTTCTCTGCTCCTTCTCCCGGCGCGCGTGGAGCTCAGCGGCCCAATCGTGCAAGCCGTGCCACCTAAATTCGTAGCGTTGCCGCGTTCCCTGTAGGCGCACGCTGGCCGTGAATCCGTCGTGGGCCTCGACAACGACCGGTCGCATCTTGCCGCCATAGCGGACCTCGGCATCGGTGACAAACCTCAACTTTGTCTTGCGTTTTGACAATTTGGTCATTGCAATTTCACACCTCTCTCAATCGCGCAGTGCGCACCCGGCCGGCCGCCCAGGAACCTAATAACCCTGTCTTGCGATCGGATAATCCAAGTTGCCCTCGACTAAATCCGGGAGTTACCCAAGTGACGAAATTCCTATTTCCTTTCATACGCATGCGCGGTAGGTCTTAAACAGCCTTGTTTCTCGCGCGCAAAGGGAAAGAAAGAGTCACTTGCCTCACTTTCCTTTCGCTCTCAGCGGCTTACCCTCACTTGTTGGGTCACTTCCAGGAGACTCAAGTGACCCAACACGAACAAGCCGGTTCAATCGCTGCCGACACTGCTCCGAGCCTCCCCCACTTGCCCTACTTAAAAGTGACCCAATTCCCGAATTGAGGTGAGGGAACCTCTTACCGCAACATGGCTGTCCTTCTGCTATGCGCGATCGCTTCACGGCGCAGCGGTGGCACCTGCCTGGCGAAACGTGGACCGGATCCGGGTGGCGCGTTGCGCAGAGGCAGTGTTCTCCGCCGCACATCGGCCGCGGGAATTCGATCTCGTGTCCGCAGCCCACCCACCTGAGGATCGTCATCTCTATCTAGAACACGTCCTCCGGGTCGATTCCGACCGGCACCGCCTGGCGGTCCGACTTCGGTCCGAAATATCCACAGTCATGAGCGTCTTCCCAGGCCCCGGCACACTCCTCCATTTGCTTCTCATTTGGGTTGAACCGGTAGCGCCAGGAGCCGTTAAGCAGCTTTCTCTCCACGCCCAGCACCCGTAGGGCTGACAGATGGCGCTCGAGCGCGCGGCCGAGCGTTGACGCGTTCTTCCAGGTAATGTCAAAGCCGGCGATTTCCTTCAGTTCCTGCCACAGCTCGCTGACCTTGACCCAGCGACCGGCGTTCGGGAACGCCCGCGCGGCGGAGGGGCTGGACAAGCTCCTAAAGCCGACCCACTTCCTCACTTCGTCGACGATGGGCGCATACTCCGCGATCCGTTGCTGGTAGTCGCCCCGGTAGCCCTTCCAAATCTGCTCCATCTCGCCGGCCCAGCCCTCGTGGTCCGCGCAGCGCATGGTGAACGTCTCGTAGGAGTGCATCTCGGAGACCGGAGGGTATTCTTTGTCCTTGTTGGCCAGCAGGCCGCGCAGGACGTTCCGCAGCCGGATGAGCATCTCGAGCTTCATCTCGTCGGCGTCGGCCATCAGCTCCTTCTGCATCACCTCGACCGTTCGGTATTCCTCGGTGGTGGGCCTGCGGATGGGGAAGAAGAGCGTGCGTCGGCTCAGGTCGGAGCGGTGTGACGGAAACGGGTTGTACCTGGCCGTGAACATCAAATCGCAACGCAGCTCGAACATGCGCTCGACATTCGTGGAGTAGAGCTGCGCGATCGGGATCCTTCCGCCGGAGGCGCACTTGCACATGATGTCGACGTACCCCAACTCCTCCGCGTCCGAGCCGTCGACATTGTCGAAGATCTTCACCTGGTTGTTCGTGACTGCGGCGACGAACGACCGCATGTCGCTGGGCAGTGCCTCGGACTCGTAGCCCGGGCCGACCAGCAGCCACATCAGCTTCTCGAACAACGTGGACTTGCCGCTGTTCTGTTCCCCGAGCGCCATCAGGATGGGCCGCAGCTTCAGGTTCGACCCGCCGAGGAACAGCGAGAGGTAGCGCGAGAGGAACAGCTGCTGGTACTGCTCCGGGCCGAGCCCCTGGGTTTCGAACAGCGCGTTCATGTGCCGGCACAGAGCGGAGTCTTCCGTCACCTTCAGGCCGACGACACCAAGTTTTTTGCTGATCACCCTCATCTTGGCCTGGTTTTCGTCGGTCAGCTCCGGCCAGGGCTGGATGTCGGGAGCAAGCATCAGCACGCCGTCGGTTCCGTTCGGGACGTCGGAGATCTGCTTCGCGCTGATCCTGAACATGCCGCCGCGGCCGTTGTTCACGTAGATGTACTCGCCGCGCCAGCATCCGTATTTTTCGACGCGCGTCTCCTGGCCCTTGCTAAGGATGTGCAGCTCGAGGTTGGACCGGCAGAGCTTGGTGTCGTGCTGCTCTACGCGCAGCCTCAGCCGGCTGAGCAGGGCGTGCGCCTCGTCGTCGTTGTGGAACTTGACGATGGCCTCCTCGTCCGGGAGGTACACGTACGGATAGGCGTCGAAGAAGAACTTCGAGCGCTCCTGGAACGCGCGCAACACGAACTGGTACACCCGCTCCTCGGCGACGTGCCTCGGGAGCTTCTTCTTCCTGGTGTCACCGTACGCGTCCTCGTATTCCTCCTCGCCGATGCGGATCACGTCGAGCTGATCCGCCAGCTCGTTCCATGTGGACTTGGCACCGGCCCGAGTGGCCGCGGCGCCGTCTGGTTCGCTCGCCTCGGCACTCGTGCCTTTGCCTTGGTTAGGAGAGGCCTTGTCGAGAAAGTAGAATTTCGGGATGTCAGGGTTCATCTCCTCGAGCAGGGCGCGGAACTCCGTCCAGTGGTTCTCGTCGCAGCTGTTGTGCGAGCACTTGAAGCGCGGGCCGTCGTCGAACAGGTACACCGCCGCGTCAGGCTTGCGATGCTCGCCGTTAAATGGGCAGTCGATCTGCCACTTGTAGCCGCCTTCGTACTCCATCCTGGGGCCGCGGCGAACCTTGTAAAGGTCCAGGAACTCTTCCATCTTCTCCGGCGTGATCTTGGTCTTGCTCGCGCCGGTCTTCTCTTGCTTCTGCTGGCTCTCTTTTTTCGGCGCCTCTCCGGCCAGAGCCTGGAGCAATTCGGTTGGGACGACGGTCACGGGCCCGAGCTTCTCGGGCTTAATCAGAAGGTGCGCGATACGGTGCGGCCGGTCGTTGGTCGAATCGCCCTTCGCAGCCATCGAGCCGTAGGCTTTTACGATGCGAGCCGCGTTGTAAACCGTAGTGTCAACTTTGACGGTGTCGTCGTCGAACTTCGACGCCAGTGATGCCAGACAGGACTTGACCAGGGCGGTCGATTCCTCGTTGTTTTCGAGGTCGATCCCGTACAAGAGGTGGTACCCGTTGCCGGAGTCGGCCGCCAAAGGCGCTGGCCAGCCGCGCTCGGTCAGCCATGCGCGCACAGCTCTGGCTTTTGCCTTCGCCGCTTCCTTCTCCAGGTCGCTCGAGCTAACGCCGGCAGGGCGGACCGGGTCGATGTCGATCAACAGCCAGCGGCGCCCTACAATATCGCGGTCGTTAGTCGTGGCCTGGGCGTACTCCTTGGCGTTGTTGTTCGCCCGGGCCAAAAGCGCGGGATTGACCGGGTTGAGCGTGTAGTAGATGCCCTCGAAATTGCCGCTGTGCTCCTCGATCGCGTCGCCCAGCCTGGCCAAGTCGTCGAAGTATCCGGAGATCGTCCGGGACCTGCCCGCTTTGGGGATTCGCAGCTCGACCACGTCGCCGGGCCTGAACAGGGCAGCAATCGCGAAGTCAATATGTTCGCGCGAAGCTTTGCTCACAGGTCACTGTCCTCCAGCCGGCTCCGGGCAACCGGGTTACCATCCCCGTCCAGCACGGTAAGATCGTCATAGTCGATGGACTTCACCGCATCATCAATCTCGTCATAACAACTTGGGCAGAGCCATCCGTAGCCTGGCACCTTGATCGTCCCTTCGTTGGGACACTCGCCGGGGGCCTGGCAGCCGTACTCGTCGTAGTGGTAAGGGCAGTCGCACTCGTGGTATGCCATGGTCCTTAGGTTCTCCTTCTTCGCGGCCATCCGCTTAGGATCGCGGCCCTCTCATCGTTCAGGTTCCTCCGCGTCGCTATACGGCGCCTGGTGCGAGTGGCATGACGCACGTGATCGCTTATCACGTAGTAGTCGACCCTGTTCTGCCGGTAGTGTTTGGCCGCAATCTTGGCGATTGCGTCCGCCTCTCCTATAGTGGCCATAAATTCGAACGGCATTATGCGGTCCATATAATGCCGACCCTTGTGAATCCATTTGCCACTGGCCCACGAATTCTCGGTTGAACCCTCGCTCTTCTCGATGACGGGATCCATGAACGCCTTATGATGTGGCTGAGAAAACACCCTGCCGCGGTTGTCAGCGATAGGAATGCGCATCCCCCAAAGGAGACGGTGATCTAGAGTGATCGTGACCACTTCGCGGGTGGCGGTGCCGGCGCGCCGGAACCAGCGCGCTCGGGCGCTCACGACTTTTTTGTGACGCTTAGGCATTTTCCTTTTCGCTGCTACTCTCTTCCTGGTCCACTGAAATCGGTGAGCCTATCTGCCACGGGTATTGGGTTTTCCAAGGGCCAGTCCAGTCGCCCACCTTCTTACTTTCCGCCGGCTTCTTGGTCGTCTCCAATTCTTCCGGCGTGGCCAGGTTGCGTACGTTTACAAAGCCCTGCGCGCGAAGCTTCACTTCGAACCCCACACCGCCGCCAAAGAGCTCGCCCAGGGCGAGGTCATTGAGCAGGATCACTCCGACCTCGTCGCCGTGCTCCGCGTACCAGGCTGTTACGACCATCGTGCTGCCGCCAATGCGAACCCCCATGCCGGGAAGCCGGTGCTCCTCGCAAAGGTTGTTGGGCCCTAAAATTGGAGCGGCGCAGCCAGGCACCGCGCATGCCGTGTTACCTTCGATCGCCATCAGTTGCTTCCTTCTTGTTTATTAACAAAGCGGGCCCGTGGCCCGCTAGGCGTGTCTTTGGTCTCGACATCAACCGCCAGTCCCCAGCGGCCGTCGCGGTACTCGAGGATGCCCTGGCGCTCGAGCTCCAGAAGATCCTTGGCCATCTGAATCTTCTCTGCTTCAGTCAGCAGGTCGGAATGTTCCACGTAGTATTTGTCTCTATTCAGGTCCATCTAAATTGCCTTTCCATATTTTTCTGGGGATCGAAGCTTCGCGATATTTCAGACGTGTCCGTCTGTCGCGTGTCAGCTCGGCCCCATCTAAGGGATTTTAAAGAAGGCTAGAAGACCTGTCGCAGACGCACCCGGCAAGCGTTAGTGAAGAAATGTCTGATTTCAGATAGTGAACCAACAGCAGGTGGGATGCATTCTGGCTCTTCTTTAGGACTTGATTTCAGAAGGTCTCATCTTATGTTGTTTCAAACCACCGAGGGCCGCACGTGGGATGCGAAGGGCATGAACCGGTGTGGCGGTGTTGTGACCCGGGTCATCCCTCCGCTGTCGTGGAAGGTATACGCAGAATCCTTCCACCAGTCATTTTCGCTGCGTCCTGCCCCAGGCCCGAGCACTGTCTTCTAACGGAATGCTCGCTCGAATCTCGGTCTTCAGATCTCCCGCAAGCAATCGCAGGACCTGCCGCGAAACACGGAATCGGCTAACTGTGTTTTTTCGGCCTGCCGACATTTATTGTGCAGCTGCGTCGAAACCGATGCTGGCCAGAGTTTGTGGCAGAAGTACTCAAGACTGGCATCGGAATCTGCCGAACTCGTAGTCAGAACGTGCTTGGCGCTCATCTTTCGAAGGAGTTCAACCTGCTCAGCGCGCCGCACCACATTGATAATGGGAATAGAACATCTCTGACCAAGGCGTACCAGCATGCGTCTAAGCGCGCTTGCGGCGGCCGTTCGAACGACGGCACGATGGCGGCCGAGCGGAGCTTCTTCCATTAGGGCCGATGCCGTTAGCGGGTTGACCAGCATCGTCGTACCCTGTTCCATGTCCGCCAGCTTGCTCAGCGGCACGCACATTGGTGCCGAGGTCACAAGGTATTCCGCCCACACACCGCCGGCGACGCTCGGTTCCGCAGCGCACGCCACGCGCCGTCCCTCAAGGAACCGCGGTAGGATACCGGCGTCATGGTGCTTGGGATCGATGTCACAACCGAGCGATATTAACCCTCGGGCCAGCTTCCCTGCGGACGCAAACGTCACGCGAAGCTTGGCTGCCGTGGTTTAGTCAATATACGCCCAAGGGTGTGTTGCGGTTCTCGATATTTGGACCGAAATAATCACGAATATCCTTTTGGATAGTCCTCTTGAGTGATGGCTGGGACTCGAAAAATCTGAGCACTCTTCTCTGAAGCGAAAGCCCGCTAAACCTGCCTTCACCTCTAATCTTCAAGTAATCAGCAACTAGCAAATCATGGAGTCGGACGTGTCGCATTGCTCTGAGCAACTGGCCGAGCGTCTCGTGAGTTCCACCGAAACGCTTTAGAAACGCGTAGAAATAAGCCAAATGGAAAGTCATTCCGTAGGTTCGCCAGGGTTTGTGTGACTTAACTTCCAATAAGAACTCTACCGAGAGTGGAACTGCCCCTTTGAGACGGCGGGGTCGTTTGGGATAACGGAAGTGATCCAATTCTTCCTCGATTCGATCAAGGTAGCTCTGCAACGGCTCGGCGAACCTGAGAATGAACGAGAATGTAATTCCGTAATCGCAGGTGCACGCCAACATCAGGTCGACTAAGGCCACTGCCGGACAGCCGCGTTCCATCAAGCTGTAAAGATCGCGCCTGAGCGCGAGGAGGTCGTCATCCTCTGACAATTCAACTTCATCACGGAGCACTGCGAGAAACTGAGGAGCATACCTTTTCACTTGAATCCCAATGTTGCGGTGAATGTTTCCCTTATAAAACATTCTGTCGAGCTCTGCTTGCGTGTGGTTATAAATCTTCGCCATATCCTGAGCGCGTCTTTCGGCAATTGCTAACCACACATCAGCTTGCTTTCCGCACAGGTCGCTATAGTCGGAGAAACCCTTCTGAAGCCATCGCTCCAAATCCCGGCGTTGTCGTTCCGTTAGTTCAGTACGATTCACGGTGAGAGTCTAGCGAAACGGCGTGGGGTTATCTAGATTCAAGAATTAGCAGATATTCATTTCGTAAGACAGTTGTGCAATTCGACCTTCCTCGCCTGTCTGCGACGCTATAGCCAAACCCGGGTACAACTATTGCAAAGAGGCACGGAGCTTTAGCGCCGAGGAGAGGAAACAGTTGTCCCGTCACGATTCATTACTAGGTTCGGCCACCAACGACTCATCCAGCCAGCCCGAGCCATTTGTCGACTCCGCGAGAGCAGCAGAATTCCTGAGCATTCGCCCGCGGCGACTGCTGGAGCTGGCGCGCAAGAATGTGCTGCCCGCCTACCCAATCGGTCGAGGGCAGCGGCGCGTTTGGCGATTCCGATTGTCCGAGCTGGCGGCAACCGTCACCGGTGAAGTAAACTTCCGGCCGGCAGTCCCTGGTAGCCGGAAAGCGCGGTCAAAACGCTAATGGCTAAATTACAGCAGGGATGGTTACGCAAGAAGATGTACGCAGACGGGGCGACCTGGATATTCTGCTATTCCGTAACGCGGCAAGCTGACGGCAAGCGCGTGGAGAACTCTAAACGCGTTGGCTTGGTGACAGACTTTCCTACAGAAAGATCTGCGTGGATGGAAGTAGCGAGGCTAGGTTTAGAAAAGTACCTCGACGGCTCGATGACCGAACCAACGTTCAATGACATTGCGGAGCATTGGCGCGTCAATGAACTCAGAAAGGAGGGCATCATCGGGCGCAAGGCCGAAGAAACTGCCGACCGAGACGAGCACAACCTCGACGCCTTCATTATTCCGCGCTGGGGAGATCGCCTCGCCGGCACTATTAAGCCGACCGAGGTGGAAGGCTGGTTTGAGGTCTTGGCGTCTTCACCGCAAGGCCACAAGCAAAAGCCGCTTAAGTGGCCAACGATTGAAAAGATCAACTCGGTGATGAGTCAAATCTATGGCCACGCGCAACGCCATGGATTAATTCCTGCCGAGATGACCTTCAATCCATTTCGCCATCCGAAGTTCGGTGGGGCAAGGTGTAAGACTCAGTCGGACTACGAGGCCAAGGTGGTTGCACCGGAACAGATGATAGCGATCCTAAAGCAACTCGACAGACCGGAGACCAAGCTGGAGTGGACCCTGGCATTGGTTCACGCAGCAACCGCGCTCCGGCCGGAAGAGTGTTTCGCCTTGCGGTGGCAGGACATCGATCCGAACAACAATCAAATACTTGTGCAGCGAGCCTGGAGCAAAGGCAGAGCGACGGAGGGCAAGACCAAAGGATCGATGAAGCCCGTCGCCATGCATCCAGCCCTGTACGAATTCTTGAATGAGTGGCGGAAAGAATCTTGCTACAACCTGGACGACGACTGGGTGTTCGCATCGAGTCGTGAGAAGGGAAGAGTTCCGCGAGCCGCATCTACTTGCGGAAAACACTACCTGCGTCCCGCAGCCATAGCAGCAGGAGTAATCGACAAGGATGATCGTTCGCGATTCGGCTGGCACAATTTGCGGCACAGCTTGGCAACATTCTTTGGATCGAATGAGGTTCATCCCTCGCTGATCCAGACAATGCTCCGCCATGCGAAACCGCAGACAACGGCGTGCTACATTCACTCAGTGAATAGCAAGCAGGTGGAGGCCCAGGGCAAGTATCTGGAAGCGATTAAGCTCGGAAAAGATGGAAAGGAAGCGGCTTAGAATGGATCTCGGGTTGGAGTTCGGGTTGGAAACTGACCGCGGGGACCATTCTTTTCCTGTAAATGGCTGAAAAGAAATGGCGGGGACGACGAGACTCGAACTCGCGACCTCTGCCGTGACAGGGCAGCGTTCTAACCAACTGAACTACGTCCCCGCGGTGGGTTTCCTACTCACGGATGGTGGGCAGTGC
>Ga0074045_10000908_pt1 | contig 29063 bp, 29 predicted proteins | sample BogForMeECP23OM2_FD_94442 | JGI IMG/M metagenome (GOLD analysis project Ga0074045, IMG submission 94442) | Bog forest soil microbial communities from Calvert Island, British Columbia, Canada - Bog Forest MetaG ECP23OM2 | ecosystem: Environmental > Terrestrial > Soil > Wetlands ...
GCTTCATCATCCAAGCAGCCGTCTGGGTGACGCCTAGGCGTCGACCGAGTTCGATACTGGAAATGCGGTCGCCTTCGCCGTGCAGGAGATCGCGCGACAGAAGAACCGGACCGTCATGATCACCGCTTCCGCCGCCTCCGAGTTCACCACAAAAGCCTGTTCGCCCATCAGCTCCCACTGGGCGGACGACACGCATGCGCTTGCGGCCGGCACGGCGAAGGCGCTCAGCGCCGAGGGCGGCAAAAACTGGTTCTTCATTACAGTCGACATCGCCTTCGGCAAGGCGTTGCAGGAGGCCGCGACCCAGGTGATCGAGGCCGCGGGCGGCAAGGTCATCGGTTCCGTCCGGCACCCGGTCGGGGCCTCGGATTTCTCCTCCCTCATCCTGCAGGCGCAGGCGTCCGGGGCGGACATCATCGGCCTCGCCAGCGTCGGCGGCGATCTGGTCAACATCCTGAAGACGGCCAACGAGTTCGGCGTCGGCCACGACGGCAATCAGACCCTCGCCGGTTTTCTCGTCTACATCGACGACGTGAACGCGCTCGGCCTCGACGTCGCCAAGGGACTCTATGTGACGACGGGCTTCTACTGGGACCAGAACGACGAAGCGCGCGCCTTCGCCAGACGCTTCTTCGAGCAGCGCCACGCGATGCCGAGCAAGGACCAGGCGGAGGTCTATGTCGCGGTGAAGCATTACCTTCAGGCGATGGACGCGGCGGGCACGGACGACGCGGTCGCGGTCAACAAGGCGATGCGCGCTGCGCCGGTCGATTATTTCGGCAAGAAGGCCACGATCCGCGAGGACGGGCGCGTGCTCTACGATCTCACGCTTTATCGGGTGAAGGGCCCCGCCGACATGAAGGCGCCCTGGGATTATTATGCGCCGCTGCGCACGATCCCGGCGGACGAAGCGTTCCTCCCGATTAATAAGGACGTCGTGCAAGTTTTGAGTTGGGCTCAGCAATTCCTCGGCCGACGTCTCGCCGGCTACCCCGCCATTTCGCCCGCCCGCGCCCGCGCCGCCGCCGCCGCGCGGGCCATTAGCGCGTCGAGGCCGTCGTTCCCCTGAAGCACGGCGAGAGCCGCCGCTGTCGTGCCTCCGGGGGAGGTGACGTTGCCGCGCAGAACCGAGGGCGGCGTTCCCGGCTCTCGCCGCATCAGCTCGCCCGCCCCCTCGACCGTGCCGCGAGCGAGGCTCATCGCGAGATCCGCCGGCAGGCCGAGCGATACTGCCGCGGCGGCGAGGGCCTCGGTCAGCGCAAAGACGTAAGCCGGGCCGCCGCCCGAAATCGCCGTCACCGCTTCGATCGCGGCTTCGTCGTCGAGCCAGTGGAAAGCGCCGACCGCCCCGAGCAGCCATTCCGTCCAGAGCCTCTGCTCGTGCGTGACCGCCGCGCTCGCGAAAGCGGCGGTGACGCCCCGGCCGATCGCAGCCGGCGTATTGGGCATCGCGCGCACGACCGCCCGGGCGCCCGGCAGGCGCGCCCTCAGATTGGCGATCGTCTTGCCGGCGAGAATCGACAGAACCAGCGTCCGCTCGCCGGCGAGCGGCGCGATTTGTGGCGCGACGGCGTCGAGCGACTGCGGCTTGACCGCAAGCGCGAGCACGTCGGGCGGCGTCGGCGCGGCGGGATTGAGCGCAACGCCGCGCGACGCCGCGAGCCCGGCGATCTCGTCGGAGGGATTGGGCTCGAGAATCGTGAGCGACGAGGCCGCGAGCCCGCCCGCGAGCCAGCCCGCCGCCATGGCGGCGCCCATCTTGCCCGCCCCGACCAGGACGAGGCGCTCCGGCCACTCGTTCATCATCGCCGCCTCTCTCTTCGCGCCCGATCGAACGTTCAAGACGTCACGGCGCGCTTCCCGCGTGACTACGCATCGGACGGTCCGCCGACAAGAGACTTTGCCAGGAAAGCGCCATGAAAACCCGCGAAGGGCCCGGAGATTGTTTCGCGGGCGGCAAAAGCCTATCGAGGCGAAAAAAGCGCGAAAATGTGAAGGATCGGGTCTAGCCAAGCGGAACACATTTAGTTAATGGGCGTCTTGGAATTGCAGCCGTTTTGGCATTGCGGCACGGAAGCTTCATTTAAACCGTCGGGATTTATGGTAACGGAAGCGTTAATCGTTTGAGGCGAGCGGGGTCGGCATGAAGGCGAACGGGATCTTTCTGGGGGCGGCGCTGGCGATCGCCGCGCTGACGAGCGGGTGTCAGTCCATCATTCAATCCGGGCTGCCCGACCCGAAGCTCAGCGAGCGCGACAAGCAGATGATGGCGCTGGCCGAGCCGGACGAGTACCGCATTCCCGACTACCGGAATATCGTCGCGTACGACACCAAGGAGAGGCCCGGCACGATCATCGTCGACACCGGGCCGAAGTATCTCTACCTCGTCCTTCCGGACAATAAGGCGATCCAATACCGCGTCGCGACGGGCTCTGAAGCCGCCGGCTGGACCGGACGCGCCACGGTCGGCGCGATGAAGGAATGGCCGACCTGGATGCCGACCGCCTCGATCATGGAGCGTTGGCCGCAGTTTCAGGTCTACAAGCAGCACGGGCCGCTCGAGGGCCGGTGGGACAATCCGCTCGGCGCTCGCGCGCTGTACCTGTTCCAGGGCAACACGGACACGCTCTATCGCATCCACGGCACCAACGAGCCGTCGGAAATCGGCCAGGCCGTGTCCTCAGGCTGCATCCGCATGCGCGACATGGACGTGATCGACCTCTACAGCCGCGTCCACATCGGCACGCCGGTGGTGGTGCAGTAAATTCCCCTCGCCCCGCGAAGCGGGGAGAGGGCCGGGGTGAGGGGCGGCGCCAGCGTCTGCGATCAGGGCGGCCCCTCATCCGGCCCCTCGGGGGTGAGAAGGCGGCGGCCAGATTTGAGCGCTGGCGCAGCCCCATCCGGCCGCACATTCGGCGCGTCCGCCTTCTCCCCGCTTTCGCGGGGCGAAGGGACGAAGCTCACCGGAACGGCGGCTCGTCGAAGCTCCTGAGCTTGCGTGAGTGCAGCGTCTCGTCGATGCTCTGCAAAAAGCCGATCGCCGCGATGCCGATCTGCAGGTGCTCCCCGATCGCGCGCTCGTAAAAGGCGTTGGCGGCGCCGGGCAGCTTGATCTCGCCGTGCAGCGGCTTGTCGGAGACGCACAGAAGCGTGCCGTAGGGCACCCGCATCCGAAAGCCCTGGGTCGCGACGGTCGCCGACTCCATGTCGACCGCGATCGCGCGCGAGATGTTGATGAGCCGGCGCTCCTTCGACCAGCGCAGCTCCCAGTTGCGATCGTCGTTGGTGACGACCGTGCCGGTGCGCAACCGCCGCTTCAGCGCGTCGCCCTTCTCGCCGGTCACCTTGGCGACCGCCTGCTGCAGCGCCACCTGCACCTCGGCGATCGCCGGGATCGGCATCATGAGGGGCACGGCGTCGTCGAGGATGTGGTCGCACCGCAGATAGGCGTGCGCCAGGACGTAGTCGCCGATGAGCTGCGACTGACGCAAGCCCGCGCAGTGGCCGACCATCAGCCAGCAATGCGGGCGAAGCACCGCGATATGGTCGGTGATGTTCTTGGCGTTCGCCGGCCCGACCCCGATGTTGACCAGGGTGACGCCCCGCCCGTCGCTGCGGATCAGGTGATAGGCCGGCATCTGGAAGCGGTGCCAGGCCACGCTCATGGCCTTGAGCTCGGCCTCCTCGGGCGACATTGACCGGTCGATGACCACATTGCTGGGCAGGACCACCCTCTCGACCGACGGATCGGCATGGAGCTGCTTCAGGCCCCATTGGACGAACTGATCGACATAGCGGTGATAGTTGGTCAGCAGCACCCACGGCTGTATCGCCCGCCAGTCCGACCCGGTGTAATGCACCAGACGGCGGAGCGAGTAGTCGACGCGCGGCGCGTCGAACAGGGCCAGCGGCCGCTCGTCGTCGTGGACGAATTCGCCGTCGGCGGTTTCGTCGCCGATCGTCGCCAGCGACGGAACGGGAAAGTAGCGGGCGAGTTCGGCCGCGTCGGCCCCCCCGCGCGTCAGCTCGTCGCCGCTCTCGATCACGTAGGGATAGGGAATCTCCTGGTCCCCGACGCCGACTTCGATATGCGCGCCGTATTCGGAAACCAGCGGCTCGAGCTGCTCGAGCAGATAGGCGCGAAAATCCGCGGGCTGGGTCACCGTGATCGAGTAGACGCCGGCCTCGCTGAACTTGGCGTAGGCGCGCGGGTTGACGGGCGGCGGGACGCTCGGCTCGTAGATCAGGCGCAGCTCGGGGTAGCGGAACAGCGCCCGCGTCGCGGCGGAGGGCGCTTCGCCCGTCTTGAGAAAGCGCTCGACCGCGGAACGGAGCGCCTGCGTCGCGTCGTCGTACAGGCGGGCGAGCCGGTCGACCGCCTCGGCGGGCGTCGCCACTCGCTCGAAGGCGCCCTTGAGGATCGTTTCCGCCAGGGTTTTAACCATCGCGTGTCCTTCCGTTCGCCCCGTCAGCCGCGGGCGGCGATGCAGGCGATCTCGACCGTGTAGGCCGGCGCCGCGAGCTTGGCCTCGACGGTCGCGCGCGCCGGCGCATGACCCGCCGGGACCCAGGCGTCCCAGACCGCGTTCATCTCGGCAAAGGTCGCGATGTCGGCGAGATAGATGGTCGCCGAGACAATCTTCGTCTTGTCGGAGCCGGCCTCGCCGAGCAGGCGGTTGATTGCGGCGAGGATCTCCCGGGTCTGCTCGCCAACGCTTTGACCCTTGGCCTGATCGGCGACCTGGCCGGCGAGATAGACCGTGTCCCCGTGGATCACGGCCTGCGACATGCGCGGGCCGGCGTGCAATCTCGTGATGCTCATCGGCTTCTGGTCCTTTCTACGCAGGCGATCACGCAGGTAGAACGCCCGGGACGGCGCCGAGGAAATCGCGCTTGCCGATCTCGACCCCGGCCGCGCGCAAAATGTCGTAGGCGGTGGTCAGATGAAAATAGAAGTTCGGGAGAACCCAGTGCAAAAGGTAGTTCCCGCCCTGCATCTTCATCTTGGCGTTAGGGCCAACCGCGAACACGATTTCACGGTCGAGCGCCGCGTCGATCGCTTTCGCATCGAGCGTTTTCAGATAGTCGAGCGTCCGGACGATGCGATCGCGCAATTCGGCAAACGTCGCCTCCTTGTCCTCGAAAACCGGCGCCGCGACGCCGGCCAGCCTTGACGGCGCGTTTTTGGCGTTGTCGCAGAAATTCTGGACCTGCCGGACGAACGGGAACATGTCCGGGGCGAGCCGCATGCCAAGGTAGTTCGTCGGATCGAACTTGCGCGCCTTGGCGTGCGCCTCGGCCTTGTCGAGGACGCCAAGAAACGCCGTCAGGGAACGCTCGAAGACGGGCACGCTGGATTGGGTGAGGGATAAAGACATCGTGAAAACTTTCATGGGCGAGTCGCGCCACTAAAGCGCACGCCCATGCATGCATCGCCCTTGTGACGTTTTCAACTCTGTGACGGCGGCGGCGCTTGTCCCTCGGTCTGGGGCAGGTTCGGGTCGAGGCAGGCCCAGCCCGGCGCCGATTTCGCCCAGATGATCGCTGCGGGTCTCACGACATCGGGGTTGTCGAACGCTCCGACACGCACGATGATGTGATGCGGGCGGGGCTCGGCCTCGCTGAACACCGGCGTGCCGCACCCGGCGCAGAATCTTCGGTGCATGGTCGAGCCGCTGTCGGCCGTGGCGACGTAATCGGTCAGCGGTCCCGACACCGTCACGGCCTCCTTTGGGAAAATGGCGTTGACCGTGCCGCTCCCGGCGCCGAGATACTGGCAGACTCGGCACCAGCACTGGCGTACGCCGATCGGCGCGTCCGCGTCGATTGCGAACCGCACCGCGCCGCAAAGACATCCACCCGTGATCGCCATCGCCGCCTACCTCCACGCCCGCGACAATAGGCGTAAGGGTCGGGCCTTGCCAACGGCCCGGGAATTGCTGCATGAATTTTCGTTGGAGAAAAGCGACCGTTACCAGACACGCGTGTCCGGTTCGCGACAGACAAGGACGGCGGAAAGACGTTGTTGGGATGGAAGTGAGGCTCAAGACGCAGGAGCAGGCGATCGACGGCTTGATCCGCCGCAAGCTCGAAGCGGCAGGCGTTCGGCCGACGCGGCAGCGCGTCGATCTCGGCCGGGTGATTTTTGGCGCCGGAGACTGGCATTTCACGGCGGAGATGATCTACCAGGAGACGCGGACGATCCGTTTCGCCCCGACGCTCGGGACAATCTACAATACCCTGAACGAGTTCGCCCGTTGCGGGCTCTTGCGCGAGATCGCCATCTACGACGCAAAGCTCTGGTACGACACCAAGACCGGGCCGCACTTCCATTTCTACCGTGAAGATACGGAAGAACTGTCGGACATTCCCGACGAGTGGCTGCCCACGATCGACATTCCGCCTCCCGACGGCATGCGCATCGCCGCCATCGACGTGATCGTCCGGGTGAAGAAGGCGTAGCGCGGGTAGCGCGGCGAGGCGCTTGACAAACTGATTACTGCATCCGCGTCGCGGAAGATGTCGCACGCGTCGCTCTTCTGGTCGGCGCCAAAAACGACCGCGGCGCGCGTTGGTACGAAAGCTACGGCGCGCTGCGCATGGACGATGCGCCTCTCTCCCTCGTGTTGCCCCTCGCCATCGCGGCCGACGCGCTCAATCGCGGAACCTAGCCCGGCTTGTGCACGAGACTTTGGCGCCAAGAACTGCCAACGAAAGTAAGGACGCACAAACGATGCAGAAGTCTCAAGAGAACTCGAAGACCTCGATGCAGGTCCCCGTGCGCACCAAATTTCCGGGGAACGCGCCCGTGCTCACCGCGTCAGATTGACCGATCAATATTATATATACCCGCAACGTAAAGAACGATATCATGCGCAAAATTCCCCGAGACGGGGACATTGCATCGTTAGGCAAACAAGCCACCAAAAGATTCCACGGACGCCGGCGTCGGAGGCTCCAAGATCGGGATACGCGCCGGGGTTCCACAATAAATTCAAGGATATCGGGACCGAACCAATCCGGAGCCTGATTGACTTCCAGTTTTCGAAGATCGACCCCGGGGCGCGCGCCGTGTTTGACGGAGGCTCGCTGGTGACGGCGGCGGGCGAGGATCCGAACGATGCAAATACTTCGTGGTCGATGGTGCTTGACGTCGGGGGGGTATATGATACGGGCCACGCCCAGCAGTGGCAGACGATGGGCTGGGACAATTTCCTCATTTACGAAATTAACACGCGGCGTTTCACAAATATTCAAGTTGGGACGCCGATACCGACGCCATTTGACTTATTGGTGGATGAGTTGAGTCCTATTAGCCGCCTGGGGCGGACCGGCTACCTGCGAGCATTGCCGATAACTATTTTCGAGCTGCTGCCGGTGACCGAGTTCAGCAGCGCGGAGTCCTGGGGGTACGATCCGGCATTCTATTTCGGGATCGACAGCTACTACGGCGGCGCGCCGGCCATGGCGCGGTTTGTCAACGCCGCGCACGCGGCCGGGCGCGGCGTGATGCTGGACATGGTTTATAACCATTCGCTGACCTCTTCGCTGGTCGTCATCGTCCCAGAGTACAGGAATGGGGACTACGACGGCGACAAGATGGACTGCGGAAATCCGATGTTGATCGAGTACTTCCGGCAAGCGACGATCTATCTTTTCCGCACCTATTGTTTGGACGGATTCCGATTGGACGATACCCAGACGGTGGTGGCGTCCGGGGGCTGGGGTTTTCTGTGGACGATCCGGGATTCCTTGAGAAAGGCAGCCTCCGCGGAGGGACGGAACTGGCCGTACATCGTGGCGGAGAATTCGGCCACGCAGCCGTGGGACATATCGAATCCGTCATTCGGGGTGACGGATGGCCAGTGGGGCATCGATGAATCCTATCGTATCGAGGATGCGTGCTACGATTTGTATCACCCAGGCTGGGACGAGTCGCAGAGCCTGAGGAGCGAGATGAACAACCCGGCTTACTGGGGCCGGCCGTTTTTCCAGGCAGTCCGATTCGGGGAATCGCACGACATGGTGAGCGCCCAGTACAACGCAAATCTGCGGATCGCGGCGCGTCCGCCGTTCGGGTTCGGCTATCAAATGGCCAAGGCGATGGGCGCATTGACCTTGCTCTCGAACGGAACGCCAATGCTGTTCATGGGGCAGGAGATCGGCGAGACCGACCCGTTCTCCTTCCCTGACAACGAGGAATTCATCAACCCGCAGAACTGCGAGTTTCCCACCGGCGGCCCTACGGATCAAACACGGATCCTGGCGTGGTTCCGGCAACTGATGGGGCTCCGCAATGATCCATCCCAAGGGCTGCGCGGGGATGCGAATTACCAGGTGGTGGCGACGAGAAATCTGACGGTGGCTTATACCTGCGGGGCGGGCCAGAAGCTTTTCACGGTGGTCACCTTTGGCACGCCCAACCAACAGCAGGATAGCTCGTGGCTGGGGCTGCCAAGCGGCGCCGCTTACAAGGAGATATTCAATTCCTCGTGGCCGGTGTTCCAGGTGGAGTTCGAGCAGGAGCATACCAATGGGGGATACGACGCCCAGATCTACAGCGGGCAGATTTTGAACCTGCCGTATGTCGGGGCTGTGGTGCTGCAGCGGCGATAGACGGTCGCGCGATCTTCTGGCGGAAGTTTCCGCGCTACAGCGTACTGTATGCAACATCAGCTTTCATGCTGCTGCATGGCCGTTGCGGAAGCCAACCCGGGCGAATGCGAAAGTTCTGCTGGCTCCGATTTTCTGAGGAAGGATGCCGAGAACTAAAAAGGGAGGGTTGAACGGCGATACGATGAACTCATCAAGTTCGCGACTGCGTTGCGTTCTTGTAGGCTGGAATCAAACGGGAAGTCCCATAAGATGGTTATCTGGCCCCCCCGCGCTCCGCGCCCACGGGCTATTCCGCAGCGCGCGGGACCGGATTGACTGGAGTCCGGCCGAACGGGTTGCGGCTTAGTCGGCGGGACGTCAACCCGCCGTTTCCCCTCACCCCCACAAACCCGCGACGCCGGAGTAGACGCCGAAGACCACCGTGACCAGAATGATCGCGCCGCATGCGATCGCGTAGCCGCCCTGCAAACGGTAGGGCCCCGGCAAGCGGCGGGCGAGCAGGAACAGGAACCCGAGGACGATCGGCAGCAGCAGCGCGTTCATCACCTGGACGCCAACGCTGAGCGAGATGAGGTTCACCCCCGAGCCCACCACGACCGCGCAAACAATCAGCGCGACGGCGTAGAAGCCGTAGAACCACGGCGCCTCGCGCGGCTCGTCCTCGAGCTTGTGCCTTGCGCCCAAAACCTCGGCGAGCGTGCGCGCCGCCGTCAGCGTCACGACGATCGCGGCGACCGTCGACGCCCCGACCATGCCGAGGCAGAACAGCAGCTTGCCGGTAAAATTGCCGAGGAAGGGCGTGATCGCGCCGACGATCTCCTCGATCGTGTCGAGCGCGTGATCGCCGCCCGCCTTGCCGAGCGTGGCCGCCGTCGCGATCAGCACCGCAGCCATGATGACCTGGGTCGCGACCGCTCCGACCGCGGTGTCCATCCGGGCCGAACTGAGATCGCGGGTCGTGATCCCCTTCTCAACGATCGACGACTGCTGGAAGAAGACCATCCAGGGCATGATCACCGCGCCGATGTTGGCCGAGACCAGCAGGAGGTATTTTGGGTCCGTCGCAGGAATCGTCACCGCGCCCGACGCCATCTCGGCCAGTCCCGGATGGGCGAGCATCGCGACCAGGAGAAAGACCAGTTCGAACGCGCCGACCGCGATCGCAATCCGCTCGACGGTCGCGTACCCGTGCATGAGCGCCATCGCCAGCATTGCCGCGACGACCAGCGCCAGCGTCACCGGCGCGGGAACGCCCAAGAGATTGCCGACGCCGGCGAGGCCGGCGAATTCCGTCAAGAGCGCGCCGAGGCAGGTCACGATCAGGGTTGCGACCGACAGCCACGCCCAGCCGAGGCCGAAATGCTGCTTGATCAGCGCCGCATGCCCCTTGCCGGTTACGGCGCCGAGGCGGACGGTCAGTTCCTGAACAATATAGAGGATCGGGATCAGCACAATCTGCAGAAGCAGCAGGCTGTAGCCCCATTGCGCGCCGCTCTGCGCCGCGGTGATGACGCTGCCCGCGTCGGTGTCGGCGAGCATGACCACGATGCCGGGGCCGGCGACGGCGAGAAATCGTCGCCAGTTGAAAGCGGTTGGAGCGATGGCGTCGACGGTCATCAGCGAGGAACCTTGCGCGTAAAAGAAAAACCCTGGTCGGATTGGTGGACGACTGGACGCTTTGTAGCAAGTCTTTGACGCTGAGATCAGAATGATTTCAAAATGAAAGGCGCGACTTTCCGCCGCGCCTCGAGCTTTGGCCGATGTGAGAACGGCGGCGCCGTAGGCGGCCATGGGCTTCCTCGGTGAGCTTCGCCTCCCCGGTGGACATCCCAGACAGACGTCCCGCATGTCGTCGGCCCGCAGCGTGTCGCCGCGATGCGATCGGCTTCCAGACTTTCTCTTCATTGGAAGCTAAACGAGATAAACTTCCCAAAAAGAGAATTTTGTCGTAATCTGACCTCCGTGGCCCAAGGACCCGCAATGCCGCTTGCCCTGATACGGACCCTTCCCGGCGACGCGACCGAACGGCGGGACCCGGCGTCCGCGATTTTTTCGATAACTGCCAACGAGTCCGAACCCTCGGTGAGCGCCCCCTCCACCACCCTTCGTGTGGTTCCCCTCCCCCGCACTGACGCGCAGGGAAGGAGAGGCGCCTCTCCTCCCTCATGGAGCGAAAGCGGAATGGGGGGACCGGCCGAAGGCCGGTGGCGGGGACGGGCCGCGCGGGAAGCTTGGCAGTTGCTTTTTTGCGCGAACTCCGATGCACGCTCTTGAAAATGCTTGAAACACGGGTGAATAAGGAGGCTATTTCCGGCGCCGAACGCATACCAATGCGAGCTGAACGACGTCCGAACGGCCGCTGAAAGCCCTCTCCGCGAGGCGGAGGAGGGACGGACGGACGCCCGGCTCTCACTTGTCGAGCACGACCGCTGCCGCCGCCGTGTCGACCGACTTCTCGTTCTGCGTCGGATCGGTGAGCCGGACCGGCGCCGTGACCGTGCCGACCGCGACGTCGGTTGCGACGTTGACCGCGCCCTTGGTGAAGGTCCCGAGCGACTCGACCAGGCCCGGCTTGGCGTCCGACAGCGTCTGGCCCTGGGAGAGCCGGTCGCCGATCGCGGCCACAACCTCGCCGGTCGCGAACTTGCTGTGGTTCGCCGAGTCGTTGGACTGGACGCTGGTCAGGTCGATCACGTGCACCCGCGCCTGCTCGAGCATCGACTGGTAGGGCTGCTTGGTCGGATCGAGCGCGCCGAGCCGGGTCGAGTCGCGGGCAAGGAAGCTCGACAGGCCGAGCGCCTTGTCGTCGCGCGAGACGAACAGCGTGAACTGGGTCGATCGCGGGCCGGCGTCGATATCGGCGATCTGGCGGCGGAACACGTCGACGTCAATGTCCGGCGAGGCCAGCATGACGTCCCGGATCTTCGACGGCAGGCCGTGGTCGCGGATCGCCATCTGGCGCAGCGTCTCGACGGTCAGGTAGTTGCCCATGGAATGGGCGAGGATCGAGATCGATCCCACGTTCGGATTGGCGACCAGCGCCGCAAGAAGCGTCTCGAACGCGTCGCGCGAATACATGGCGCTGTCGCGGTCGTAGACATAGTCGGTCACGTTGCCGCCCGACGGCCAGGTGAAGAGGACGGGGGCGACGTTCACGTTGGCGTCGTGGACGATCTGGGCGAAGCGGTAGACCGCCTCCTCGAACCGGGTGTTGTAGCCGTGGACGAAGATCAGGACCTTGTGTCCCGGCGTGCGCGCAACGCGCGCATTGAACGTGGCCCTGGCCTGAGCGAGATCCATGCGGTCGGCGCGCAGGGTGACGAAATCGCGCTGAGGGTCGCCGGGCGCGCGGCCCGGCCATTCGACATCGCCGGGCTTGTGCACGCCTTCCGGCGGGATCGAAACCACGATGTCGGCGAAGTCGAGTCCCTTTCCGCGGCTGCCTCCGAACATCACCCCCGGCGGATCAAGCACCGGCGCGCGCGTCGTCGCCACGAGGAGATCGACCGTGCTCGTTCCCGGCGCCGGCGCGCCGACGATGAGGTCGCCATAGGGCCTGCTGGAGCAGCCGGCGACGATTGTCGCCAGCGCCAGGATGATTACGACCGCGGCCGGCGTCTGCCGGACGGTGGCCGCCTTGCTTGTCACGCCCATGCGGGCCCCCCTCCGATACCTTCGCGTTTGGGCGTGTGCGCCGTTTCGCTCAGACCCGCGCTTGAGGCAAGGCCTGGAGGACGAGTTCGACCGGCGCGGGCATGAACCCCGTCTTGGCCGGCTCGGGCGCCTTCTGGTTCTGGGTCATGAACCACCAGACCGCAGCCAGCACGATCACGATCAAGAGGATGATCGCCCACATCGGGAAACTGCTCGGCCGGGACGCGGCCTGCTGTGCGCGGTTGGCTGCGCTTGTCGCCGTGGCGGCCGCCGACGAGGCGGCGCTTGCTGCGGCGGAAGCCTCGGCGCTCGCCCGCTGGGTGGCGGCGGCCCCGAGGCCGCCAAGGCCCGCCAGCAGGCCGGTCGCTCCGAGCGCCTTCGAAAGCTCGGGAGGAAGCGCGGCGGCGATCGCATCCTTCTGGCTGCCGAACAGCGCCGCGATTGACGAGGCGTCCGACCAGTTCGACGGATCCTGCTGGCCGATCGTCCCGATCGCCGCCTGGGCGACTGCGCCGAGCGTCGACTGCGCCGCGCCCTGCGGAGCGCCGGCGAACTGGCTGAGCGCGCCGGCGAGGCTGGCCACGCCCGAGCCGCCGAGCAGGCCGCCGAGCAGGTTCGTGCCTTCGGCGAGCGCGCCGAGGTTGCCGCCGCCGAGCGCGCCGGCGAGCTTGGTCAAAAGATCGGGATCCGAGTTGGAGACGGCGTCGACGACCTTCTGGGCGCCGCCGGGCGCCGCGGCGGTGGTGGCGAGCGCGCCGAGTATCAGGGGTATGGCGGCGGCCGCGAGCTTCTGCGCGACGACTTCGTTGATCCCGACGGCGCGAGCGAGGCTGCCTACGACCTGCGGGGTAAGGAACTGGGACACCAGACTGACGAGATTGATTGCCATTGGACTTCCCCTCGAACCGTTTACTGGCGGCGGCGACGTCGCGCCGGCATTTCAGCCCGATCGGGAATACCGACAAGGCTTGTCAACCTAACCTTTCGCTTGCCCAAATCCTAGTCGGGGCATGTCCCCCCGATTGGCGCTCCACTGCGACGCTCCCGGAAAGCCGGCGAGCCCCGTCAGTTCGCGAAGCGGAAATGCAGGACGTCGCCGTCGGCGACGACGTAGTCCTTGCCCTCGAGACGGAACCTGCCGGCCTCGCGCGCCCCCGATTCGCCGCGGCTGGCGACGTAATCCTCGTAAGCGATGGTTTCCGCCCGGATGAACCCCTTCTCGAAGTCCGTATGGATGACGCCCGCCGCCTGGGGCGCCTTCGTCCCCTTCTCGATCGTCCAGGCGCGGGCTTCTTTCGGGCCGACGGTGAAGAAGGTCACCAGATGCAAAAGGTCGTATCCGGCGCGGATGACCCGGTTCAGGCCGGGCTCGCTCAAGCCCACCGCCTCCAGGTAGTCCGCCTGCTCGGCAGGCGGCAGGACCGCGATTTCGCTTTCGATCTTGGCCGAGACGACGACCGCGAGCGCGCCCTCTTTTTCCGCCTGGCGTTTCACGATTTCGGAAAAGGCGTTGCCGCCATCGGCCGAGGCTTCCTCGACGTTGCACACATAGAGCACCGGCTTCGACGACAGAAGGCCGAGCGACTGGAACTGGTCGTGCTCTTCGCGGCTCACGCCCGCCGCGCGCGCGGGCCGGCCTTCGCTCAGCTCGGCGAGGCTGCGCTGGGCGAGGGCCAAGATGTCCTTCGCCTCCTTGTCGCCGCCCTTGGCCTTTTTCTCCATTGCCCCGATGCGCCGCTCAAGGCTCTCAAGATCGGCGAGCATCAGCTCGGTCTCGATCGTGGCGATGTCGGACAAGGGATCGATGCGGCCTTCGACATGGGTCACGTCGCCGTCCTCGAAGCAGCGGACGACGTGAGCGATCGCGTCGCATTCGCGGATATTGGCGAGGAACTGGTTGCCGAGCCCCTCCCCCTTCGAGGCCCCACGGACGAGGCCGGCGATATCGACAAAGGTGAGCCGGGTCGGGATGATCTCCTTCGAGCCCGCGATCTCAGCCAGAACGTCGAGACGGGGATCGGGCACCGCGACGTCGCCGACATTGGGCTCGATGGTGCAGAACGGATAGTTGGCCGCCTGCGCGGCCGCCGTCTGTGTCAGCGCATTGAAGAGCGTCGACTTGCCGACATTGGGCAGGCCGACGATGCCGCATTTGAAACCCATGAGGGAGAGGACCTGAGCCGAAAACTTCGCGCCCTCATGCGCGGGCGCGGGAAAAAAGGCAAGGGCGCCGGTCGGTCGGGGCTGCCTCTCAAGATTGGACGGCCTCGGCTCGATCGCTTTTCCGCCAATGGTCGATTTGCCTCGGCGGCCCCGTGGGCGCATAATTTTTTGCGGTCTCTATGGGAGGACGCTTATGGCCGCCGAGGCGCCGTTCGACGGGGTGCGCGCGCGAAAAGTCATCGAACGCTGGCGAACGACGCCGGGTGCCGCGCTGCCCATGCTTCACGATCTCCAACATGAGTTCGGCTATATCGACGGCGCGGCGATCCCGCTGGTGGCCGAGGCGCTCAACATCTCGAAAGCCGAAGCGCTCGGCGTCATCAGCTTCTACCCCGATTTCCGGCGCGCGGCGTTCGAGGGACGCGTGCTGAAGCTTTGCCGGGCAGAGTCGTGTCAGGCCATGGGATGCGAGGGCCTGGTGGCGCATCTTAAGGCGCAGCACGGCGTCGCGCCGGACGAACCAGCGCCCAACGCCGGCCTGCGGGTCGAGACGGTCTATTGCCTGGGCAATTGCGCGCTTTCCCCCGCGGCCCTGCTCGACGGCGAGCCGATCGGACGGCTCGACCGGGTCCGCCTCGACGCAATCGTGGCGTCGGCGAAGGATTGCGCCACGTGATGGCGCGCGTCTTCGTTCCCGCCGATTCCTCGGCGCTTTCGGTCGGGGCGGACACCGTCGCCGCGGCGCTCACGGCCGAGGCGCGTCGACGCGGGATCGATCTATCCATCGTGCGCACAGGCTCGCGCGGCCTCTTCTGGCTCGAGCCGTTGGTCGAGACCGATGGCGCGGACGGCCGGATGGGCTACGGGCCGATAGCCCCTCAGGACGCGGCCTCGCTCTTGGACGCAGGCTTCCTCACCGGCGGCCCTCATCCGAAGGCGCTCGGGAGGGTGGACGACATCCCCTTCCTCGCCCGTCAGCAGCGGCTCGTCTTCGCTCGCTGCGGTGTGACAGACCCGCAGTCGCTCGAGGATTATCGCCGCCACGGCGGCCTCAAGGGCCTGGAGCGCGCACTCGGGCTCAGTCCCGACGCGATCGTCGACGAGATTGTCGCCTCGGGCCTCCGGGGCCGCGGCGGGGCGGGCTTTCCGACCGGCATCAAATGGGGCGCGGTCCGCAACGCGGAGGCGGATCAGAAATATGTCGTTTGCAACGCGGACGAGGGCGACAGCGGGACCTTCGCCGACCGGATGCTGATGGAGGGCGATCCCTTCCTCGTCATCGAAGGCATGGCGATCGCCGCCCTCGCGGTCGGGGCGGCTAAGGGGTACGTTTACATCCGCTCCGAATACCCGCACGCCTTCGACGTCTTCTCGCGCGCAGTCGAGCGCGCACGCGCCGCCGGTCTCTTGGGCGGCCAGGTCCTGGGCTCGGCGCACGCCTTCGACCTCGAGCCGCGGCTCGGGGCCGGCTCGTACATCTGCGGCGAGGAAACCTCGATGCTCGAGAGCCTCGAAGGCAAGCGCGGCCTCGTTCGCGCGAAGCCGCCGCTGCCGGCGCTCTCCGGCCTATTCGGCAAGCCAACTGTCATCAACAACATGCTGAGCTTGGCCTCGGTCCCCTGGATCCTCGAGCACGGCGCCAAGGCCTACGCCGAATATGGCGTCGGCCGCTCCCTCGGCTCGCAGCCGTTCCAGATCGCCGGCAACGTCCGCTTCGGCGGGCTCGTCGAGCTCGCGTTCGGGCCCACGATCCGTGAGCTTGTCGAGGGCTTCGGCGGCGGGACCCGCTCGGGCCGGCCGATCCGAGCGGTTCAGGTCGGCGGCCCGCTGGGCGCGTACTTCCCTCAAAAGCTGCTCGACACGCCGCTGGAATACGAGTCGATGACCCGAATGAAGGGGATGCTCGGACACGGCGGGATCGTGGTCTTCGACGACACCGTCGACCTGGCCCGGCAGGCCCGTTTCGCCTTCGCCTTCTGCGCCCGGGAAAGCTGCGGCAAGTGCACGCCTTGCCGACTCGGCTCGACCCGCGGCGTCGAGACGGTCGACAAAATCATGTCTGGAGACGAGCGCCAGAAGAATATCGAACTCCTGCGCGATCTCTGCGAGGTCATGACCGACGGCTCGCTCTGCGCTCTGGGCGGGCTCACCCCCTTGCCGGTGCTCAGCGCGCTCGACCACTTCCCCGAGGATTTCGTTCCGGCGCCCCGCCGCGCCGCAGCAGAGTAGAAGGTTCTCCCCATGGCCCTCTTGCAGGAACTCGACACGGGCACGCCGATCCGCGCAGGCGAGCATACCGTGACGCTGACGATCGACGGCCGGGGGGTCAGCGTCCCGCGCGGGACCTCGGTGATGGCCGCGGCCGCGCTGATCGACATTTCCGTCCCGAAACTCTGCGCGACCGACAGTCTTCAGGCCTTCGGGTCCTGCCGGCTCTGTCTGGTCGAGATCGAGGGCCGCAGGGGAACGCCCGCCTCCTGTACGACGCCTGCCGAAGAGGGCATGGTCGTCCAAACCAAAACGCCGCGGCTAGAGAAGCTCAGGCGCGGCGTGATGGAGCTCTACATCTCCGACCATCCGCTCGACTGCCTCACCTGCAGCGCGAACGGCGACTGCGAGCTTCAGACACATGCCGCCAATGTTGGCCTGCGCGCGGTGCGCTACGGCTACGCAGGCGCGAACCACCTCGACGCCCCGGCGGACGCCTCGAACCCCTATTTCGTCTTCGAGCCGTCGAAGTGCATCGTCTGCTCCCGCTGCGTGCGCGCCTGCGAAGAGGTGCAGGGAACCTTTGCGCTGACGATCCTCGGCCGCGGCTTCGACTCGAAGGTTTCGCCGGGCGGAACCGATTTCCTGTCCTCGGAATGCGTCTCGTGCGGCGCCTGCGTTCAGGCCTGCCCGACGGCGACGCTCAACGAGAAGCCGGTGATCGAGAAGGGGACTCCCGAGCGCAGCGTGGTGACCACATGCGCCTATTGTGGCGTCGGCTGCGCCTTCAAGGCGGAACTGAAGGGCGACGAGGTTTTGCGGATGGTCCCCTGGAAGGCCGGCAAGGCCAATGAAGGCCATTCCTGCGTCAAGGGCCGCTTCGCCTACGGATATGCGACGCACAAGGACCGCCCGCTCAAGCCGATGATCCGCAGGCGGATCGAGGATCCGTGGCGTGAAGTCTCCTGGGAGGAGGCAATCGGATATGCGGCGGGCGAGTTCAAGCGAATCCAGGTGCAATACGGGCGTGATGCGGTCGGCGCGATCTCCTCCTCGCGCTGCACCAACGAGGAGGTGTTCCTCGTCCAGAAGCTGGTGCGCATGGGCTTCGGCAACAACAACATCGACACCTGCGCCCGCGTCTGCCACTCGCCGACCGGCTTCGGCCTCTCCAGGACCTACGGAACGTCGGCCGGAACGCAGGACTTCAAGTCGGTCGAGAAGGCCGACGTCGTCATGGTGATCGGCGCCAATCCGACCGACGCCCATCCGGTGTTCGCCTCGCGCCTCAAGCGTCGTCTGCGCGCCGGCGCCCGTCTGATCGTGATCGATCCGCGCCGGATCGACCTCGTGCGGAGCCCGCATGTCGAGGCCGACCATCACCTAGCGCTCAAACCCGGGACGAACGTTGCGGTCCTGAACGCGCTCGCGCATGTGATCGTCACCGAAGGTCTGATCGACGGGGCCTTCGTCGCCGAGCGCTGCGATGCGGCCAATTTTGAATCCTGGGCGCGCTTTATCGCCGAGCCGCATCATGCGCCCGAAGCGGTCGCACAGGCGACCGGCGTCGATCCGAAGGAGCTGCGCAAGGCCGCACGGCTCTATGCGACAGGAGGAAACGGCGCGATCTATTACGGCCTCGGCGTCACTGAGCATGCTCAGGGTTCGACCGCCGTCATGGCGATCGCCAATCTCGCCATGGCGACCGGGAACATCGGCCGGGAAGGCGTCGGGGTCAATCCGCTGCGCGGCCAGAACAACGTGCAGGGCTCCTGCGACATGGGGTCCTTCCCGCACGAGTTCTCCGGCTACCGTCACGTCTCGGACGACGCAACGCGCGCCATTTTCGAGCGCCTGTGGGGCGTCACGCTCAGCAACGCGCCGGGGCTGCGCATCCCCAACATGATCGACGAGGCGATCGACGGCGCGTTCAAGGGGCTCTATCTGCAGGGTGAGGACATCGCCCAGTCCGATCCCGACACGCAGCACATCACGGCCGGCCTCCGGGCGATGGAATGCGTCGTCGTGCAGGACCTGTTCCTCAACGAGTCGGCGCGCTACGCCCATGTCTTCCTGCCGGGCGCGTCTTTCCTCGAGAAGGACGGCACGTTCACCAATGCGGAGCGACGCATCAGCCGGGTGCGCAAGGCGATCGAGCCGATCGCCGGCAAGGCCGACTGGGAGACGACCGTTGCGCTCGCCGAAGCCTTGGGCGTCCCCATGCCCTACCGGCATCCGAGCGAGATCATGGACGAGATCGCAGCGACGACGCCCACCTTCCGGGGCGTCTCCTACGCGGGTCTCGACGAACTCGGCTCGATCCAGTGGCCGTGCAACGACGACGCGCCGGCCGGCACGCCGATCATGCATGTCAACCGTTTCGTGCGCGGCAAGGGGCAGTTCTGGCTCACTGAATACGTCGCGACCGAGGAGCGCGTCGGCCCGCGGTTCCCGCTCCTTCTGACCACCGGCCGCATTCTGTCGCAATACAATGTCGGCGCGCAGACGCGGCGCACCGCGAACATCACATGGCACGATCAGGACGTGCTCGAGATCCACCCCTTCGACGCGGAGCAACGCGGGATTGTCGACGGCGACCTCGTCCTGCTGCAAAGCCGCTCCGGCGAGATCGCGCTCCACGTCCAAGTCAGCGGCCGGATGCAGCCGGGCGTCGTCTATGCGACCTTCCATCACGCCGTCACCGGGGCGAACGTTGTCACGACCGGCAATTCCGACTGGGCGACCAACTGCCCGGAATACAAGGTCACGGCGGTTGAGGTGCGGCGCACCAACCATCTCTCGGACTGGCAGATCCGGGACCGCGAGCAAGCGGTCGCTCTCAGCCGCATTGCGGGAGCGCCTGCCGATGCCGCCGAATGAAGGCTGCGCGCCGCCGATGATCTTCGACGGCCGCGGCAGGAATTGAGGGGCGTCGGCGGCGTGATGTCGGAAAAACTCGACAAGCTGGTGCGCATGGCCAACCAGATCGGCGACTTCTACGCCGCGACGCCCGAGCCGCAGGCGAGCGCCGGCGCCGCGACGCATCTGCGCGCCTTCTGGACGCCGAAAATGATCCGGGAGCTTGTCGCGTTGGCCGGCGACGGCCGCGCCGCTCTCAACCCGACAGCCGCCCGGGCGGTCGAGGCCCTCAGGCGGGCCGAGCGGCCCTGAGGGTCGCCGCACCATGGAGACGGACCCGAAAGAGGCGGCCCACTTGCGAGCGGAGTTTCTTGCCCGGCGGACGACGCAGCCGCCCCCGCCTGGAACGAGCACGGCGCCTTCAGGTTGAACCAGCTCCATCAATGCGGCCATCGTCCGCGGATCGAGGCGCATTTGGGCGCCATCCGGCGCCATTCAGCGCGCGCTCGGCATGTGTTCGGCGTGCGTTCGACAGGCGTTCGGCGCTGGATTTGACCCTCTTATTCACCCGTGAATCGTGACCTTTCAACGCGTTGCACTCGAGTTCGCGCAAAATCCTTTCGCGCGAATTTTCTTGGTCATGCGGCCCCTCCCCGGGCAAACGGCCGCGTCCCGTCTGAGACGGCGTCGATCCGCCTGCGGCGTCTGAGGCTCGCATGAAGGGATCATACCGTGCTTTCTGCTTTTCCGCAATCAAAAGTCGCGCCGGCGCGTGAGTGGCGGGCGCCGGCTCTTAGAACGAGCGGGAAACGGGCCGCGTCAATCCAAAGATCATCACAGCTCGGCGTTTCCCCTCGGCGTAGCCTCAGACTCCGTCGACCGCCTCTCGGCAAGGAATCGCTCGAACGCCTTCAGGGTCATTCTTGAGACGTGGTGCTCCATGCCCTCGGCGTCGGCTTCGGCCGCCTCCCGGGGCGCGCCGACGGCGATGAGAAGATCGACCACGAGACGGTGTCGCGCCCGCGCGTCGGCGGCCAATTTCTGGCCCGCCTCGGTGAGAAACAGTCCGCGGTAGGGCTGGGCGGTGACGAGGCCTTCGCGTCTCAACCTTGCGATGTTCTTCAGTGCCGTCGGGTGTGTGACTCCCTGGCGTCTGGCGACGTCGGTTGCGCGCGCCTCGCCGTTAGCCGCAAAGAGGTCGGCGATGAGTTCGACATAATCCTCGAGCAACGCGGCCGATCGTTCCGCCCTCATCTTGCCGAAGCGCCTGGCCTGCGCCTCCGGCATGTCCGTCTCGATCGGCGATTTCGATCGCGCCAACACGCTTGTCATTTGCAAAAAGCCCTGCTTTCAACCCTTTGCGCGGCGGCTCATTCCTGAGCGTCGTTGCGGCTCAGGCCCCGATTTTTCCTATCGTTCCCGACCCTGCCCGAACCGGCGCTCTTTCGACCGTTCGACGTCCAATCCCAATCCCCCGCCACGAACGCGGCGACGAGGCGCCGCCCTGTCCGGTTACCAGAAACCCGCAGCGAACGCCATGATAAAGCGCCAGCTTCAAGAGGAAGCATTGTCGCACTCGTAAAGCGCCTTGACATAAATATAGCCTTGGCTACATTTCGTGGCGGCTGGGCTTGAATTCGGAACGGGGACACGACCTATGAGCCAAAGCGCTTCGAGTTTCGCGCCGCTGCCGCCGGCTTCGCTGCCGCGCGCAGAAGGCCGCTTGTCGCATGAAGACATTCTGCGCGCCGAGGATCGGCGCAAGGTCCTGAAAGAGCGAACGGCGCGGCATTGGTTCAGACTCCTCTGGCTGCTGACGGGGCCCGGCGTCCTGGTGATGCTCGGGGAGAACGACGGCCCGAGCATGGTCTCCTATGCGACCACCGGAGCGACCTACGGCGTCGGATTCTTCGTTCCCTTCATTCTGCTCACCTTCCTGATGGCCTTCGCCGTGCAGGAAATGACGGTGCGCCTCGGCGCGGCCACGCATCGCGGCCATGCGGAGCTCATTTTCGAGCGTTTCGGTCCGTTCTGGGGCTACTTCGCCATGGGCGATCTCGTGTTTGGCAACGTGCTGACGCTGGTCACCGAATTCATCGCCATCCAGGCGGGCGGCCTCTATTTCGGCGTGCCCGCGGTCGTCTCGGTCGCGATCGGCGTCGCGCTCGTCGTCGCGTCGCTCGCGTTTCGCCGCTACGCGACCTGGGAGCGGACGGTGATGGCGCTCGCGGTTTTCAACCTGCTTTTCATCCCGGCGGCGCTTTTCGCCCACCCGGACGGCGCGGCGCTGGTTCACGCGATCGGGACATGGAGTCCGCTCAAGGGTGGGGTGACGGCGGCGTTCGTCACCCTGATCCTCGCCAACATCGGCGCGACGGTGACGCCGTGGATGATCTTCTTTCAGCAGAGCGCGGTCGTGGACAAGGGTCTCACCACGGCCGACCTTGGCGAGGGTCGCCTCGACACCGCGATCGGCGCCGTGCTCGCAGCGATCGCGGCCATCGCGACTTTGGTCGCCGCCGCCCCGCTGTTTGAAAACAATGTGGACGTCTCCAAATTCGCGAGCGGCGCGGATTTCGCAACGGCGCTTCAGCCCTACCTCGGCAGCGTCGGCGCGACGCTATTCGCGCTCGGCATGATCGAGGCGGGCGTCGTCGCCGCGATGACAATCTCGGCCAGCTCCGCCTACGCCATGGGCGAGACCGCGCGCAAGCGCCACAGCCTCAACCTCGACTTTTCGCAGGGGTGGCTCTTCTACGGCGCCGCGATCGCCTCGACGGTGGTCGCAGCCGCGATCGTCCTCATCCCCGGCGCGCCGCTGCTCGCAATGACGCTGACGGTCAACGTCATCGCGACGCTGCTGATGGCGCCTGCGCTCCTCCTGCTCCTGCTGCTGGTCAACGACCGGGAGATCATGGGGGCTCACGCCAACACCTGGCGCGCCAATATTGTCGGCGGTGCCATCATCGTCGCGCTCGTGCTGGTCGGCGCGGCCTACGGCGTCATCACCGTCTTTCCAGGAATTCTCGGACAATAGGAGACGCGGGCCATGTCGTACGATTCGAACCTCATTGACGCGCTCGAGCCGAGCCAGCTGACCGCCGCCACCGAAATCCCTCTGCCGCGCCGCCGGCTCAGCCGGGCGACGACGATCCTGTTGATCGCCCTGCGCGTCTACATCTTCATCGCTGTGCCCATCGTCGGCTACGCCTTCGTCCACGCGCTGATGGCGCCCCAGTGAGGGGCGGTTCGGAGACCCTCCGCGGCTTGGCGGCTCCGAGCGGCGGGGTCTCCGCACTCGTCTTGGCGCTCAGCACGCTCGAAAGAGTCCGGCCGGTGTGGCAGGATCTTCGATGCTGAGGCTTTGAGCGGGCCTACCGGTTCAAGGGCGCGCCGTGCTTGCCTGTTTTTCGCATTCGGGTGGTTATAACCATACAGGACAGAGCGTAGGTTAACCGGGAGGGACGACAGCTTCACCCGGCCGCCAAAGACCGGCTCGAACCCAAAAGCGGGGAAGACGCGTGCACCTGATCACCGCCGCCGTGCTGACCGCGTTACTCGGCCGAGATCGAACGGGCCATGAAGGACTTCCGAGCTTCGCCGGGGTCATGGAGACAGTGCATGTGCTTCCCGGCCGGCTGCGCCTGCGGGCGCCTATACTGATCGGGCAGCGAGCTGCGGCTGACCAGCTCCAAAAGAGCCTCGCCCGACTCGACGGCGTTCGCGATGTCGAGGTGAGCTGCGTCTCGGGAAGCGTGCTTTTCCGCTTCCGGCAGGATCAGGTTGCACCCGACCTGCTAATGGGCGCTGCGATCCGTCTTCTGGGGCTCGAGAAGGACGTCCAGCGAACGCCGCCCTCGCATATCGGGGAAGGTATCCGTAATGCCGGCGAATCCCTGAATCATGCGATCTACGAGCAAACGGGCGGGGTTATAGACCTATGGACATCGCTGACGCTGCTGCTTGTGGTGTCAGGGACTCGACAGCTCGCAGCAGGAAACCAGTTTGGCTGGCCGCTTCTGTGGTGGGCATATCATTCCATGTTTCCGCCTGAGCGGACCCACTGACCATGACCCTACATCTTGCCAACCAGGTTCGCGCCTGGTTCACGCGGCCACGGATCGTCCATCGACTGCCTGGCCGATTGCGACTGCACATTCCGGCCCTAAAGCACGTCGATCCAACACAACGGGATTGGGCCCTTATGTGGCGGGACGTTTTGGGCGCCTTGACCGGATTCCAATCGGTCGAGGTGAACCTCGTCACCGCAAACGTGCTGATCCACTATGATCCAGAGCAGCTGACAGAGAAGGAGCTGATCGAATTTCTGCAGGACGTGGACCGTCTTGTGCTCCGGCATTGGGATCACCTCGTCGCCACTCCCGACCACGAGTTGCCCAAGGCTGTGCAACGGCTCGTCAGCGCCATTCGTCCCGAAATCCGCCGGAGCCAAACGCTCGACCACGAAACCGAGAGTTCCGGCGATGTTGCGACTTGAGCGGGACCGGGCCAAGAGCTGCCGGATCCTCCACGAACTTCCGGGCCGCGTGCGCATCCATTGCCCTGGCCTGCGGCACCTTTCGAGCGAGGCTGAGACGATCGGCCGGCGACTGAGGGATCTGCCTGCGGTTCTTTCCGTTCGTGTCACTGCGATCACAGAAAACGTGCTTGTCCACTTTGAGGGACCGAATCTCGGCGCTCAAGACGTTCTTGTCGCTGCGCAGTCGGCGCTGAACGATTACTCTCTTGAAGTGTTCAAATCGGAACGGGCGTTGGCCGCGCAGTCCACTGTCCAGGAACGGCGCCTCCAAGAAGAGTCCGTAGGAGAAATCTCGACTCGTGTGATCGCAAGCGCAGTCACGTTGGCGTTCAGCGTTCTGTCCACTCGGGCGGCGCCCGTCACTTTTGTCGGCCGCTTTCTGACAATTCCAGCCTTGACGGCTATTTCGCTGGCCTGGCCGATTTTTCGCAGCGGTTGGAGCTCCCTGGCGAAGAGCGGTCGTCCCAACGCCGACACCCTGAGTTCCACAGCTATCGCGGCCAGTCTTGTCTCCGGCCGGGACAGCGCCGCGCTGACAATCATCGCTTTGGCCGACCTCGCCGAACTGCTGACCGCCTACACGATGGGTCGTACGCGACGCGCCATTCGAGACATGCTGACCATAGGGGAAGCTTATGTCTGGCGCCGGGAGCAGGATGGCCGAGAGGTGCGAGTTCCCGTCGAGCAGGTGCGCGTCGCGGATCACGTCGTGGTCAAGACCGGCGAGAAGATCAGCGTCGACGGGGTTGTTGAGGAGGGAGAGGCGGCGGTCGACCAAGCCTCGATCACGGGCGAATTCATGCCGATGCACAAGCGCGGCGGGGATCCTGTCTTTGCAGGCACGGTCGTCAAGGCCGGCCACCTGACGATCTCGGCGACGAAGGTTGGGGATGAGACTGCGGTCTCGCGAATTGTTCACCTCGTCGAAGAAGCGGCGCATCGCAAAGCGACAATCCAGGCTTTCGCAGACCGCTTTTCCGCGCAGCTGATACCGGCGAATTTCGGCTTGGCGGGGCTCGTGTACGCGATCACGCGCGCCCCGGACCGGGCCTTGAACATGCTGATCATCGACTACTCGTGTGGCGTGCGACTCTCGACGGCGACGGCGCTGTCGGCCGCCATCGCCACCGCGGCGCGCAACGGCATCCTCATCAAAGGCAGCAACTACCTGGAGATGCTCGCAGACGCCGACACCCTCGTTCTGGACAAGACGGGCACGGTCACGGAGGGACGGCCACAGGTGACGTCGGTCATCCCGACGGCGCCGGGCTTCGGTGAGCGCGAGCTGGTCGAGCTTGCCGCAGCAGCCGAAGAGACGTCGACGCACCCCCTCGCGATCGCGTTCGTGGACCAGGCGCGTCGCAAGGGGTGGTCTATTCCGAGGCATGGGGCCACTCACGTCAGCATTGGCCGAGGGGTGGAGACGACCGTGGCCGGAGCGACCGTGCTCGTCGGCAACGCCCCTTTCATGCGTGAGCAGTCGGTTGACCTGTCCGGCGCAGAAGAGGCCGCAAGAGATCTGATGCGGCGCGGAGAGCAAGCGGTCTATATCGCCCGGGACCGTCGCTTGATCGGTTTGATGGGCATCCAGGACACGTTGCGCGAGGACATGAAGAAGTCGCTCAATCGCCTGCGCATGTTAGGAATGGACGACATCGTTCTGCTCACCGGCGACTTGGAGCAGCATGCGGAACTCGTCGCGACCAAGATGGCGATGGATCGCTACCAGGCCCAGGTCTTGCCGGAGGGCAAATCGGACGTGGTTTTGGCGCTGCAACAGAAGGGCAGCAGGGTCGTGATGGTCGGCGACGGGATCAACGACGCGGCGGCTTTGGCGTGCGCAGACGTCGGGATCGCCATGGGAGGGATGCGGACCGACATCGCGATGGAGGCGGCCGACATTACGATCACCAGCGACGATCCCCTGATGATCCCCGCCGCGATCCGCCTGTCCCAGAAGACGATGGGGATCGTCAAGCAGAACTTTGCAACCGCGATCGGGGTCAACACCGCCGCGCTGGTGCTCGCCTCGCTCGGCCGGCTGCCCGTGGTCTGGGGAGCGGCGATCCACAATGCGACAACGGTGCTGGTCGTCTTGAACTCTTTGCGTCTCCTTCTGCACGACATGGAGAGAAGCCGGTGAACGGCGACCAGCGGCTTGCTCTGACGATCGAACACGAGCTTCCCGGCCGAGTACGCATTCGCCTTTCGCATGCCCTGCGGCAGTCCGAACGCGTGAGGCGGTTGGTTGCCGAGCACGACGGGGTTGCCGAGGTTCAATACACCGCGGTCAGTCGCTCGATGCTCGTGCGGTCCGACCCGGAGCACATCACGACCGAGGAAATCGTCATCCGGATCGCGACGGGACTTTCGCTGGAGCACAACAACGCCGACGTTCGCGTTCTGACGCAGCCGCCCGTCCGCGAGCTGACCGATTCCGCGTTCTACTCAGGGATCGTTCTGTTTGCTGCTTTGGCTCTGCGAGCCATGGGCCAATACTCGACCGGCAGGGGGGCTCTCGAAGGGATCGCCGGCCTCACAACCGCGGGAGCGGCTCTATATCACGGCTTGGTCGACTATCGCTTGCGCGGAAATATCGATCCGGAAGTTCTGACCGTGACCTATCTGCTGATCGCTTTGGTGCGCGGAAACGCGCTGCCGGCGGCAACCCTGACTTGGATCAGCACTTTCGGCCGTCATCTGGTTCGCATGCCGCCGCGTGGGATCGTTGTCCGACCGACGGAAACCGGCCTGCACGGCGGATCGCCATACCTGGAGGTGTTGATCGCCCCAGACCCGACCCCGCCCGACAAGATGACATTCTTCGGGATCATTCCCACCATGGCGCTTCACGCGATGACCGGCGGGCCCGGACGCCATGACAGTCTGATTGAGGACATCCGACAGATTGCCGCGACCCACAACCAGGTTCTCGAGGGCGTCAGTGATTTTCGGCGAGGCATACGATTGCGAATTCGAGACGCAATAAACGCACTCCCGGAGCAATGAAAGCCAAGACCAAGAAGGAGCATCAGGGTCATGCCAGTCACCTCGCAACACGTCACCGGCTTTGTCGTTGGCTTGGGCGTCGCAGCCGCGGGCTTCTATTTCTACAAGGTGAACCAGAGACGGGTGGACGCGTGGCTGGAAGGCCAGGGCATTCGGCTTCCTGGCGCGGGCGCGCGCGATCTGAGCGCCTTGACCCTTGAGGAGCTCGTTCGGCAAAAGGAGAAACTGGAAGACCTCATCGCCGAGCGCGAGTTTACGGCCAATCAGAAGACCTCCGTCAAGAAAGTCGAGTCCGAAACACAGAAGCCCAAGTTGGCTCCCGTCTGACATTGAGCGATGATCGCAGGCGGACTCGACTTTGCCGGCCTCGCAATCAGGTTTTCCGTCAATGAAAACGTCGCCTCGAGTCGCAAGCTGCGGGCGTCGAGACATACAAAAGCATGGCGTCTGAATTGCTATCGCGTTGTGTCTCGGCGCCAACCCGAAATTGAGAAGGGCGCGATGAATTCTGAAGACTCTCGAACTCAAGGCCGGCTGGAACACAGTCATCAAGCGGATGACATCGCTAGACGCCTCGCCGAGGATCCGCCGGTCAGCTACCTCCGAGATTGGATTTACGGCGGCATAGATGGAACGATAACGACATTTGCGATTGTCGCTGGCGTCGTTGGCGCCGATATGCCGGGCGCGGTTGTCCTGGTTCTCGGAATGGCCAATCTCGTCGCGGACGGATTCGCGATGGGCGCCGGGAACTATAGTGGCACCAAGGCGGAATCTGATTTTTTCAAACACCTTCTCGAGGTGGAGAGAAGACACATTGCGCTTGCCCCCGGCGGGGAACGCGAGGAGATCCGCCAAATCTTCGCGCGAAAAGGCTTCTCCGGCTCGGATCTGGAGCGCATTGTCGACGTCATTACCTCAGACGAAGACCGCTGGGCGCATACCATGGCGGTGGAAGAATACGGCCTTTCCCCGGCCATCAGGTCTCCGATTCTAGCGGCTCTGAGCACCTCGGCAGCTTTCGTACTGTGTGGCCTGGTCCCACTGCTAAGCTATATCGCCGCCTACAAGTTCGGCGCGTGCGTCGTCGCGACCGGTCTCGTGTTCTTCGTCATCGGCACAGTAAAGAGCCGCTGGTCGCCGTCGGGATGGCTACGGTCAGGATTCGAGACGCTGCTCATCGGCATGAGCGCCGCGGGCATCTCATACGCGATCGGTTATGCGCTCAGGGTGCTGATGCACGTCTCAGTCTAACGCCGCCTCGTTAGCTGGCATCGGAGAAATAGCTGATTTGGAGCAGTGCAATCTCCATTGGAGGCCTCGCAGAATTGGCTTCCTGCACCACCCGCGATCGTCTGAGAGGCCGCAAGGTCGGTGTGAAAGGCCGCGGCTAAGAAGGCGAACGGCGAAAATTCGTCCAGAAATCCCGTCCACAAATTCCGCAGTGTCTCAAAATTCGACAGGCAGTTTCGGGACGATCCTTGGCGTACGTTTTGGAACATCCTCTGCAATGACCCCCTGTTGTCCGACGAAAGCGCGTCCCCAAAGAGCACGCCAAGGCGGTCCTTGTAATAAGCGCTATCGTCTCCATATACCGCCCGCTCTCCCAACTTCCTTACCGCAACAAAGTCGGAAACAGGCAATATGTTCCGGAGCGACGTCTGATGCCATCGCAATATTTTGTTTTCGTCCGGATCAATGTCCGGACGTGGGATCAACTTTCATCCCTGGACCATGTTGTCTATGGACGGCGGATGATCGCCTGTCGCATCCTCGCCACATCAAACTGCAATGATGCTTCTCACACTCTGAATGGGGATGAATATGGATATGGATGAGTTTTTCAGCGACGAGAACATCGTGATACTTCAACAGCTCACGTTTGCTGGAGTTACTGCGGCCGCGCGAATATCGCTGTTCGGCGTGTTGAATGACCACTTCATCGACGCTCAAAATCTGGCAAAACAGAAAGAACAGAAGCGCATTGCGCTAGAAAACGACTTCGCCTGAATAA